>ENA-UOTX01000889-UOTX01000889.1-compost-metagenome-genome-assembly--contig:-NODE-889-length-27659-cov-16.693895_pt1 | contig 27659 bp, 26 predicted proteins | sample MGYA00238143_ERZ746982 | MGnify/ENA primary metagenome ERZ746982 (study PRJEB28758, sample SAMN06268862) | compost metagenome | isolation source: single cell | place: USA: California, Emeryville, Joint... | reverse complement strand
TTTATCGATGTACCCATAGAAATATGCTAGGTCTTTCAGATTCTTTGTGAACTGAGCACCTTTGGCCGATTTTTCGGCGAAATCTTTTGCTGTTTGGATTTTCGTCTGGTTTCGATGGACAAATTCCTCATGGTCCTTGTTTGAAAAGAGATTTTTTGGATTGATCAAATATTCGTTGTTCAAGGTGGATAAAATATTCGTCTGTTCTTTAGCTAGAGTGTTTTTTTGCAAGGTATTGAGGGTCACAAAGCATCTCTTTGCCAGAAAAGTGAGATACATTGCAAGTGCGCAACTGAAATATCTAATTAGCTTTACACAAGGGAAACCTCTAAATAAATTTATTAAACATCTATTAGTGAAAATTAGAAATTCATGGAGGATGGAGAAGAAGGCTCTGCTCTAAGTTTTCAAAGTAATTCTGTAGTTTTTGGATCGTTAACCTCATGTGTTTCTATTTTAATAAGTTTCTCTGCCATGTAAACAAAGCAGAAAACATTTGTTGGTAAGGAAAAAATTAGGAGAAGAGCGGCCAATTTTCCATTAGAGACGAATCTTATGAAGTGATAAATCTTCGATACTAAGATATATAATTGCTCTAATAAACATAAAATCTCAAAGCCACAGCAGCTAATTGCACAATACTTTACTGTGGTAATGATTTTGAACCTCATACGTTCACATTTGAAGCAACTCACAAAAGAGAACTCTGTAGGTATCATCTGTAACTGAGGTATTGATTCAGAAAAAAATATATATGGAAGTTCTCTCTCTCTGAGATCCAGATGCTAACTTCATGAAGGAAATTGCTTTCCTTAAATCGAGAAATAATCGGCACTTTGCATGAATTATTTTCCAATGTGGTACTCGGAACAATATTTTATCATAACGTCTGCATGTGCAAGTATCAGGAACTCGCACCACAAAAAAATATTCCTCAAAATATAAATGAAGCTCCTTTGCATGCTGTGCTCACTCATTTATCTTGTATCCATAATGTCAAGTACTATCATGACAGAATTGTCAGAAATTTGAATTTGAAGTTTGCAAAGCCATGTCTGAATTGCAGTAATTAGTTTAACAGTCAAGTTTTCGTTGGTTCAGTTTTCAATTGGCAGATTACGCAATATATGAATCTATAATTTACTATTAATTTCAAAAATAATTTTCTTGAAAGAAGGCGTCCTTTCTTCTGTAATTAAATGCTTGTAAATGCGTTAAGTTTGCATTATGACAATCCACTATCCAAGAAAGCTTCGCAATAGTAAGTTTTTCAATTAATCTGAATTCTATATCGCTGAACGAGGAAACAGCCCTCCGATCCATTCAATAACCGGTCTCATTAAGCCTCCACCGAAGTTATCATCATCGTCGTCATCGTCTTTATTTTTGTCTTTCTTTTCTTGCTCACTGTCACTCGTATACACCTCTTCCTCTTCAAATTCACCAAAGATGTCCTCTTGTGGCTCCTCTTCCTCCATTATTTCATCGTTGTCTTTTTTGAATTGATCCAAGAACCCATTGCGTCCTCCAAACGGATAGACTCTTCTAGAAAAAGAGAGAAATTCAAAAATCTGCTAAATTCACCGGTTTACGTCTTGATGTAATGAACTTTGGGAGCAAAGATTGGATGAGCGCTCCACAATCGATGCGCTCCAGATGCTGCTTGTAATAAAAAGAAGTGAGTTTGGTTGCTAACAACTTCATTGCTGCCAATTGTGTTATTTTCTTTCTGAAAAAAATAGTTTTCCAAAAGAATTTAGGCGCATTCCTTACTAGAAGTGCAGTGGATCTCTTGCGGTCATTGACGCCCTCAAAAATCGGACCTGTTGATTTGAATGAATGCAATATCCGCTGAGTCGCCTTCATAAGAAATTTATTTAAATATTTCTAATTAAGATTTCTTTCGGAATCATAAGAATTGTTTTCATGCATCTGATGTAAAAAGCTCCTGGACCTTAAACGCTCTAAGAACTTTGTTGATCTGTTGAGGTCATAACACATGTATGTATCAGTTCAGACGGAGATCAGTCAGCCTCTATACGCATCATTTCCACTCGACAATATGCATTTTCCAAATTATTTCTCATGTGAAAATCCATTACTGCGAATGGTTGATTTATATAAACATAATTTACGAGAATTCCATCATATTTATATCGTCTCGACACAAGAAAGACCAATCGATTTAAATTTTTTCACTGGATAATTTCTCACGCAAAAAATTCCAATTTGAAAGAAGGAAAAAAATTTAATAAACACATCTCTAACAACAAGTTTTGCCATTTCCTCCGTTACCTGCGGTAGCCCCAAGCGACTTTCTTTCAGTCGGATTGGTGCCTGGTTGTGATTTCTCAATTTCATTAATAGCTATTCCGAAAGCCTCTTTAACATTCACACCGTACTTGGCGCTGGTCTCAGCAAAAGGAAAGTTGTTTTGAATAGCGTATTCTTCCAACCGCAGCCTTGTATCAAGGAGAACATCACTGTCATTTTTCGTTCCAATTATTGTAATTGCACATCGCTGGCCTGCATTCTCCTGCAATTCTTTTTTCCAGTAATCTACTTTCTCAACAGCAAACTTCGTTGTGAGGTCATAGCAGATTACCGCTCCATCTGCTCCAAGGTACAGGTTTCTGTTGATTGCTTGATATTTTTCTTGTCCAGCAGTGTCCCATATGTTGAGTTTGATGGTATCTCCATCAGGAGTCACATATTTAGTCGAAATAAAGTCAAAGCCTATTGAATGTATTATATGTTAAAGGTCTTAACCAAAAATGAAAGAATTTACCAACTGTTGCGCCAGGGTTCTCAATGATATCGGCGAAAGTTTCTTTGGTGTGGTTCACAATCGCAGAGTAAACTTGTATAAGGCAGCTTTTCCCAACACCGGAGTCTCCCGTAACAATCAACTTGAAAGTGGGTTTGTCATTCTTATCAACCATTTAGGAATTTGTTGTAGTGTGATATACGAGTTTCTAAATAAAATCTTAAAGGAGATAATTATAATTGCGTTTATCTGTACTAAACTACAAAATAAAATTGGAATCTCCTGCGATGAATATTCGAAACTCAAGTTCTTCAGAAAAAAATGCGGAAAGATGATTTAAGGCATTGGGATGTCTGCCGCTAGGATCTGTTTTAAAAAAAAGCAGTTTATTCTAAAATTGTTACCTCATCCTAACTTAAATCAAGGCTTTTATTTTAAGGAGTTAATTAATGAGACACAAATCTTGTAGAGATCGATAAAAGCGCATGATGATTCGAGATAAGAAAGAAGGGAAACAGGTGAAGGAGTCAAAGATAAAGGCATAGTTGCAGATGAGTTCATGTATTGAGCAAACTTTGTTATCTCATTGATTGACACATCACCATCATCATTATTCTAAAAAAGGATCTTTTCCTATCTTCTTATTTACAAGGCAATAATTCAGTAAATAGAGGAAGAGGACATTTTAAGTCGATTGAACAATATTCAGTTCAAGATAAGGCATTTAGTGCAAATATTATCTTATATTATATTTCACGATAATTTTTCAGAAGAGCTTAAGACTTCTAAGTACGAAGGCAGATATAATATACCATTATCATATATCAAAAGCGAAGTTTTTTTCCGAATTGAAGTGTGCTTATTTATTTAGTCCGTACTCATTTCTTTCTAGCTTGAGCTTTCCTAATCATGTCAGTCTGCATGCTGTTCGCGTAGCCGAACTGGGCCAGGTTCATCGGAATACTCTGCTGCTCCATATGCACTCTCGCCTTTTGAATCATCGCGTGCTTTCCTCTAATCTCATAAACCTCAGGCTTGATGTTCTCTAAGGCAGAAGTAAACTCCTCGATAAGGCCTTTAACCTCCTTCTCCCCTTTCAGAGCGGAATTGGACAACTCTTCCTTGAAGTCGTTCAAAATTTTCTTTGCCTCATTAAACTCTTTAGCATCAGAGAGTCTTCTCGCGTTTTCAAGCGCCTCTGCTCCTCTAACTCTGTAGAAGTTGAGGAGCACCTCCTTCTCGGTCTCAATTTCCTTGAAGTCTTCTGCCTCGTTGAAGAACGCTACGCTCAACTCGCATTTTTTAACAATGGGAATATCAGACTGTTTCAGCGCAGACCTCATCTCACAAAACGCTGAAGCCAGCACGATATTCTTCTCATGATCAAGGAGCTCTTTGCCGGAAGCAGGTATCTTCAGCATCAGCACGTAATCCTTCTTCTTCCCTGAGATCAGCTGCTCGATTCTTGTCATGTAGGTCTTGGTACTTGAATCCGCATTGACAGTCCACAGGCTGTCACCACCATAAGCCTTCACGATTTCAGCCTTCCCAAGTATGGTATCCTCGGCCTTCACGACAATCTTCACGTCTTCAGCGATGACACTCAGCAGTCCACCGAGACAATCAACGAAACACTCATCGACTTGATCGAGTTTCTCAACGTAATAGAACGCTCCGTCTTTTAGCTTCGCGACGTCATTCATAAGCTCTGGACTGTGATCGTTGCCGTAGCCAAAGGAGTTGATTGTGAAGTTATCCTTGAGTTGATAGAAATCAAGAGACTTTTTCACTCTAACCTGCGCATTGGCGTCGAGCCCATCAGAGAGAAGGAAGACACCTGTAACGGGGTTTTTGTATCTTCGGTCTTTGATGACTTTGAACGCGTGCTTCATTCCGAGATTAATATCAGTACCGCCGTCAGCAGTGATGCTTTTGATCTTATTCAATGAGATCTTCTTTCCTTTCTCTGTCATTCGAATAAGTCGGGTCAAACGCATAGCCTGGTGGTCAAAGATGATCAGACAGAGACGATCATTATCAGTGAGGAGCGTCAAGAGATATTCGAATGTCTCCTTGAGGAGTTTAAGTTTCTCGCCTTCCATGCTACCACTGTGATCAATGACGCAAATGAGATCGAGATTGGCTTTCTTGTTCGTTTTGATCTCGTCGACGGCGAGTGAAAGCAGCATGGGATGCGTTTGCGCAGAAGCAGAGTTCATTTGAAGGATTTTGTGGTTGAGCTTGAGACTAAGATTGACTTTTGTTGAAATGTCCATTTCTTCCTCCTGCATCTTGTTGTCAGCGATAACTTGGTCTTCAGGTGGAAGGAGCTCTTCGTCGTCGTCATAAGTGTCTGGAAGGTCTTGTTCTTTAGATATAGGCTCCTCTTTGGCTGAAGGCTTCTGAAAAGGATCAATTTGAGGCTGGTAGAAGTTTTGTTGAGGCTGGTAGTAGTTTGGCTGTTGGAATAGCTGCTGAGGTTGTTGGTAGTAGGATTGTTGCTGCATTGGATAGGATGACTGAGGCTTTGAATATGATTGCATCTGAGCAACGTTGGCATTTGACATTTGGAGGCTAGAAAGCGGTGGTTTGGTCTTCATGTCTTTTTTTTGCTCTGTAAAAGACTCGTTTTCACAAAAGAAATCGTCTTCCATGGTTGCTATTTAGATAGTTGGTTATTTGATTCTTGGATGGGATTCTTATACATAAATCTGTGTTCAAGTGTGTTATAAATATGCAAATGTTCTTATCGGGTGATTTTGATCAGGTTACAACAATAATTGCACACACTTGAACTGAAAAATACCTTATGTTTTTGTAATCAACATTTCAAAGTTGGAATCTAAGTTTTCTTGACCAGAAATCCTGATTTTGTATCATCGAGCCTGCCGTTCTCCTAAATTTGCTAACCTCGTGGCTTACAGAGCAAGTTACAGAAGAGAGAGCAAAAAGCTGGAATTACCGCTTAATGAAGAGAAGATATAACTTGTTTTCAGGCATAATTGGCTCAGTCTCATCATACATGGCCATGAGATTCCTGTGCTATTATCATGTCAATGAGAATTGTTTTTGAGATGCAAAAATTTTGCAGCGATTCTGAGATTAAAAACCTTTCTTGAGAAATTCGTTTAGAAAATTTTAGATGGTAAAGGATCTCGTCGAAAAGGTGGTGCTGCGAATAGGTATCAAGTCAATTCAAGTCAACTCCCACAATATGATAAACGTAAAGAAGCCAATTTCACTTCCAATCATATATAAATTAAGATTAAATCCAGCTCTTTATCACAAACCAAACCAAATATATTCTGCAGTTTTCCACGGAAGGAAATCAATTCTGGGTGTCAACAGCCCTCTATAAAAATATCCAACTCTTGAAACAAAATAAAAAGGATGTGGGAGAAGAAGAGTTTCTGTAAAATTAAAGAGATTGTAACAAAGTCCCTCACAAAAATTAGCAACCGGGTAATTTATCAACTTAAATCAGCTGGACGCAAACTGAATGATATCTTTTCGCATACAATCTCAAGGGTTAAAGAATTTGCTTGAAATTCCTCTGAATGTTCGGGAACTGGTGGTCAAAACTTTTCCTTTGATTTATTATCTTAACCGTCTTTCTAAACTTTAAGAAATAAAGTATTACTTATGCATCAGTCCGAACCTCTTTGTTAAAGCGCAATCCGTTTTTAGACTCGAATTAAATATCCTCCCTCATACATACACCACTTTCAATTGGAATAGTTTCAACACAGCTCCAAATCCAATCCCTTCTTTCAGCTTAGCCTCAGATAAAAGCAAAAATTAGTCATTGCTTCAATGCAAATGATCTCCGGTGGTTTTTTTATCACTGAGGCTGACCCTAATTCAGAATTGACACTCGAGCAAAGACTCCCAACAAATAACAAATCGCCCAAGAAATGTAGTCTCTTTTATATTATCGAGCGTTAACAACCACATTTGCTAAAAAAAAAAATCCACAGAGGACGATTATCTATTTAATTTGAAAAAGTAAAATTTGAAGGTGAAAAAGAAGTCGCTCATCCAGGTTTCCCTGTACTCAAATACTATTAGTTCTCTAGAAAAATTTAATGAGACCACAGAAGCAATTTGTCTTGTTTCACATGAGCCAACTCGTTTTGACATATAGGCTATTAAATAAAATACTCTACAAAAATAAAGCGTTAAAAAAGCTCAAATGCTTTTCCGAAATTAGTTATAATTTTTGGCAAATAAAATTAAAATTTCCTAACATGAAGGCGATAATGAAATCCATGGGAACCACTGATAGCTCCAAACAGCCTTCCAGAGGCTTTAGAACGAGAGCTCAGATGCTTCAGATCCTCTCGGTCCCTTCAAGCACTTCGGACTGCTACATCATAAAAGCTAACGAAGAGGCCATTGGCTTTCGGTACGATTGCTACCCCAATGAAGGCATCAGCGGCATCTCTAAGGATATGTTTAACGAGACCGTCAGAGGAGCCAATAAAGTCATCGAAGCCGTCTGGAAGCTGAAGAAGGCTGAACAAACTCGAAGTTACGGCCAAAAAACCCGCTATCTCTTATACCTAGCGCTCATGATGATTCCTATCACTGTGATTTTATTACTTGTTATGATTTATGGAACCGGCAACGAGAACTTACTCTGGGGCGCGGTTGCACTCGTGTCAGCCTCGATTCTTATCACGCTGATTTCGGTTGCAATTGCCTTCTTCTCCACACCAAAGTTCATGAATTTTGAAAATACTGTGAAAAAGAGATTGCAAGTCTACCTTACTGCCCAGAACAGCAATACATACGCCGCATTGAAATATCGATGGAGAATGCAAGAGGAATTCTATTGGCTTGAGCTCGTTCCTTCCCACATTCTCGACACTGATGTAGAGCACCGCCCTTTGATGGACATTCACCCAATTACCACGGCTATGAATCACTCTCCAAGAATGAAAGCAGAAGGTGACATTGAGATGGCTGTAAAGAAATAAAAACTTAGATACATTTTCATCGCTGATAAACAATCAATAGCAGTTTATATTATTATCAAAGATCTATATTCACATTCGTAATTTTGCAAACCAAAGTTGTTCGTAGCCCTTCTTCCTATTCTTTTGCGTTTGCCTGCTCGAATCGAGGATTCATCGAAGAAAATATAAAAAAATAACCATATAATCTTTCATAAAATCTTTTCATTGGAGAGCTTCATGATTTTTTGGAAGGAGAATTGAAGCTCTATATAGTAATTGAAAACATTTGCTAAATGCGCCTTCGGCGCATAATATATTCTTTCTGCACTAATTGCTCCTAAATCTTTGGCTTAATAATAAAGACAAGGGAAATAATTCAGAGAATTGTTGTCAATTACAGGTTAGATTTGCATTTACAAAAAGAAAAAAGCTTGAAATGTTCACTTCTAAGAGAGAATCGACACGTTTATATATGCACAAGTATATTTAACTTAATAATATGTTTTATTGTTCTGATATCTAAATGCAGGACTGGTGCATGAGCACATCGATTATTGAGGACGATACTATACAGTTCCTTAAAATAGATGTCAAAGGCATCTTTCTCGACGGATCTCTTTTTAAGAGATATTCTCTCATTCTATCAGAGTCGCCAGCCATTCCCAAATCAGATTGATCTGAATTATTTGAATCTTCCAGCTCACTTAGCACGTTGGAAAGACTGACTCCTTTCTTATCAGCATAGAGTTTACAAATGAGAGACTTATCAACGTTTTTATCCAAATCGTAAAATAAGTGGTCGATGTCGCTGATCGAAGTTGGTAGATTCTTCTCTGCATTTTCTTTGGCGATAGTCTGGTTCTTGAGACTCGCTCTTTCGAGCTTCGTTTTCGTGCAATTCTAAGTGCGAAAGAAAGTATTAATTTTCGTTTTCTTAATGAAAATTTACCAAATATTCAAAATTCTTAGCAAAGTCTGAACAGGATTTCTCCATCCAAACCAGAATTTGAGAGTGTAACTTTTGGTGGATATCTTCGCATTTTTTCTTGTTTCCCTCTGACTGAGTTTTTCCATCCGATAATTTTTTCATTTCTTGTACCAAGGGAATGTACATAGGGTTCTCCATCAGAAAAGTGGACGCGAGGTGATTTATGCATCTCTCTGGGCCTTGGAACTGAGTCACATCGATGGTCTCCTAGAAAAGCCCATCAGATATTGGTTCATTGAGAATTGTGTATTTACCTCTGTCATTTTATGGGTTTTGAGGCTGGAGATCAAAGCCTTTGCGCAGTTGCTATGGAATGAATTCAAGTGCTGAATTTGTTGATTCTCGAGGCGCAAATGCGTTCGTTCAGGAAATATTTCAGAGAGGAACTGCAAATCGGATTTGAGGAAGTAGCTGAAGTGGTTCGGCGATTTCAAGAAGCAGTCTTGGTACTCTTGGTAAAACGCGCTATTAGAAGAAACCAATTAATATAGAATTAATTGGATATAACTTACTTGCTGAATTGGAGGACTCGATCTTCTAGCTCCTGGTATGGATAATTCAGGTGAGCCTTTATTGTTACAAATTGCTTATATTCACAATTGTGTGGAAGTATCATACCTCTGAGTTTTCGAAGGAATGGATGCTGACTTCGTTAGAGCTGATGTCAATCATTGATTGCACAAAATTAGTTAAAATTCGCTTTTCAGCAGCCGAATGGGTCGAAAAATATGGATGATGCACCGAATCGACTGTCTTCAAGCAATGGAGTTCAAATAGCTTACTTTAACAGAGAAATTTTAATGAAAATATGTTAATTTTATGCTCATTTACTTTTGTCCAGTGAGTTTGAGATAGAGGCTTTTAGGTAGCTCTTGAAGAGAAATTTGAGGAGTATTATTGGAAGCAAAGTTATTTTCTAGCGCTTGAGCGACGGCTCCAATCTGCTGGTTTGTGAGAATATGAAAAAAAGCTTCCTCCAACGATTTGTTCAAATTTTCACGTTCATATACTTGAGTTATCCAAACCTTTGACTATATTTCCTAGAGTTAATTCGAATTATTTAGAATTCTTTACCATGAGTCTCCAGATAGAAAATTTAGGGAAAGTGGGAAATCCATCAAAACTGTCTTCGTAAGTGCGATTCAAACAATCAACAAAGGATTTCAGTATAGATTCAAAATCTAACATGGCTGATATGTATGCGTTCCACTAGCAAGTGAATGTATTATTTAATTGAAATTTCATTGAGGGTGAATATTACTCTTGCGCGATACTCGGTGATCAAGTCATACCCATTTCCTATCTCTTTCAGGCAATTGTGCACGATAGAGCAGTGATGGCTGAAAACTCTTTGCAACACCATCAAAAAATCCAAGAGGAAGCTAACTCCGATTTTCGAGTTTTTCGAAAGCTGCGACATGGATAGCAGGCTCAATGCTTTGGACTCATTGCTATTCCCTCGAGATTCATCATTATTTCTCCTACGAACACAGATTAGATCAGATATATATATAACAAATAGCTCATTTTACAGTTCGAAATCCTCAAAATTGTACCATCTTGCTTGGATTAGCTCGCTTTTGCGATTTATCATGCTGATTTGGACGTTAGAAAAAACATCTTCCACTATTTTCCTGATCGGCCGCGAAATAGACCTTTCCACTAAACCAATACACCCAGAATCCTCATATAAAACCTCTGAGAGCTTGTTTTGGAAAGCTGAATGGGTGTGGCAAAGCACGTTTTCTCTTTTTAACTTCAAAACTGGGAGTTCAGGTTCTATATTACGAGCTTAAAAAAAAATTCGAAAAAAGAACTTTTCACCTTTCAAACGTTTGAATACATATGCGGTAAAAAGCCTGGCTTTATCTGAAGAGGTTGCCTGGCTGAGAAGAGTTTCAAGCTCTTGAGATAGTCCCCTACCGGAAATAAAGTGATATTTCCACGATTGTCCTGAAAAATTCGCATAAACTTGCTGTATCGAGCTCTTATACAGTTTTTTCGTGTAAGTATCATCGACTGCTTCAAGTTCGAAAGAGAGATAGACTCGAATACATTCGCGTGCCCAAAATCTCTTATCTTCGTTAAAAATTTGAGAGAATTGTTTGCTGACAAGCTTCAGAGACAACAGGTCCTTCCAATCTAGATAGGAAATGACATGCTGAGCAACACTATTGGGGAGTTTTTGTATATTCATCAAGGCGTTTTTTGGTTTTATGTTGGCGTGTTTGGATCGCTGATTATATTTTAATGCCTTTTTGATTATTTTTGGGAGTTCAATTGATTAATTAGTTCAGTGGACATATATGAATTCTGGTCAGATCACGTTGCTTAGATGGGAAGAAGAGGTCTGTTGCTTAAAGAAACTTGTTTCTCACAGGAGGTGAGGTGTATTTAGAAGAGAACGGGTTGAAAAACGAAAAAGCAAATGAAATTCTTCTCGTAATTCGAGTGAAACATGAGAAAAATATGTTGCCCTCACCCTGTGATTCCTTAACATCACATAAATAGTCACTGGGATTTAAGATTTACATGGAATTTCGAAATCTTCAAAAATTCTTTTTTTGTTGATTCTCCAAGAGATATCGTAAAATACAAATGAACGCGTTGTATTGGTATGGGGGAGATTTTCTGACAGGCTGGCCTGATTCCATGCTTATTTCGAAAAATATTTCTATACAGAATTAAGTTTTCTGCGAAAATCTTATTTTCGTTGTTAAACTCTCAGAGTGAACGGCTGAAAGTGTTTGGTTGAATGATATGAGAGAAGTATTTTGACTTCCGCCGAGGTGAATTTGCGGGTGCTAAATTACCAAAAAGAGTTTTTGATATTTTCTGTCTGATAGCGTAAAAATCACTGTATCTAAATTAATTGCAACTAATCTTTATTCACGGCAATAGAGACTACGAAAGAATCAAATTAGTGAGCACAGTTACCTAGTTTTGAATTATTGCCGAGTTAAAGCGATAAGATCCAAAGATAAAATTCAATATGCCATTGAAATTGGTCTCATGATTTCAAAAAAACAGGATTCGAGTCGTTGAAACTCTGTTTATTGTTTGTTGCACTAACTAATAACCATTCTGCTGGTTAGTAAAAATAGCGAGGTTTATTAGTGTATGGTGAGGAAGACTTTATTATTCTCGACATTTGCAGAGAAAGCTACAGTGTTTATTTTCTTGCGTAGGATACCAATATTAAGGTGTGTGATTTTATCTATCAACAAACAGATTAATAAATTAAAAATAAGCATGATTAGCGACGAAGAAGAAAAACACGAAATTCCTGACCATCTTTCTGTCCCCTCAAACGAAGAATATGTGATTAATCTCATTCGAAATAATGGATTTTTCTCAGGTAGTCCATTCTTCTTCAAACTTTCTGTGAATAGAAAGTTCATTAAATCAGGATATCTCAGAACATTCGCAATCTCTCCAGATTCTACACGCGCTATCGTCAGAACAACTCCATATAGCATTGAAATCATCGATTTAGAAGCCAAGAAACCTGTTGAGAGACTTAGTGATCTTCAAACGAGTATGCAATTCAAAAAACATTTCATTTTATTGTATGAATAATGAAATTATACATGAATAGCTACTCTTACTGCCTTGGCAATCGCTCCAAACCAGAAATATTTTGCAATTGGTTCAAACGAGTATCTTAGGCTGATAAATTATGAGGATCTATCGATCATTCACACTTTCTCTGAAATACATGAAGGTGTTTTTGTTCTTCTCTCGTTCTTGCAGCTAAAATAATATATTTATCAGGAATCATAAGGAGTATCGATATATCTCCGAATTCGAGATATATTGCAACGAGTTCGAGCGATAACAAGATTAAAATCTTTGATTATGAAGCTATGCAACTTATAAATGCTATATCGATCCATCAAGGCCAGCTAGAATCCAACAGAAGCTACACAATGATCGTAAAATTTGCTCCAAACTCCAAATATTTGGCATCTGCAGCTTCTGACTGCAACCTCAAAGTCTCTAATTATTTAGAGGGTGGGCAAGTGCTGAATAGCTACGAAGATTTACACTCAAGTATTTTAATTGCACTTTTTCTTTTTCGAAAATCAATCTTTTTCTTCCTCTAAACAGTGGCGATCACAGGTCTATGCATCTCACCCTGTTCTCAGTTCATTTACACAGGCGCAAGAGATGCAACGATCAAAGTAGTTGAAGCTATGAGCCAAAACATTAGACACACCATTACTAATGTTCATTCAAGTAGGTCTTGATCTTTTCAATCTTAATGAAAAGCCTTGCAACTTAGATTGGATAACCGCATTAGATATCAGCCCCGATGGAAATTACTTAGTTTCAGGCAGTTTAGATAAATCCGTCAAGATCATCGATACTAAAAGTCTAGAAGTTATAAAATCCCTAGACTTTATTCACCGAAGTAATGCATCGAATATAATCTGCTAAGGATAGTTTTCTCAAAGACAAAATAACCTGTGTCAAGTTCTCACCGAATCAGAAGCTTCTGCTGACATCATCATCAGATGAAAGTCTCCGAATTTTCGACGTCCCAACTTTCTCTAGTAACTATTGGTTTAGAAACATCCATGCAGGTTCAACAAGTCCCTCAGGCGTTTGACCAGGGTTTTCTTGAAATTTATGTCTATAGGTGCTATTAATCAAGTCGCTCTCTCCACTGATGAAACTTTCATTGTGGCTGTCTCCGATGATCACTCAGTTTCCGTGAGCGATGCAAAGACTTTTGAAGTCATCCAAAAATATGAAAGTGTCCATGAGCGTAATCTTATATCAGTGCTAATAAACTAAAACCACTAACAATTTTGGTGAATATGCAGAATGGATACTCAGCTTAGCCATTTCACATGACTCTAGTTTCATTGTGACCGGATCATATGATCACACGATTCGGATCATTGATCTCAAGAAGAAGCTCATTAATGAGGGACCCACTCAGAAAGGTAATGAATTTTTTCAAATCATCAAAAGTGAGGAAAAACAATGAATTTCATCTACGACCTCAGCTGCTGTGGACTTTCTGAAGATCACAACCGATTCGAAACTGCTAATTACGGGGTTGAGAGATGGTGTTGTGAATATCATCAATTTATATACAAAACGAAGCATGCGAAAGATCTTATTCTGTGGAAAAAGTAGTCAATGCTACTATTGGATTATGTAATCTTTCATATAGGGAAAATAAAAGATCTCGCTATTTCACCAAATAATAAATGGCTGGCTTTAAGTCCGCAACAGAAAGAAATGGCCATTTTCTCTCTACAAACAAATCGAGTGTTATTTTCACTTCCTGGTGTCCACACAAGTAGCACATAAATGATTGTTACTGCAGTTAAGCTTCAATTACAGAGATCGTGTTTTCACATTGCAACCGATTTATTGTGACTTGTGGGCTGAAGAGTTCAGTTAAAATCATTGATATTTACAAAAGATCCACAATCTTTAAGATTTCAAACGTTCATAGCGGTAAGCAGACATAAATTACATGTGCTGAGTTAGTGACACTTATAGGTTTTATTTATGCGTTGGATATCAGCGTTGATGACAAGTATTTGGTGACTGGCTCAAAGGACAAAAAGATAAAGTTGATTGATTTGAACAAAAATGAGATTTGCTGCACAATCTCCACATTTGGTAAACTATTATAGATTGACATCTAATCTGAATTTGAATTGGCATTTCCAGAAATCGTGAGGACACTCAAGATCTGTAAAAACTCAAAATCGATCGTCTACGGTACAGAAGAAGGCTCAGTGAATGTTGTAAACTTAAAATAATAATGGATCTTATTATTTGGCTGAACTCATATGAAAGCACATTCATTGAATTCATTGAATACATTCGCTAATGTACATACCTATGTTCAGTTTTTTTATCATGTATTGAAAAATAGCTCACATCATCTGATTCTTCCTTCGGACGATTCCAGCAACTTAGGATTTCCTTTAGTTCAACCAGTATGAGAGAAAGAACACAACGAAGATATTTATAAACTTCAAACTCGTATTATTCCGTGCAATCACGATTATTTCTCTGTCGTTATTTGATTCACAGTTAAATCAAATAAAAATCTTCTTAATTTGAAAAATATTAGAGAAAGAACAGTTTGTACATCCATGCGCTTGCTTCATAACGAAGAAGTCCGAATATCACTGATACTAGTATTGCTTACGGCCGTATTAACAATCATTTACGAACTCTTGACAACTTGGAGTATCACACAAAGCTTCGCTAATCTGTGTGGGAGAGTGGCCGCGCTGTTTTCTTTCAATTCACCAGGACTGCTTCCCTTCGCGACCATCAGTATCGCGGTTATGGGCATAGTGATGGTGCTTTTAGCAGTCGAAAGAGAAAGAACTCAGAAGAAGTTGAGAGGGATGAACTATACCCGAAAACTACCGGTAGAAGTCTACGACCGACTCAAAGAGAAGCAGACGAAAATTGCTGTAAGACAACTGAAGTCGTCGGAATTGTACAAAAAGTACTTACAAGATAAGAAAGAAGGCAGGATTAAAGATATTGTCCTATCTGATGACGATAAGGTCGAATTCTCAGGAGAAGAAAATGAAATTGATTACAAATAAGCTGTTTGGGTGATCAATGTTTTATCGATTTGATGGCTTCTCTTGTGCTTCTTGTCCTTGGAGACAAGGCGTCTCATTATCAGTTTAAGAAAATGAGTTGCGGTTGTTCTAAGGATAGTTACCTTTTCCATTGCTTCATATTGCTTTTCTAAAATTCACAATTTTCTATGATGCCTTTATAGATATTTTAACAAACAAATGAATTGAAGAAGAAAGGAAACTAGGCTGCTGGTGAGTATTTTGGAGATCGTGGTAAATTTCGAAATATAACCCCTACTAAGGTTGGCATTTTACACACTCCTCTGTGTGGAGTAGCATTTTTTTTTTTGTGATTCTAAATCTCGATATTCAGGGTTTCTCATATAGTGCAGTGGCTTTAGTCTGAAAAATTTTCAAGTAGGCATGACGATCCTTCAAATTCAAATTCCGAATAAGAGAGAGGGGAAAATGATTGAGATATAAGATAGTTTATTAAAATTAACAAAACTCTTCATATTCTAATGAACAAGCACTATCTCAATTTTTTCATTGTTTATACTTTTTCCGCATGAAACTCAATCTTATTTTCAATACATTCAAATAAACCTGTCAACTTACTCTCTTCTCACCGGCTTGTAATAAATATATATATACATGCATAATTATTTAGTGTTATGAAGGAGACAGAATCAAATTATCCGTCGTTAATTTGGGAGCAACGTCCTTTTTTCTTCAAGCATTATTCAGAATACGAGTCACACTCATTCGATGCTGCTTGAAAGGATTGTTATCTATGCTATTCCCTTGCCCGTAGCTTTTGCTGCTTTCGTAATTTTTCTTGGAGAGATTTGTCTCATTCGATTGTTGATGGTAGGAATTGTAATTATCCCCATTAAAGGAAAGGCTCGATGAATTATCGCTCATCATATTCGAGTCTCTGCGGGGTCTCCGTGCTGAGCTATCTCTGGATCTGTTGTTCTCCCAGAACACATTCTGATAAAACCCTAACCATTCGAATATTTGATATTAAGGCTTAGCACCCAAGAATAAATAAATACCTTTCATATCTTCATTGATGTTAAAATTCGAGAAGTAGCTGCTTGACAGCGAGGACTGCCCATTGTTCTTTTCGATCACTAAATTAGAGTCAATTAACTGGTTCATATTAAAATCCACTTACAAGAATCTTTAGCTTGGTAGCTATTGCTACTCTGCCTTCTGTTATTCGGGTCTCTGGCTATGGAACCGCTTCTATCTCTTGATTTCGTAAAATCATACGTACCGACCCAGTCGGAATAATGGCGATGTGAATCAGCCGCTTGCTGATGATTGCCTCGACTGCTATCTGATTTATCTGATTCATCTGCATAATAGGATCTTTTTATCATTGGTTGCACTTTTTCCGCTGAGCTCTTCGGATCAAATTCAGAAATATTCACTTGTGATGGATTCAGCGTATTTGGATGCGAATTCTGTCCTTTATTCGAAAACTCCAGACTTCCTTTGCCCTCCTGGCTTGACAGATGCTGCATCAGCGGTGAATTAAGGAAGTTATTCGCTATTCCAAGAAGATTTTTCGCGCTTCTCGTTTGCTGAGTTCTCTTTAGTCTAATCGGTTCTCTTTGATCCTCCATATAAGAGTTCCCCATTCCTCGTGTTCTATTATTCATCGAATATGAATTTTGTGCCAAAGGCGCCTTCCTATCGTTTGTATCTCTATAGGAAGGAGAAGATAGAGAGTCCAATAATCCTGACCCTTCTTTGTCGGAGTATGCATTCAAGTTATTAGAAATATTCTCCTTATTAGCTTCAGGATAAGCATAGTGATTTCCGTTTTTCTCTCCTTTCAGTTGCTTAACTTCTTGCTGATATTTCTGTGGAAGAGGAGAAAATTCTCTCGACCTTCCGCTCGTAAGCAGTCCTTCAGATGAGATTGTCTCGTACTGTTGAGGTGGTTCATATCGTTGTATTGAATGTCGCCGACCTATGCTCTTGTCCCTCTGGAATAGAGGGTCATCCTTTAGCTTTGATTGAACGTGCTCATAGTGGTTTTGTACGCTAGTTTGGTTGAGCACTCTTCGGGAGGCTTGAGACTTTGCTGCTGCGTTTTTCTTAGCGAATTCGTTTGGTGGAGTCGAAATTGAGTTCGCTCGAGCCTCAGTTAGTCCTTTAGTGGATCGTGTGTTCTTATGACGAGGAAGATCGTTACGTTGTTTATCTTTCTTGGGAATACCAGCGTGAGGCTTAGGCTTCGAATTGGCATTGGTCGGCGCCATTTGGATGGTCTGCTCGTTAGTAGGTAATATTCCGTGATTTTCGAACTCTTGCCGTCCGAAAGTGCTCATTTGCGCTTTGTTCTCGCTTTTCTCGGGACCAGGGAAGTTAGGTGAGTAAAAATCTTCATAAGCATTGGTGTGAGGATTTAAACTCATTGGAGATTGGAAAGTTGGAGGCTTTTCTTGTTCATGAACAGCCTTCTCAGTCTCATATGTTTGAGTTACCTTCGGCTGTTCGCGAGGAATTTCTTTGTTGTTTCCGTTCTCTTTCGGCGTTTTGCTCGTTTGTCTGGGATTCGGATCAGGAAGATCATCATCGTATAATAGTTTCTTAATCATTTGGTCATCTAAATGATTTCGTACGGGAGTGTAATCTCGCTTTATCGGCAGTTTCGGAGCCTCAATCTCAGTGATCTACATTCAAATTTTTAGATTCCTCTACTGCAATGGTGTAACGAGATACTTTTGGAGTTATGTCCCTTTTGCCTTTCGTCTCTAATTTGCAGTTTTCTTTCCACCAGTCTGGGTGCACGCTTCCTTCCGTTGACTGCGATCTCTTATTTGGAGCTTCTGCTCTATCTGAAAATATCCCGAAATCGTAAACTACTCACTGTATATCATTTATTACGATTAATCCGAGCAGTTTCCTGTGCTTCTGTTGGCGATAACAATTCTCCTAACTTTCCAATGGCATTTGTCTTGAGCATTTGAGAATTGCTTTTTTGAGTGTCTAATATGCTGGAAGACTTCATTTTTTTCATTTGGGTCTGCTCGTTTGATAAGTTTCTCAGCTCTTCGGCCTCCATACTCTGCTTCCTGTTTAAGATGAATATTGTTTCGTTTTGTAGGAAATCGTTTCGATTATTACTTGAGAGTTTGATCAAATTTCTCCGTGAGCTTGAGTATATCATTTTTCAGGTTTGAGATCTCTTTTTTAATCTTCACATCTTCCTTTTTTGTGCCTGCCGATAAGGATTCTACAGAAAGGTGAGTTTATTTTCATTGCTTTAGGTTACTTGCGAGATTTTGTATCACTTCGTAGGAGATAGGAGCTTTATAAAGTTTCTTCACAGTATCGATTCCGATAATAGTGAGGTATTTGATGAGTTTCAACCCATTTAAGTTGGGATAGGTTGATAAGAACTTCTTTATATACTTGTTTCTGACACCGAAATCCATTTGTCTCTTTATATTTGAAAGATTCAATTTTTAAAATTTTATATGAGAGATAACTGAAAACTCAAAAATTCAAACCTTGAATATTTATGATTCAGTTTTTGCATAAAGTAATCCTTTTTATCATTAAAAGGTAAAATAAAAGAAGTTATTTTCTGGGAGCATATCATCAGTACAGACTATGATTGGTCAACGTAAAACAAGAAATTGAGCATGCTAATGAAGAAATATATTTGATCTCACTGATGTGGATATGAAGCGTTTCACAAAGAAAGTCTATAGTTTCGTTTTCTAAGTGAAACCTCTCCAGAAAACAAAAAACTCTTGCTAAATTTACTAGCTTCATCCAAGCGAAATGGATTTCTTCCTTGAACTCTCGCGTACCATTAAGGTGTGTTGGTAGTCTTTTAGATAAAATACCCTACATATTGTATTTGTTTTTTCGTTACCTTAAATATAAAATTTTAGATGAACTCAACCTCAAAATTTTAATATCACAGGAGAAGGGAACGAAACTCTGGGTAGTATATACCTAATTAATTAGTCCTATAAAAAACTTTAGTATTTCCTTTAGGATATATAATCATGCATCTGCAACTCAAGGGAAATTTTGTATAGAGAAGTAGCTCTTCATTTCAGATTGCTTTATTGCTACTGATTCAGTGGCTTGAAATTCTGCAAGTTTGCTAAATCTTCGATGAAAGCCACCTCCTGGTCTTCTTCGTCTCCCATCTCGGCAGCTTGATCTTCTGCAGGCAAGTCTCCAACTTCTACAAGCAGCTCTGCTTCTTCTTCATTTTCAAGTTCTCCTACCACCAATTGCCCAATATCTTCTTCTAAGGCTATGGCTAATAGCATAATACCTTCTGGTTCCATGATTCTGATTGCTGTAATATCAGATTAAATTAGAGAATATCAATTATTTCGATCGTAATTTAAATTAGATCAAGACGATACTTAATTTAGAATGTTTCCTAGTACTGATTATTAGTATTCCCTTTTTATATTTGATTGAGCCTTTGGCTTCTGAAAAAACGTTTTGTGAAGCGCCTTCATCTTGAATCAGCATGTTTTTGCTTTTTCGAGTGCTCAATAAGAAGACGCAGGTTCTCTCACCGTTGGAATGCCTTATTACTGTTAAGTGCTATTTATTCTCGAAAACCTACTAATAATTTCAGGGTTTTTTCATATATAAAACCAGCAATCTGATTGTTTCTGGTAAATCATTCATATTATTTTCACTGAACCAAGGAAAATGAAAAGAGCTATCATACCTTATTTTCTGAGATCACTTTGCCTTACAGAAATCATTCTAATCAAAACAATAATTTATGTTTTTCTCATAATTGGATTCAGAGGGTTCTCTGAAAAGATTGAAAATCTCCTTGACAAATTTTTAAGTTAATCAGCATATGTATCGGACTGTTTCAGTCTTATAACTACAAAATCATTATATCTTCTCTCGTAAATTCAACTTTCTCATTCTGCTTAATATTCTCAGGATCAAAGTGAAGCTTCTCCCCAGTTTTCTTTTCTATGTACTCCAAGTCCTTTTTCCCTATTTTTAAAGTTAAACTTTCAGGGAAAGAAAAACAAACCAAGCTCTTACTTATTTTACTGGCATGGATTACAAACTTCTTAAGGTCCGCCTCCTTTGTTAAAACAGTTTCTCTCTGCTTTTGCTGATACAATGATAGTATTCCCATACCTTCATACACAAAAGTTTTTTGAAACTTGTTTTCTAATTCAGCCAGATCCACTGAAGTTGTCAACTTAGGCATTGGAGCAACGCGGCTATTCATTGTATATTGAGTTCGAAGCAAATGACTCCTTCCTCCTGTTTCGATATTACTCTCTAAGAATCCAATAGTCAATGACAAATTAATAATTTGCATTACTTTGCTTCATTATTTTTGAACGGTTCATCGTGGTTGAAAAATCAGTATCGGACCGATTCTCTGTCTTGTTAAATATAGAATAATCCTTTGAAAGGTCCTTTGAGACATTCAAGCCTTCCTGGAAATACAAACGCGGACTGCTCACGTCATATATTTTAGAGATCTTTTTAAAATTTCTGAGCACATCATCATCGGCTATTTCAGTCTTAAAAACTCCAGCGTGATATTTTTTCGGGTTGTAAGTTGCAGGCGATTTATAATAATTTTGTGAAGTGGATTGGTTGAGTTCCGCCCTTGTGCCATAATCACGGGAGGAGTTTATTTGGTTAATAGAAGTTGTAGTCACTCCAGATGCAATTTTAAAATTTGTCAGTGTGCCTATTCCGTCTGATCGAGCCCTCATACTTGTGCTCCCAGTAATTCTGGGAGTAGTTTCAGTTTTTACATTTTGCTGTTGGAAATGAAGAGAGGCTAATCTTTTGATAATCGGAAGTGTTTTCTCTCTATTATACATGCAAAGATAAAAATCCTAGAGCGACACAATAACTCACTTTTCAATCAGCAGATCAACGTCTGGACCTACTGCGGCGATCGTCTGATTAACTTGACTATCAATAATACCTTGGTATTTCCGAAGCCTTATGTTTTCGTTCCTGGACTTGAGAGATCGAGATTTAATGTTCAGCTCCTCTCTATTAAAGAAGGTTACTCGAAATTCGAAAGCCAATGGTAAGTGATACTCTGGAATTGATTGTAAATTTTTTATCGCTTTGATCGAAGTTAATTGGGTTCGAGTAATCGGATCTGGGTTTTGCTCTAGGTTCAAGTTCAAATTGCCAATGACCCGGCTCTTTGCTGTAATTTTATTTTGTGAATCATAATGCTGACGGTATAAATCTTCCTGAATTTAGGTATGAAGGTGAGATCTTCGAAGATGGCTATGAATTTTGGATATACCACAGAAGGCAGAGGCTCAAGACCCAGATTGATTTCCTCTTGTAAGTTCTCTCGTCGGAATTCCTTGAATCTCCTTTGCAAATCTCGGCTCATATTTGAATAACTTTTTTATTCGAGTTGAATCAAGCACAAAACTGTGAAATAGTTTGTGGGTTTTGATTTCTCTTGAGAGATAATTTAAAAGAACTCATTGAAATTGTTCACTCTTAAACTCATGGCCTTTAAGACAAGTCGCCCACGAAATTGGGCATCATATAAGGTAACGGATTCATGTGAATTGAAGAAGCTCAAACTGATATAGTGAAAAAGTTAGAATGAAGTATTTTTCAAAGTAATATGTCTATTTTTCACCCTACCGGGTTTATAAAAGATATCCGATACTTAATCACAAATGGAAATTGAAATTTCATCATAAGGAATAGTCTGGTCATAACATGGTATTTTGATTTAGTTGGATTTTTTCTTTTTGAAATAACCCATTGGTATCTAATCATATCAAAAACAAAAAGCCCTATAGAAATGATATCGAAGTAAGTACTAATGAAAGGCATAAAAGTTTACCTTTAGTACATGTAATATACCTCGAGCTTATTTGCAAATGATGAGCAACACAACTCCCTTCCAATGTGAACTCATCTTAAATTGCAGCGCTCACAAAGTTTATTCTGACGAGTCATTAATCTTGTTCTGATTTTAAAAACCTGTCGGATTTTGAATATGAGGGTGCATACCGGCAAAATTAATTTTTCAGAATCTGTTATGTGCTCTGAGCACCAGAATTCTGACTGATGTATGAGAAAAAAAAAGCTGTTTCGCTCTGAAATTGGTGACAATAAACCACTGATATCTCTCATTTACCTCGAGCGCCACTTCCTTCTCATCGTCATAGTCAACACAACCAAAAAGCTCACCCCTAACATTATCAACTTATACTATCCAAATTTGGCCAGGAGTGTTTTTAATTAGAATTATTTGGTTTTAAAGTACCAGTTGAGTCATTCAGAATAATTTAATCAATAAAACAACGCAACAAATTTGGTATTACTACTCACTTTTCAGAATCCAACTCCGAAAAATGCAAACCACATCGCAAAAGAGTGACATCTTATTTGCCTACGCCGAGACTAGACACGAACTCTACGGCCTCAGCAAAGGGTTTTGGATCAAACCAAGACAACCTGTAACTCTGAGGAGCTTCGAGAGTTTTGAATATTGCTCGGTTCTGGAGAAAAAACTGAACCTTTTCCGCTTCTGGACGTCGTCGCGGAAATACTACCTCTGCCAAAATACGCTAGTTTACTGTGATTTGAAGGATGACACCAAGGTCAAAGGGTACGCCGAATTAGATTTCGTGAGATGCCAATTCAAAGTTGGGGGAGCAAACAGACCTCATAGCATCCTGCTTCAGAAGAACGGTGCTTCTATTGAGCTTTATACTAAAAGCCGTGAAGTATTTGATGAATGGCAACAGCACTTACGCCCAAGGGTTGTGCTGGGAGACTATAAGCAGAGATACGTTACAGAGCAGCAAATTGGTGAAGGCAGCCAGGGCAAAGTCTTTCTCGTTCGTGAGATTCAGGAGACAGGGGTTATCTGTACACGACGATACGCCGCGAAAGTCTTAAATAAAAAAGACATGAAACACCGCACGAAGCTCCTCCTTATCGATGAAATCAGGTCCCAAAGGGCATTGAACCACCCTGGGATCGTCAGACTTCTCGAAGTCCATGAGCTTGAAGACGAAATATGCCTTGTTATGGAAGCGATTGAAGGTGGTGAGCTTTCGAAGCAACTCAAAGCTCGAGGTCATTACACCGAGTCGGAATGCGCTATAATGGTTAAGAAACTTCTGGAAGTCCTTGTTTACCTTGCAGAAAAAAGGATAGTTCACCGTGACCTGAAGCCAGAGAACATCCTTCTGAGAGATAGCCAAGATCTCTCTTCACTCGTGATCGCAGATTTTGGTCTGGCTTGCCGCGCGGAATCTGACATGCTTTACAAAGGGTGTGGAACTCCAGGGTACGTGGCTCCTGAAATTTTATTCAAAAAATACTGCGGCGATTTCGATAAAATCGATATTTTTTCAGTTGGTTGCATTTTCCACAAATTATTAGTCGGAGCTTCAGCTTTCTACGGAAAAACTTCCAGAGAAGTCATAAAAGCGAACGCTGAGTGTGTCGTCAATTACGAAAAGGTTGGATTCGGTCCTGTATCTTCCTCCGCTAAGAGCTTACTCCAGAAAATGCTTGAAAAAGAGCCCCTGAGGAGAATCACAGCCAAGCAAGCCTTAGACCATGATTTCTTTACAATGCCGACTTATGATATGGAAGAAAACGTCACAAGAGCCAATTGGAAACTCCCAGACGCGTCTGAGGTATTTGACCCCAGGAAATTGAGAGAAAAGACGTCTTTCGCTGAAAGAAAGCTATATACTCAAACAACTGGAAGTGTTTCCAGTTTTTCGAAGAGGCATCTCTATCTGAATTCTCTAGCCAGGACAACTGACTATGAGCTTTCTCCGTTGTCGGGTCTGGTAAAATCCGGCAATAAGCAAACGTCCATAGGGAGCCCAATGTGCCAATTTGATGAGAATGAGGAATATGGTTCTCCAAATGATTTAGGAATTGAAGTTTCATCAGAAATGGCTGAGAGATTGGCGACTACCAAAGGTTATTAACACATTTAAATGGAAGCTGAAATGCGACATGACTGATATTTATTGTTTGGTTTTGTGGCTTAGGTATATAAAAGAAGGTCTAGATATCTACTTAAAAATAACTATAAGTTTTATTTTTCTTAAACATATGGAACTAACTCTGTGTAACAAAGTGATATACGTGTATAAAATTCTTTTATCCATGATAGGGTTATATATAAATGCAAAAATTTTATAAATAAGTAAATATTAAACAAAAAATGCCTCGCTGTGATAAGTAACAAAGGACATGTGCTTGTGAATAGTATTGCATTCTCAAGAAATTGAATATTGATTTCTGCTGAATATAAAACGATTAACATATACAATGAAGATTTATATCTGTCAGAAGCTAGAAACTGAGCTTATATAGCAGCTTTTCATGGAAATAACATACTGACTGATAAAATTGATTTCTTTTAGCATTTAGAATATCAGTAATGGAGATTAGAACCTAATTCCACAAAATAATAATGGCTACTGTGCCATTTCTCTCAGAAGAGACACAAGGAAATTCATTTATTTAATAATTTTTTTTGTTGCTCGGTCAGCATTTTTCTCATAATCATTCCTTAAAATTTGCATATACTATAGAGGTTCTTTAGAAATATTTAGAAGAAATTGTGCGAACTCTCATATCAAAAAATGCAGATGTGATTGGTGTGTTTGGCTCGTAGAGTGGGTTGAGTAAGTTCTAAATGAAAATTGGTCACGTCATTGTTTCAGTTTCAAAATTACCTTAGCGTAAGCTTCTTGAACATCTGAGAAGAATCCCTTGATGCTCTCTTCGTTCTTCGGGCCGTCAGTCAAAAGCAAGAATTTAATATCTAATAGATTTGAATTTCTCTGTATTGTGTTTGATTGATTACTTCCCGAGGTCAAATACGCATAAACCAAGAAATCAGAGTGTTTATCAACGTTCTTCAAGTACCTAAGAGCACCCTAGATTAATCAGACGCTTCAAAAACCTGTTACATCATCGCGGTGGAGTACATCGTCTCCTCAACGATATCAATTGCGGCATGAATGATGAAATGGTGCAAGTGCTGGATTGGTTTCTTTCATTTTTCAATAAGTTATCGCCTATAAGACTCCCATTTAGTTACCTTTATCAACCCGAGGTTTGCCTCATACAGTGGTACATCTTGTTTTCCGACGATGATCAACATGTTTTATTGAGATCGATTAAAAAATTTGTTAACTCTTGCGACAATTTTATCAATTTAATCGATATTGATATCATCGTCATATTGAATCAACCCTCTCATCTTTAGTCGAATATCATTATTTCTAGACGAGTGTTTAATTCTCGGGATTGTGCTTCCACACACCTCAGTTCCTCACCAGCAAAGCGAATAATTAATCCTTTATGGACAACATTAAAAACTTGAATCTGAATAATTGCAAAAGCAAGCTATGCAAAAGGAGCAACCAGCATAAATTTTGCGATTTTCATTATTAGTTCCATCCAGTAAATAAAAAATACATGTACAAACACCAATAAAAATTTTTTGATCAAGCCAAATGAAATAGAACTCTAATATAGTTCTACGCAGACTAGACTCTCATTTATTTGGAACTATCTGGCAAGAATATAGCAAATTGTTAAAAACCTTGCAAATTTTTTGTTTTTGGAGATATCCCTTGGTCATCTTGTCCGCCTATTTTTTTGAATGGATGCTCCAAAAAAAGTTGAGATTAAATCTGTACCCATAACTGGATTCCCACTACCCATAGGGGCTTGCATTCCCATGTTGGCTCCGCTATACATGTCTATATGGAAAGGGGAAAGATATGGAAAAATTTTGGAAAAAAATGTATACTGTCTTGCCCACCATAGCCCGAGTAATTGCTTTGTCTAAAACAAGAAAGTCGGTTAGAGCAACCGTGGTTGAGAATTGACACTTACTGGTATTGTTGGCCACCGCCGTTAAGACCGTTCATGTATGTTGGCGCTCTAGATTAGAAAAATAATTGGATTTGTTAAGCAATAATTAAATTCTGTTTTTATCTCAGACTCAGAGCACTTTTTCATGAAAATCTATAACGTGAGATGATGTTTTAAACCGGTTAAGCTTAATCTCAAAAAGTTCAAGGGATTCGGCTGCTTTGCTCTTCTTGAGAGCCATGCTGGTTGTCATTATGGCTTATATACGTTTTTTCAGTTAACTTTACTGAGCATAATAAGCTTAACATTTTTTCTGTGTTCGCCAAGAAGTCGAGCACACGAATTACAATTTCCTTTTAATAAGCCAAATCTTTTTAGAGTAATAGGTGGCTCAAACTTGCAGCGCACCTGTTAATCTCAAAAATAACCCCTGAAAACGTAAGCTTATAGAGCCCACAATCAAAGTTTAGATTCTGAATGAAAATAATCAGAAAAACCACTCTGAGTGAGAATGCAAGAGTGCCTTTTTGAAAATATTTGTTGAATCAGTTGCACTATACATCTTTAGCTAATGTTCGGCAAGCGGCTAAAAACGAATCAATTGCTAATAATGCATACTTGGATTCTCGATTACTCGCAGCCACAGTGTGATTCCTCAGGCATCATCTTTATGTGATTCCTCATTCGCCGAAACAGCCAGTGTCCTGCAATAAACGTAGAGAGTCAGTAAATTCACTCGATTAGTCAAATGAAACTATCTGACTAGTTTTTATCAATTTAAGGTTAGTTAGTACAGTTTCCATTCCAACGCATTAAAACGATAATCGAAGTAATTAGCCTTGACGGACTCGTTGACACTGAAAATTAAATCATTCAGATCATACTTTGTGACAAAACGTATTCGTAAAAGAAACAAATGGGAAACTCAGTCATTTTTCCAGCTCCTAAAGACAAAACCTTGCCAATCTGGATGGAAGCCCGTCTGAAATTCTTCTCCAAGCCTCGCAGAGACGGTGAAGACGGTGGGTACTCCTTAATCCCTTTCTTCTGCTGCGGCGATCGGAAAACCTCACGCAAAATCCCCTACCTCCACTTCAAAGAAGACACTGAAATCAAGCGCTCGCAGTATCTACTCATCTATTTCCATGGAAACTCAGAGTTGCTCTCTCATTCCTACAGAACGCTCGAGAAATATCATAGCATCTTCCAAGTAAACAGCATATTGACTTCATTTTCTAATTGATTCCTAGATTGATGTCCTCTCTCCAGAATACCCAGGCTATGGCCTATATGATAACGAGGTTCCTTGTGAAAAAACCATATTGGAGGATGCTACATTGATCATTCAACATTCCATTCAAAATTTAAAGTATAAAGAAGAGAATATTATCCTTGTGGGAAGGTCTCTCGGCACCGGAGTCGCAGTTTATATGGCGAATATTTTCCCAAAATTGAGAGGAATAGTTCTTGTGTCCCCTTACCTT
>ENA-UOTX01000888-UOTX01000888.1-compost-metagenome-genome-assembly--contig:-NODE-888-length-27665-cov-47.334240_pt1 | contig 27665 bp, 12 predicted proteins | sample MGYA00238143_ERZ746982 | MGnify/ENA primary metagenome ERZ746982 (study PRJEB28758, sample SAMN06268862) | compost metagenome | isolation source: single cell | place: USA: California, Emeryville, Joint... | reverse complement strand
TTGTGGTCGCCTCTGATCTTCGAACTGCCCTTTTGGTTTGCCATAAGGCTCGTTTCGAGCTTGAATATTTTGAGGGATCAGGCGCCTGCTGTCAATTAGACTAGCGTCATCAAATTGAGGCTTTATGTGGAAACTCTTCTTGACTGATTTTTTCGCCTCCTCCTCTTGCTTCATAACCTTGGCTTGGCTATCCCCACGCATTTTGCCAGAGTTTTCATCCTCCGTCACACGAGCAAGAGGCTGGTTCAGCAAACGTTTAGTGTCGAATGACACCTCTTTCTCGTCTACAGACTCATCCTTCTCCTTCTCTAACTCCATATCATCATTTGGTTCCTTTTTATATTGGTTAGGTTTTTCTTCATATGCCATCTGAGGCGCATCACGTCCTGGAGTCTTCTTTGCGCCCAAATTAAAGCTGAACGTCTGTTGGCTCTTTGGGTTAACTTCTTCCTCTTCGTCTGCATGAGGTAAGCTTTGGGAGTAAGGTTCGATTTCGGGTGTGCTACCGCCACTCTCCATGTTGGTTTCTTCGTTTTTCTCGCGGTAAGGGATGAGAATCTCAGGCTCGATTCTTCGTAAGGTGGAGAGATCAAATGGAAATTTGGATGGTTGGAACATTATTATGACTAAAAGAGAGGAATATGAGTTTTTGTGGATCTTTTTTCGATCAAAATTGAATTTCTCAACCCATTCAGGCAGGAACTGGGACTCGTGCATGAAGAATATTTTCGCAGAGCCGTGACTGTATTTGGTGACACCGACCTTCATAGTCTTTAAAAACATGTTTGATATTCTCTCGCAAGCATCTTGATGCATTGTATTTGATGATTCGACCCAGCCAGAGATAATCTCGCCTTTATCTTCATCTCGTGTGCCAATCCACTTTTGTTAGAAAAATACAATTAGTAAACTTCAATGCTGTGAAGTGAATTACCTTGTTGATATATGATTCAAAATTAGGGAAACTCATCTTTCCTTCAATCATTATTAAATTATTCGTATCCGACCCTATTTCAGGGAAAACTCTAACAGTCTGCATTGAGTCACAGGTGTATAGTCCGATTCTAAGCGCGTTCTCTTCGCTAGTCTCTTTCAACCTTCCATCGAAAATCTAAGGCAAATTCACATTGGGAAAAGTTTGAAGTATCATTTATTACCTTTAAAATTTCTTCTTGAGTTCCTTTCGCAAGATTTTTCTGTCCATAGCTTCCTCGTGGACCTTCTTCCTCCATTTTGTGGTACGAGTGTCCTTGAGATGACCGGTTTGGACCTGCTCCATACGGCCTTTCTCTATTGTAACTCGATTGATGGTATTGATTTCTTGACTGTGGGAACCCAATCTCTTCTTCCTCCACTGGCATAGAAACAGGTCTCATTGCCCGAGGCAAATTCGTGGATAGAGGCCCAAGGAGCGCGTCTCTTGAGTTTTCTCTCCTTTCCTTCGCTTCAAGGAGACTACCTTGATTCCACGAGGTCTCTGGAGGCAACCTTAAGGATTCTTCAAGACTGAGCAGATCATTTGTTTCCTCTTTGATCATGTTAACAGGCTGAGAACTCTGTGGTTTTAATTTTTTCTTGATTGCTTCTCCCTCATAGGTTTCAGTCTCCATTTCAGGCTTAATGACTTTTTCAAATTTGCTTGACTTAGATTCGCCTAATTTCTTATCCAACTGTGCGAGTTCAGTGGCAGATTTGGCATAGAGCTTCGACAACAGCTTTGATGGGAAATTTTTCTCGAGTAATTTTCGATAAACGTTCGGAAGTCTCAAAACGCTTTTGAAAAATGCAGCGAATTTCATTAATTTTTCTTTCGATTCATCCAACACTGGGAACGCAGCAACAATTGAATGAGCGACAGTTATCGATTTCTCAGCATCGAATGAAAGATCCGCATTGTTATTCAGAAGAATCTCTCTTATCATCGAAACTGCTTTAGACCTCTTTGGATCAATTTTACTTAATTCTTCAGTTGGTAATTCGATATCTTGATCATCATTTGTGGTAGTTGGCTTAGCCTTCCTTCTATGTTTTTGCGGTTCCTCATCAGCATTTTCTTTATTTTTCTTTTTTCGTCCCCTCTTCTTTGGGCTCCCTGGACTCTCTTTAATCTTTTCTTGCAACTTTGACGCAAGACTTTTCGATTCCACATTCTCCATGATTTGCTTCTCATTTTTCTCCATTTCTTTTTGTATCGTAGTCAACTGTGAGCTCAGTTTGTCTTCAGAGGCTTCCCTTTGCGAGCCTTCTTTCTTTTCTTTTCCTTGGTCTTCTTTTTTGTCGCGGAAGAAGTCCTTCAACTGCTTCTGCGTCTTTTTAGCCTTTCCTGGGCTTACCTTGGGTAGCTGACTGAAAATTCCAGCGGTTTCCTCGGATTTATGTACTTGAGCACCGCTAAGTGCAGCTTTTTTGTCGTTGAAATTTTGAGTGAGGTCCACAAATCCGAGAAGGAGTTTCGGCATTCGATCAAGCACTTCGAGTGACGACACAGCGTTTATTTCTAGGAGTTTAGCATCCAAGCGCCTACATATGTTATCAATCCAGAATAAAGCTTGGTTCAGGACTGTAGTATCCTTTTGCTGTTCAACCAGCGCGTTTTTCAAATCACGTCCTTCTTTTGCCAAGCTCTTCAAAGTCTGAGAGCTCAAAAGCGTAGGTTTCTGTTCCTGAGCATCTTGGTCGTTCTCTGAGGTGGCTTTATTATTATTAGGGGCGTTATCTTGGGCGCCAGCAAGTTTCTGCAGTTGCTTCACGTACAGACTATACACTTGGGCCTTGATGTGGGTTAGATTTCCATCAAAATCGAAGGCAACGTCGTTGATATTGTCTACGATCTCTTTCACTTGGTCGTAATCGAAACCTTTGGCCTCTTCGACGTCATTTAACTTAAATTTGACTTTCTCGTACATCGTTTTTGATCTTTCAAATTTCTCTGAGAGTTTCTCAGCTTCGGCTATAGACACCGGACAGGTCTTATACTCGTTGAGGATCTTTTCGGTCGAATGCAGGTCAATATTCGAAAACTTTCTAATGAAAGTCGCGATTTTATTTGCGAAATTTATCGCTTCTTCCAATTGCTTCTCTTCCTCAGGAAGACTGATCGGCAGTCGTTTTATCTCATCAAACGCTTTGGTGAACTCAATCAGAGGATCTTTGCTGCTAATATCGCATATTTTTCGGCTATGGGCAGTGAGATCTTCAATCTTTTGAATCAGATCCTCGATAAACCGCTCATCGTCAGGAAGCTTGATTGAATTTTTCTTCAGTTCAGCTAAGAAGGATTTCAGTTCACTAAGAGTCAATGGCTCTGCGGGCCTTTGAGTCAAAGATTTCAAATTCTTCACGAAATTGTGTTGTTCTTTTACGCTTACAATCGGGTCTTTCAAGGCCTTCAAAAGCGCTTTTTCCTCCGCGATATCAACAAAGCCAGAGTTATCCTCGATGTATTTGACAATCTTTTCCCATTCCTCAAGGTTGGATTCCTGACTCAAATTCTTGAGTAAAATATAGCTCTTGAAGAGACATTCAATTCCAACAAGCATCTTTTCGTTGCTCTCGTCACGTAACCTTGAATTCAAGTAGTCTTCTTCCAGTTGATTAAACTGAGATTGAATCGCTTCAAAGTCATCTAGAGACTCTGAGGAGTTAACAGCTGCTATCAAAACTCTTGGGCAGTTATTATTCATAAATTCATCTGCTCGCAACTTCCATCTTGCCTGATCATCGATCATTGTGTCTAAATGAACAATTTCTTGCTCGCAATTAATGAATGGGATTTTCTTCCTAAGGTTAGCCTTGAGTCTCTTTGCTTCAGACACGGTTGGCTTTTTCATATCAATCCTTTGTTGAATTGACCCTTTGGATGGACTAGCTGATGATTCTTCTTGCTTCGGGGTTTCTTGGAACCTCGTTTTATACTCTGTGAGCAATGATTCAGCCTGAGTATACTTCTCTTCGACTTTTTTATTTAACGTCCAAGGTCTTGGAGTCTCGCTCTTTTTAGCAAGGAAGTGAAGATCTCTCAGCTCCTCGAATGGAATCCACATCTTATCATCCATTTGTTTCAGATACTCCTCAGCTGTGAATAACCACTCAAGCCATCCTTTATATTTTTTCAACGAACTAACCTTCTCCTCGAGGGTAATAAACTGCTTTAGGTTCGTTTCATATTCGTTGATAAGAGTTTCTAAGTTGCGCTTGAGACCCACTAAATAAGACTTCAAGGCGCTATCTCGAAGGCTAACCTCAGCGTTGTTCCTCAGGAATGCTTCGAGATCAGTCGAGGTGACCTGAATGTATAAATCGTTCCAGTTTTTGTAATTTTCTGACGCTTCTTCAGATTCCAGGATCATGTGGAGGTCATCCTCAATTTCGATTTTATCAGTTTGCTCGCCTGTTGCTGCTAGCTTTGGTTCCTCAAATATTCCCCTTTCATTTCCGCATACTTTCATGCTGAGAGCCTTGAAAAGAGCGTCAATTCTCTGATCTGCTATCTTGAACCCTCGAGCCTCTTTCAGTAGCTGTTTGAGCCGAATAGTTGTCTTTTCATCTGCAGACTCTGTACTAAAAGTGGTCAGCCATTCAGAGCAGTATCTAACTGTCTCTTCAGGATCAAATTGCTCAGCCAAGTTCACTTCAGTTTCCATTGAATTAGCTTCAACCTCGGCTCCTTCTTCGGTTTCTGGGACCATTTCGTTGCATTTTCTTAGGAATCTTTGCAACTCTAACAGCCATTTGAAGCTCAAAACGATGCTGTTTAATGGACGCTGATTCGGGATCTCAATCTTTAGATTTCTGATTGTGGTCACTGCAGCATTTATGAGACTCACATGCTCATGCTCATATGTTGCACGAGGAATTTCGAGTGTTTCTACGATATTTTTATATCTATTTCCCTCTTCATGCTTCTCTTCAAGTTTCTTCCAAAGCACTGGATCAAGTAAATGCTCCTTGTCTCTAAGATTTTGAATTAACTCATCAAGCGTATCAACAGACACGTTAGTCTCTAAAAACAGGATGATTCTTTCATTTATTTCTATTTTCTCCTGGATAACTTCAGCGAGCGCTGGATATGAGATATTTGTGTCTGAGAGCTCTTTATTCGCTTTTCTGAGCGCGTTCAAGTCACTCGAACCAGCATCAACTGCTTGCTTTATCGCCTGAATCTTCTTATATTTCGCACGCAGTTCCTCGAATCTGGGCTCATCGTTCAAATTGGTTATTTTTAAAACATCAGCCTCGTTTAAAATCACCTCTAATTCTTCAAATGAGAGTAGAATCAGCTGGCCACTCTCATTTTTCCTCTTTCTTTTCTTGTATTTTTTAAGCAACGCATCAAATTTCACTCTCCAAAGCAGGAACAATCTCTGCTTTTCCATCAAATGCTCCATCTCAACCACTCTGATGTGCATTTCCATGATCTCCTCAATCAAATCTTGGATTTGATCGATGCTCTTCCCTTCGATGACAACTTTCTGATGATACTCCTTCAGCCATTCTTCTGTCTTCTGAATTCGTTCATTTAATTTGTCCCTTTTCTTTTTCAGATTCGAATTTGTTGTCGTTTGAATAGGAGCAACTTCTGCCTTAGCTCCAGCCAAAGTCGACCTCCTTAAAATCGCCTTCATATTTTTCGCATGCTCTTTTTCGATCTTTCTAGCTTTTAGATCTTTCTTAGACAAATCAAGCTTTGTTTCATCAATATCAAAGTCGAAAACTTTATAATCTTCAGTATCTTTGTTCTGCTCAGCATCAGCTTCGTTGTTCTCGTCTATCATTTTGGAATCAGGTGCTTTTTCCGGAGTGATCTGTTTCTTGGCCGAATTAGGCTTTCTCCCTCTCTTTTTCTTGGGCTTCTCTGTGCTAGGTATCTCCTTTTCACCCTCAATTTTCATCTGTTCCTGAGGTTTCTCGACTTCGATGTCCATCTTATCATCTTTTTCTGGAGACTCGGCTTTAATTGCTTTCTTGCGTCCTCGAGTCCTTGGTTTCGTGTCTTTTTCTTCCGATTTCTTTTCCTCTTTCATAGAAGACCTCCTTCTCCTCAGTTTCCGAACCTGAGTGTAATCTTCATCATCATCGTTATCTTCTTCCTCCATGTCTTCAAAGTTAATCACTCTGGTTGGTCTTTCTTCAATCATTCGAATATTTTCCGAGGCTCTCGAGCGCCCAGTTCCATAATCCAAGACTTCTTTACGCACGCTCGCTTTACCTCCTTTCTTAAGGGTTTCTAAGATCTCGGGCTTCTTCTCGACTTTTTCGAGAGTAACTGGATCTCCTTTCACAAGTTTTTCATGAATTTCAAACAAATACTCGCACTCCGCGTATTCTTTTATTCCTGGCACACGTTTAATTTCATCCAACATTTTCTGAACAGTTTTGGCCGTAAGGCCGTTATCTTTGCCTGCCTCATCCGACTGATTTGCAAAAAAGTCAAATATTTTATTCAGAAGAGAGAGTTGATTCTCATAAAGAGAGAGCCGAGCTGAACTCGGAGTTGTGACTTTGATTTCAGGCATTAAGTACAAGTCCAGAAATTTGGGACAGAGGTTTGCTGATATAACGTTCATATAGTAATTTTCATGATCAAACTCGTGAACAGCAGGGAAATAGGTTGATCTCGGCATACAGTTATCCAATTCAACGCTCATGAGTAGATCAATGCATTGTGAGACCAAGTGGCCACAATTGAGTGCTCTAAGCGCTGGTGTCGTTGGAAATGGAATGAAATTTGCTATCTTGATAAAACTAGACATATCAGCAGGCGTCACGTTATCAATCGCTTTTGCACTTTGATAGAACACAACAGATAAGAGGACGGCGGTATAAAGCGATATTCTTGTTGACGACATTTCCATAAGCAATGTTTGTAATTTCATTAAAAAATCCTCGCCTGAAGGAGAATTGAATTGGCTGACAAGCAATTCCCGAAGCTCCTTTTCTTTGGCGCTTGGGACTCTTCCCATCTCTGCTGGATTGCATCGAGTTATCTCAATCTCGCCTCCGAATAAAGCTGTTAATTCCTTCGAGATCTCTTTCGAAGGTTTTCTGCCCTTTTTGGGCGCGCTGTGACCTTTTTGAGGAGTCTGGTCAGCAGCGGCTTCTCTCGCATCTCTTAAGAGAAACTCCGCCTTTGCTTTTATAATCGCTGCCGCTTCTTTCTCGGCAGCAGAAAGCTTGCCTTTTTTCTTCTGAGCGCTTTTTAATTTCTTCGGATTCAAGATTTCGTCTAATCCATCGGTTACATTGAAATATGTCTCCCGGTTTTCGAGTTCGTTTTCCTTGAAAATATTTTCGTAACTCTCGATTATCTTGACGACTTCGCTAAGAACTTCCGTTTCGTCGAATTCGACAAACGGATCAAAATCTTCTTGGCAAGTGATAACAAATTCCTGGGATAACATTTTCGCATGCTTTGCTTTGGAATTGGATTTTTCGAGGATCGGCTTCAGGACTAATTCCTTCATCTTCGCAGCTTTAGTTTTTGAGCGAGGCTCCTCTAGTCTGAAAATCAAACTGCTCGGGTCCTGATGAATCTCGAGCACGGATTGTAATATGGCTCCTGTAAAGTGCACAGCGTTCATCGGTTCAAATTTTTTGTCGGGTTCAATATCACTCGGTCTTCCTGTCTGTATTCGATGATAAAAAAAAATGATCAATTTCAAGAGAGCTTTATTATTTTTTTTTTATTACATTCACGGCTTCTTTGCTCACTTCGCCATTATTTCCGAGGTAATCTTCGATTTTTTCAATTAGTGGCTCGATAAGCCACACGAAATTCTCGTAAGAGGTCAATCGGTCAGGGAGCGTAATGCTAAACTCCGTCATTTTAGTACCAGTTGACTTATCCTATCATCAGAATGATTTAGAGATTGAGCTCGGAAGGGGTAATAATGGATCACCTCGACTTTTTGGATCTTAATGTCGTCTTCTGGGATTTCGGATTGATCAGATTCGTTGCTTTCGTCCATAAAACTGCTGGCATCTTTCATATGCAGATTAAATATACGATAAAGCGCATCTGGTTACCGTCTTTCTCAGAGTCTATGGAACTGGCCTGGCTCTGAACTTCCGAATCGTCAGAGCTGGATTGGTCGTTCTTGCCTTCACTTGAAGGAGACGTGTGTTTTTGCATTTAGCGTGTTTGGCGAAATTTTTTCCCGCACAACTTCTTTTTTTTTTAAAATATATTTGATTATTGCGTATTTTTTCAAATTCGAATTCGCGTATCCAAGTTTATTTAGATTTACCCTCGTTGAAGCAAAGTACGCTAGGGGAAATTTTCATACAAGCATCTTGATTGATCTTTGCGCCAAGCAGTATGTTACTAAAGAAATCGACCTTTTTATTAGCAAGTTTATTCCCTTTGCTTTGCTGTCACAGGTAGTCAGTTAGGTGTATCAGTTTTTATTTTAAGGCGGGCTTCCAATGCGATAAATTTTATCAAAGATCTTTTTTTTCCTTTAGGTGGGATCGAAAGAGCATCATGCAGTACAAAAGAATGGAGATACATGGGAGTTAAGATGCTTCAACAAGAAGATGGAATTAATTAGCAATGAACAAATTAGAGGGATAGCTTAATTTTCGACTGACGAAAGACGACGGATCCAGTGGAAAGAATTTAAGGTTTCTGAAACAAGTGTAGTAGTAGATCCGCATAATAGTCTCCCCCTTTTTTGCTTTGTTAGAGACCATGGGATGGGACGAAGGTAAAAGTTTGAGAAATATGTCAAGTGCAATGATGAAGAAAATTTGCAAGTGCTGTTGAAAATAGGGGAGAAGAGACGTTAACTCTCTTAAAAGAACCGAAAATCCAATTCGTTTAGTCAATATTGTTAGTTTTCGTGGACTGATGTTTCATTTTGCGCTTTTTTTTTTTGATTGTCAGCGATCAAAAATTTCCCGGAATAAAATTTACAATTGATTTTTCGAACACATTCCAACTTTCCGACATTTGAGTAATAAAACGAATTTTCTGCACTTTTGTGTTTTTTTTACTTCAACCTCTTACTGCAAAAGATACGTATGTTCTCTGAATGAATTAGATGCTGAGTACCAATTTTCAAGTGTGAATCACATTTTACTCATTTTACGTCACTAAATCACTCTTTGAACTAATTATTGTTCTGCGAGATCCTTGGACAAAATGGAAATATTGTTGAACTCTTGAGTTAATATCCATGAAATTTACAATTGCACACTCTAACTTCACAGTGAATTTAAATCCCACATGGATAAAACCGACTCAAGAGCAATTTTTAGTTATTTTCTTTAATTCCAATAAAGGTAAAATGAGGTCTACTTTATTCGCCGCCTTGATACTAACCCTTCTTGCTGGTCTTTCTTGGGGTACCAAGCAAGATGTGTATGGGATATGCAACCAATACCACGAAACCGTGAAGTTCGAAAACGTAGAACATGAAGGTAACAATTGTGACGCACCTTCTGGTGGAGTTTGCTTCTCAGTTGGCAAAAGAGCCTTCGTTCCAAAATGCGAATCAGGACAGGATTTCGGCAAGCATCGATTCATTGTTCATATCGGTCAAAGACAGTATAGCATTTGGAAAAAAGATAGTGATAAAAAACTCTATGGCGGAGATTACAGCGATATTAGTTGCCGAGGCACCGTTCTTGCTGATTACAGTCAAGGTAATGCTTGGAATATTGTAGTGCGTCGTGATGCCTCAGTATACTTAATCCCAAAGGATCAAGGCTGTCCTCCGGTTCCACGTGACGAAAATCGATGGGACAAGCCTAAAGGGTATTGGAAGCCTGTTCAGTCGATAATTGGAGGTGAAATTTCTCTTTCACTTTCGGTTGGAACCTCCAGCACAGACAGCAAAGCGCACACAACCGAATGGGCACAGTCATTGACTCTTACGATAGGGTCTAAGCTAATTTTTGCAGAAGAATCTGTCTCCACATCAATAAGCAAGAGAGTAGCCACTCAAACCGAGAGTTCTTTAACTAAATCAGAGCAGACAACTCAAACCTTCACGTGCGCTCGACAAGAAAATACCCAAGTCACAATGTATCAGTGGGTTATCACTGCAGGACATAACGGAAAGCAGACTACTGTTGCGAATACTCCGAATATAATTTGCGTGAGTGGATTCGGTGCTCCAGCTCCAAAGTGCCCGCTAGGCGCATGTGCCAATGTCGGTTGCACGGCCTGCTTGCCTTGGAAGGAAGAGAGAAATTTCTTTGAAGAATTGTTCTTATCAACACTTGATTTCTTAGCCTAAGTCTAGAACGCATTGCAGCATACCATCATTAATCTTAGAATCCAGTGCTGCCCATTGGAATATTCTAGTTCCTCTATGATTTAGAGAAATATTCAGAATTTACGTCAGTACTGAGAACTGAAAATGTTGGTGTTCTCTTCATCCCAATAAACTCATATCTCATCTCAGAAACAAACAATAAATAATCAAAATTAATTCTTTGATTTCACCAAATATAATGCTGTTTGACTGCGGGAATGTAGTGTCGTTTATAATTGATTTTGTAAATTGTTAGGATGTTACTGATCAAGATGTTTTCTAAATCTTGACAGTCTTGTCCCTTATTAGAAAAAGATCTTTATCTACTTCACTAATCTTCTATTCAATAATATACAAATATTTGAACTCAAAACATTGAAAATTTAATTTTTTTGCGCTTCAGCATCTTTCGATATCCAACCCTACTTCAATGAAATCTAGTTCACAAAATTTTCATGCTCCTTTAAGCCTCCAGCATGATCTCCCACTAGATAAGGATAATGAATTCAAAAATCTAGAAAATTTCAAAAATTACCTAGAAACCATTTTGCGAAGTGGGAAAATAGTAGTTCCCGAAGAAATAAAATACATCTTCTTTAATAAAAGCTGGGAAGATTCAGGTATTGAAGGTCAAAACCTCATGACTTTAGCAGAGGTGTACATTTCAAGAGTAAAAATACTTCAAAGGATAGCCAGACATCAAGAAAAGATAGACCCAGTTCAACAAAATAAGGTTAGGGGAGATCTGACAGTGGTCTCGTCCAACCTGTTTAGGACATTCGTGAGAGAAGGAAATAATATCAAAATGGCTCTGGAGAGACGTGCTATGAAAAACGAGAAATTTAATGAAGCTCATCTTTGGATCGAGAATTTTTCAAAAAAGCTGGAAGATAAAATCAAAAAGATCTCGGCATTTTCAAGCAGGGAGATGTTAGAACGAAAACCTCGAATTACGTTTGGATTCTTGGACTTGAGTACTGACCTAGACGAGAGGATTGCTCTATTGAACAACAGAAATCAAAGTTCCTTGCACTTTAGACCTCTTCCTCAATACCTCGAATTCAAGCAGCCATTTAGTCAAACAAGTAATATAGTGCCAAAAACAGATGACCTGTCCTTGAAAGAGAACAAGATGCGCCCTTTGAGTCATGTGGAGAATCCTTGCCCTCCTCGAGAGAACAATAATAACAGTGATGTAGAACTGTCGCCAATAATTAGAAGCAGCGAGAAAAAAGTTTTCAAATCCATCGAAAATTCACCTTTGGATATTCAAGCTGTTAAGCAACAGACTCCGAAAAGAAACAGGGATCTTGACAAAACAAATGAAGCACCGTTCAGTACGATTGGCGAAATAAATTCAAAGCGTTCATTAGCAATGGTCACAATCAGAGAAATCATCCAATACAATAACAGTGATGTCCCCTTTGATAATATTACGGCTGTAAACTGTGCTCAACAAATCGTCGAAGATTTTCCAAGCTTAAATAAATCTAAAGAGAAGCTCGATGTGTTCTGCAACTTTCTGAAACTGCTTATCGATAAACATCCTTGCACTTATAAAGAGCTGGCTACAAAAAATTTTCCAGCTTCCATGCTCTCCGAGCTCCTCGACAAACCCACAAGCGAACTTGCTGCTATTGAGAAGAAATACAGTGATGAGATGATAAGAAAAAAGTATGAAATTGCACTCACGACAAAAGGGGGTTGCACGAATGAGTTCAATGATAAAAGAATAACAAAGAAAAAGAAGAAGAAAAATCAAGGAATGAAAACAACAACCCTCCTCAAAGAGTCAATGCCAACTCCTTTGAAGCAGATACAGCAAGCTGATGTTCCGCTCAGCTCAAAAGTGGAAAATTTACTCAAAACGTTTGGCATTGAAGAGTCCAAACTGTTAAACACATCGAAAGTTAATGAAGATTTGCTGCGGTCGAAATTGATTCATTTAAGACCGACTCATGGGAAAAGGTTCAGTCCGCTGAGTGACCAGAGTAAAGAAGATGATATAATGAATCTGGAGAAAAAAGAAGAGAAAGTGGGCAGAGGTACAAGTGATTTTTTCGTTAACGATTATGACGATGAAGAAGAACGTTTTTCGAAATCAGGACATGACGACTATTCAAAAAATTTTGGCAGCAACTCGAAGGAGCGTTCCACCATGATGACTCCTTTGCACCGAGATCATGACCAAAAGAAGAAAAATAGAACACCCATCCTTTACGACCCTGATGCAGAGAATGACCTGTACCAATCAACTTTGATGTCTAACCTCCCTGATCCTAGAAGAATCAATAAAGTAGAGGCAGCCTCTGCTGATTGCGCTATTCAAGTACTTTTATTTGAATCTCAAACGGCTTGATATAGACTTGGTAGATATTTGATGGAATGCTCCAAGGCCTCGATCATTATTGCGCTCCCAAAATCGGATTGTTTACCTGTGGTCCTCTTGAAACTGTGAAGCTAATCCCGAGAATTATGGCGAAGAAAGATCGGTCTTTGAAAATTAAAGGGTCAGCTGCATATGCTAAGATAGAGTCCTACATCAATAAGGTAGTCTCTTTCAGTCTTTTGGAAATCTAATCTTTTCCTCTTCTAACACTCAATATTTTCCTTGCTAAATAGGCAGTTAACATGGTAAAAAAGAAGGAACAGTACATTATCTCAGGATGGGTCGAATCATATGTCCCGATATGCCAGGATATGTGCGAGAGGATGGCGTCAAACTTGCTCTTTAATAACAGAGTAGGAATTTACAAATACGCTGATTGCGTAAAAATATTCTTCATGCATCAAAAGCAGTTCCGGCCTGAATGGTTGCAAAAATTCCTATTCACGAAGAAGAACTTGCAAAAAGTTTCATACTCGAGTCTTTATTTCTTATTGATGTTCCAACCTTATAAATTTTCCTCGAATCTCTCACTTCTCAAGAAGATCAAACCTGAAATCATAATTCCTTATAAAGAGAATAATCCATCCGTGACGAATCAGGCCGAGGATGAAAATCCTATCCAAAATAAGGCTCAAGACAATGCTTCAGAGAGATGTGTCAGTGATCAATACAGTATTGACATTAGCCCAATATCAGGCTCCTACTCCCCTCTTCTAACTCGTGACACTCCTAAGAAAGTCCAGAAGACTCCGATGAGTGATAGTAAAGGACCTTATTTCATCACAAAATACGTCAGCTAAGAAAGCAGTATTCTCAGACAAGCTAGTGACTATGGGGAATTTTATTGAGTACAATTGAAAGGAAATGTGATAAATAAGTTTATTGTTGTGAACTATAGCGTCAAACGTGATTTTTTGTCTATATTTCATACTTAACGTTGAGCGTATAAATTCCTGATTGATGAAACAGATTAATGCGAAAATCATTGCCTCATTCAGCTCTATGAGCTTATCATTCGTTTCAGCTGGTAAAATAGTATTATCTCCTTATCCGAGAACAGAAATTTAATTTTCGTCTTTTATAGTGGTTCTCCTGTCTCAAAAGGGTGATTAGAGTGACTGTGCGTTATGAAATGCTTTGCGAGTGAAAACTCCAAAATATGATTAAAACATTTCAAATTTGAATGTATTTGATGTTGTAAAATTAAACATGAGATTATTGCAAGCAAAGTATTAGATTTATACACTCAACTCTCCTTCAATGACACATTTTCCTTTTTGAAAATGAATCAAACTTGCCTAAATTGATACAGTTGGTTGTTTTTTATACTCATTTCGAATTTTTTCTGTACTCATTCATCGTTCAACCGATACCGAAGTTCAAATCATATTTTCAATCTATGAAACTTTGAAAATAATTCTCTCTTGGTAAATTGGATTTATAATTGGGATTCAAAGAATACGCAATACTTTCAACGAGTTCAATATGATTTTTCAAATTTTGGTGAAAAATATTATTATAAATTTTAGAATAAACTAATCTAATAACTTTGAAACCTTTTAACAATTAGAAATCAGACAAAGTATACTAAATATTAGTAATTTAAAAAGAGTGATAAATTGTTCAAAGACAAAGAGAATTAATTACTAATCTAATAATGGCATATTGTGAAAATGGAGTTTATATTAATTACTAAGATTAGTAGTCGATTGGTTCAAAAAAATGTTCAAAGCAAGCAAAATTAGAAATAGCGTGAGATCCGATAAGAGCTATGGAACCAAGTAATCAGTTACTTTTGAATTTACAAATGTTTAGAATATGCCAGTGTTCTTGTAATTTCTGAGTTGAAAAGTAAACTAAAAGTATTTTTTCATTATAACAAAGTAAATTTTTTTGGCTTGCAATAAGATTGGACAGCTCACTTTGTCATGGGGTGATTGGGGAGAAAATAAATCAAAGAAGCAAGAAATAGATCTGCACACAGGTCGTAAACGGAAAAACACTGTTTTTAGCCATAGTCAAAACTTTGACTGCATTGAAATGAAAATGCTCAGTGACGCTTCTCGAATGGGAAAATTCCTTTCTAAAGTCAATAATAAGCCAAGTCACTTGAATATATATATGTCGATAGCATGTTGGACCTGAAAATGAACTTTTCAAAATTCATTATGAAAATAAAACATCCTTCAGTAGCTGCTCACGAGCACAGATTGACTCACATTCATCATTATCAAATGATCTTTGATGTAATATCTCCAAATTGGTGATCTCGTTTGCCGCATCCTCGAAAAGAATCAGGAAGGATAATTTCATCTCTTTTTTTTTTTCCCTTTCGAAAAACGCAAATATCTTAGGAGTAACCTCGAATACAGGCAAAAGTAATAAGTTCTGAAACCTTGTCATCACATTCTCTTCGTACAGTATCTTTTTTTCACTGTATAGGATCAATCAATAAAGAGGATGCTTTACAAAAGAAACGTATCGTAGTAAATCTTAAAGTTAGATATACAGGAGTGGAATGAGAAATGAAAAAGAAATAGATGATACTGACTCAATACTAAACAAAAAAGACTGAAAGATAATTTCTTAAGCTCTCCTTAATAAAATATTACGTTACTCCTTACTGGAATATGAACTGTTTTAGCAAATTTCTATCACTTCCTTAAGATATAAGAAACAGTAAATAATGTTTTCCGCTTCCCTGCAATCTTCGAAAAAGACGAGATTGCAAGACATCTCGAAGCTATCCACTCAGATTTCTAAACGGAAACCGGTTTGCTTCTTCTGAAAAAGAGTGGCAGCGTTTGTTAAATCAGAAGTTAGAAAGATAATTTTTGTGAATTATCATCATTATCACATAAGTCTAGGTCGGCTTTCGCAGCAGACTTCTGATGCTTAGAGACCGATACCTTGTTATCTGATGGTTCCGTAGGCGAGGTCGTACTACTCGTAGAATTCGTTATTTTGTCAACAATAGAGACGACATCGTTCAAACCGTTGTTGTCTTCGACTTCGCATTCCGATTCTTGCACTTTTTCTGGAATATAACTCTCATAGCTTTTGCAATTCAGGTTGAGAGGCAGAGAAATTGTTTTGTGTAAGTTTAGTTCAAATTTGCCGCAAGAAGGTTTCGATTTCAATTCCGGAGAGTTGTGTCTTCTGAGAAGCAAACTCGATGCGTTGACGGTACTCAACAAAGGACTTTTATCAGACATCGGTTGATTCCCTTCAATTGACAGATGCTTTGAGATCACAGGGATAAACTTCTTCGGACGACTTACTTCTCCTGGGATCACTATATCAATGTTGTGCGAATCAAGGAACGCTTCAGCTCGATTATAGACTTCATCATCAGAGTTGAAGCTCGATTCAGATTTTACAGCCTCCTCTCTACCTGTCTCTTCAGATTTCTGTTCAAGTATCAGGAGCTGCTTTTTTTGCTTGGCTGTTTGCTCACAACACACTGCTTCAAAGTTTGATCGTTCAATGTAAACCGCACTAGTTGGTTCAAAGCTGAGGGGATAACTCTCGAGGTTTTCTGAATAATCATTTTCCAAGCTATCACTTTCGCTGATACCATTTTCTTCTGCAACTTTGCCTTTCCTGCCTGATACCTTAGAATTGTAAGGTTCAACTTCACTTCCTTCAAGCTGAGCAAATTTTGCCACTAAATCTGGCTCGTTTGCTCCATCTCGAAGAGCGGTTTTCATGATCAATAGTTTTTCATTAGATTTCACTGCCTGTTGGTTTGAATTGTTCTTATTCGCAATCATTCGTAAGTTGAGCTTTAGTTTAGGTGCTTAATTCTTGTTTCCGAGGAAAAATTTTTAATCATTACTAAATGAAAGTTAAAACGTATCGAGACTCAGTAGAGAAGAACACTTTGCTCGTCTGATAATTTTATTTTAATTTAATCTCTTTCTCGAAGATCATCTTATCAATCATTCATTTCATTTTGCGCTGGAAATTTCTTATGCACGTTCAGTAATCGACAGCGCTGACCCTTCTCTCAAAATTCTTTTAGATTACGAATGCAACTGGTCCGAATTGATTTATTTCTATGAATAAATATTTCAAAGAGGTAGGTCTTTACCTCTCTCATAATCTCGAAGGAACTACTTGTTTAGGGCAGTATTTCCACACGATGTCCATATCATGAGAGGGAGATGATAAGTTAGAGAGAGTTAGCAGCTTAGAACTAGCCTACAAGTGAAGCATTTAAAATCCAGACGTTTCTTCAAAAGTTTAAATTCACTGAGAATTTATGCATAATCAGCCGAAAATATAAATTTCTTAATGCTTAATTTGGGATATGTTTCGTTTTTAGACTTGGCCTTAGTGTCCTGTTGCCAATTCTGAGTCTAGCTTATCTGCATTTCTGCAACTCTGGGCGGGAAACCGAGATGTCCCGAGGATAGTCTGAAAAATTTTAAAAAATCAGATTGCAAATATTTTGATTTTTTTAAATACAGTAGAATATTAACCCTAATTTAACAATCCTTCTAAAATATGAATTCTTCTTACCAATTAGAAATTTAATAAACTTTCATTTTCTGGATTGCATTTCATTGAGAATAATCCGGATACTTCAGTGGATTCATTTCTGTACAAAAGATTAGGGCAGTGAGGAATTATTTCGGATTTATTGCCAACCATGAATTCGAGATATTAAATGATAATCAGTTCTCTCAAAAAACGAGGCGTTTTTTTCTTGAAAGCCATTCTTGTTAATTTAGGGAGGAGCACTGCCTTGCGATATGGGACAGGCAATGCACTCATATCTCGCCTGAAATATTTTGTGCTACCTTCAAGCGCAAGTTACTGGTGTAGTGAGGATGTGGCTATCAGCGAGACCCGAAAGTTTACTCCAAACCACTTTTAAGGAGTTGATAATGAAGTTTCTTTGTTTTATACAGCCACCTATGTTCAATAAGGCTTCCCTCTTCATTTAAACAACAAACACAAATTTGCTCAACATAGCATCATCGAGATGAAGAAACACGAGTTTTTAGTTTGTAAAATATTAAACATCAGAGCCTCGTTATGATTTCAGCGTTTCTTTGTGATAGTTATTCCAATAAGCGAAAGAAGGCTAGACAAAACTTAATTACTACTTCGATGCCAGAATTTTTCAGGAGCATTATCTATCACTCAAACTACATTGAAGCAGTTTATCATGAAAATTGCAAGTTTGAAGTTTGATGTATCTGATGTTCCGCTAAGTAGTGAGAGAAGCTATTGCCAATTTTGGCTATTAGAAAAAAGAAAAAGATAATACCCGTTTTTTATTACGCAAACTTAGTCGAACTTTCATCTGAGCAGCTACAGCCCTTTTTTATTTTTCACAATATCGACTAGTGATTCACATTTATCGTGCTAGACTTGCTTTATCCTTGCTTCTCGAAGGTCTTTATATATTGTTAGGTGAACTAAACCAGGACACAAATTGAAGCATTCAACAAAGAAACCATCATTCGAATGTTGTTTTTAAAGAGATTTTTAGAGATTCCTTCAGGTTTTTTCCTTCTAATCGAATGAGATCGCCCTTGCGGTGACTTGGATACATTGCTGCCATTATTGCAAAGAAATACAAAATAAATTTTCAAGAGTTTCTGGTTCATCCCTCAATGGAGAGATTTTTTGAACCTATTGTTTGAGAAGGAGCTTGATAAGCTTGCTCCGTAAGTAAATTAGTTATGGATGGTCAATTTTTCATCGCTACACTTACAATTACAACAAATGATACAACTTTTTCCTTTAGAGCTGCTGATCTGGTTGAGATAGATTCTCTACAGATGCTTAGATTCCTTTGGTGAATTCATACTTTATGTTGGCTTGCTAGATGTGAAAATGAGAAGAAAAACCCTCAATTAACTTAATACTGCGAAGATTATTTTTTATTTCACGAATGATAAGAATTTAAGAAGCAGAATATCAAAAAATCCGAATTCACAGCAATGACTCATTCATATATGCGTGAGTACCACACTCCTTATCAAGAACAAGACCATATTTATCAACCATCAAAGGGGCTACAATCGCACCATTACGGTCCTCAGAGCGATTTCATGAAAACAAAAGAAGCAAACCCTTTGTTTAAAAGTTACGATCCACAATCCGATCCTTTTATTTATTCTCAAAACTATGCTCAAATCATCGACATAAACGTCAAAGCCAACAACAATGATTTCAGTAGCCGTCCATATGACAGAGCATATGACAAAACTGAGAACGCTAATGGAATTATCAGAGACAATCCGCGTACTATTGGTGGAAGCAGAGGGTCACAGAAGTCTGAGTATAACTATCTCGCTTCCGATCAAAATGACGGTAAATCCACACAAACTGCAACTCGAAGAAGTCCTTCAATAAAAACTGGTGAGCCTTCGCAATATCAACAGGGCACTGATTCAACCAGACGATCAATTTTTGAAGAAAAAACTGGGACTCCATACGTAGATCCTTTCGGCTATAAAGATGTCTTCCCTAACGATCAGAGCACCCAGCCTGTCAGATTGCAATCGCAAGAAAAGAACGATCCTTGGCACAAATCATATAATCAGCTCACATCTGAAGCCGGAAGAGACGAAAGGCGTACTTCTTATACTTCGAATTTATACTCTGGCCCAGTCGTTGACAGAACCAAGAAAAGTCCCTCTCAGCAGCAAAGTAACTACAAATACGGAGGGCAAAATAGCTATGATGATGAGGATGAGTTCGACAATTATCAAAAATTCAATTTTCTTGATGACCACCAACCAACTGGGAAGTCCGTCGAAACGTTCAAGAGCTACCAGCCGCAGAATGCACGACCTCAGAATAATAAAGTGTTTGCAAGAAATGACCAGCAGCCAGTGTTCAATAATTTGCTGTTTAAACCAGAGACTTTAAAGAAAACTGAATTTCCTGACGAAAGAAAGCGTCCTCAGAGAGGTGAACTGTCAAAGAGCGTGGTTGAAGTAAAATACGAACTTCCTGAGTGGTACCAGAAGGATAAAGACACCGATTTATACGAGAACATGTGCATGATTGATTTCGTTAGATTTACAAATACCAAAGTCGTGCATAATCATTCTTCTTCTCCTCGTGGAAGCTCGAAAAGTGTGAGGAGCAGTCAGATTCTAAACGCGTCTCAATTCTCTCCGACTAGAAATATTGAAAATCCACCTAATACTTCACAGAAATTGAGTACACCACGCAGCGCAAAAAAATGGGATAAACACATCCCAAGAGTGATTTTATTTGTGAATAAATATTATGCTGGAGACATGGAAGACGATGTTGATGATGAGAGATCTACAAGTCCTCGGAGAGACTACCAGCCTCCTGGGCACACAACTCCGTACTATCTGGAACAACATCAGAAAGCGTATCATAAGAAGCCTCAGCGAATACAACCAGGTCAAAGAGTACAACAGCAGCCGCTGATCAATGAGAAAGATCAAGGCTATTTTGATTTCGACGAATATAGAAGAAATTCCGTGAGAGAGGTACCAGACAAGTTCGCGAATGCTGATATTGATGAATTTGAGGAAGCGGAAGGCTTAAGGCAAAGCGCAAGACCCACTGAACTTCGAAAATACTAAAAATCTAATGATGTTGATCCTGAGTAAGTAGTTATTAGCTTAAGTTGGTCTTTATATATTTATCGAACTTTAAATTCAATCCATAGAGGAATTCATTTACAATCATACTTTAGAAGCTGCATGTAATGAATTCGATATAACTTCGTCAATAAACTTAAAGCAATGAAACCAGTTCTCTTTTGGTTCTCTTTTGTTTCAGCTTATACATAGCTTTGACAAAGAGAGATTTATCATGGGGTGGTTCTTTGATTTGAAAACTCAAAAAACAGCATTATGCAGCTAAGCGAGCACATCTCTTTCGCATAACGAGCCAAACGTTCTCGTAACATACCATTAAAATAGGATTTTTTGGTAAATTTGTTCTCACTGTTTAATTGAAATTAGACTATTTCTGCCTGAAAGTTTGATAACACTTCCAAATTTAAAAATAAGACATCCAAAATTTCCAAAATTTTCTTCGAATGGCAGTTCTCCTCGAAACAAGTCTCGGTGACATCGTTATTGATTTATTCTGCGACAAGGCCCCATTAGCATCCAAGAACTTTTTAAAGCTGTGCAAAATGAAGTATTATAATGGCGCACTTTTCTATGACGTGCAACGTGATTACATTGGAAGAGTTGTACACTCGGATAAACCGCCAACCAGCATCTACGAGATCCTTGAGGGACCCACAAAAAAGTATTTCAATGACGAAATGCATCCGACACTGAAGCACGACAGATTCGGAACGGTTTCAACCGCGAATATCGGTCCAAACATGAATAACTCAAACTTTTTTATGACGCTCTCACAGGATCCCATTCAATCTCTTGACGGTAAGCATACTATTTTTGGTCTTGTGGGTGAGGGTCACGACGTCTTGCAAAAGATAAACGAAGCATTTGTCGATCAAGATAATCGGCCTTTCGTTAATATAAGGATTTTACACACAGTTGTGCTGGAGGATCCTTTCGATGACCCTCCAGGATTGACTTATCCTGATCAGTCGCCAGAGATTGTTTATGATGCCAAAGACAGACTGGACGTGGGTGATAAGATTGAATTGTTGGAGGATAAAGGGCGTACTGAAGAAGAAATCATTGAAGCAACCAAAGAGCATGAGGCAAAGACGAAAGCAATTGTGCTGGAAATGTTAAATGACTTGCCTGACGCAGATATTAAGCCGCCAGATAATATACTCTTTGTTTGTAAATTGAACCCTGTGACACAAGAAAGCGATTTAGAAGCGATATTTTCACGTTTTGGTCCAATAAAATCTTGTGATATTATTCGAGATTGGAAGACAGGGCAATCGCTGCAGTACGCGTTTATTGAGTTTGAGACTGCGGCTGCGCGTGAGGAGGCGTATTTTAAGATGGAAAATGCTCTTATTGACGAAAGAAGAATTCATGTTGATTTCTCGCAGTCTGTATCGAAACTGTGGAATTCCTCTAGAGGCAAGAAAGGCGGAGCCAAAGCAGGTGGAGGCGGAGGAGCTCGACCAGCTATTGAGCTCAGAACGAAGTTAACGCGAGAGGATGATAAATATCAAATGGTGTTTGATGAAGGGGATGAACCCCAGCAGCATGACCGCAGGGAGAATAAATCGAAAAGATATGAAGGAAGAGATGATCGAGGGTCGAGAAAACCCCGTGGATCGCCAAAGAGAGATTCAAGGAAGAACCGAAGTAAATCACGCTCTAGATCGAATGGAAAGCGTCGAAGCAGGTCACGCTCTCGATCGAATGGGAAGTATCGAAGGGAGGATAATGACCGGAGAAAGTACTCGAAGAGAAGAGAAGATTCGCATCGTGACAGAAAACGAAGCAGAAGTAGAAGCCGCAGTGGTGAGCGTAAACGAGGCAGAAGTAGGAGTCGTAGTGGTGAGCGAAGACGTGACAACCGAGACAAAAGACGTGAACGCGACGATTCAAAAGATAGGAATAAAAAACCGTCAAATAAACAGGGAGACAAATCTAAGCATTCAAAAAGATCCAAAAGTTCAAGCTCAAGATCTCGCAGTAGTTCAAGTGACAGCAGTAGAAGTAGCTCCATTTCTGACTAGTGTTAGTTAATGATTTTTCAATTCTCTCAGAGTTCTTTTTGAAATATTCAATTTTCTTCTATGTATTTTCATCCAAGAGACCAGTCACATCTCTTCTTTTTGTATGATTTGTCCGATCAACCAAAAGAAATTACACAAAGCAGATGATTCTCGTGTAATGTTAATTCTGTAGTAGTAGATAGCGTATTCAATCGTTTTATCCTTGCTTAAATCTTAGACTGAGCATGGATGGGATAATTTGCAAAGAAAAATCAGCGGCAAAACGTTGTCAAAAGAATGAATAAAATTTCTTAAAATAATCTTTTATTAATAGTATCCTAAATTCTAAACATCATCATATTTGAATACAATGCAAGGCATTGACGGTATATCAACAACTTGAAAGGTCTCAACTCTTATGACATGGTTGTATAGACAAACTTATCACGCAAAGGCTGCTTTTTAAGGAAAACCAGCTAAAAAAACTCACAGGAAAATACCTTGATTTCATTACGAACTACAGCAAATTCGATGAGGCAGAATGGTATCATTGCCAGCTTCAGCGGGAACTTAATTGTCATTGATAGTGATGCACAATCCAAAGATCTGCTAAGCGAACTCGAGCTTCTCGAGTTTCAAATCCATAAGGCTGAAATGGCGCACTATGCTAGAGAAAAAGACAAAGCATACCACATGAACCTTTACGAGAAAATAGGTACTCGTTTCAGAATGCAATTTGTCCTCTAAATTTCGATTCAATCGGACAGTCAGTTCAATCTCAACTACGCATACCCAGATTAATGAGCTTGAAAAAGAGCTAAAGCAGAGAGAAAAGAAAAAGAAAGCTAATTTGGAGTTAGAAGTGGTCGCTGCAAACATAAATGAATTCGATGATACGGAATCAACGCAAAGGTGCACTTTATTATTAGATTTATTTTCTGATAGAGCATTTTTTCTCAGTAAAATCCAGCAGATTCAAGCCGAAATCAAAATTCTCAACGACAAATATCAGAAGCAGATTGAAAAGCTCAATCTAAAGGAAAAACAATTTTACCAGCTGGTATTATAGAGCTTTGTACTTGGCTCTTATTTCAAATTTCAGCTTGCTTCGATAAACGATTTACAGGACGTGCTCCTCGAAGAAGAAGAAAGGGATCAAAAGGCAAATGAAGTGGTTACTATGGAAATAGAGACAACAAAAACTAATTTGAATGATGATTAGTTGTAAGTCATTCCCATTCTAAGATCTAACTCCTCTTGTATATGATTTTCACTCTCTCCAGTATTCAGATGCGCAATCTTAATCTCTTGTTTTTCGTTTTTTTTGTTGTTGTTGCAGTTTGTTGCAATCCAAATATGCTCTAAGCAGTCCCACAACTCATGCGTTTAATTCCATAACCGACAAAAATGGCGATTCTATTTCTTGAATTGTAGCAAAAGGAACTTGAAAATTAGTTTTAACTCGTTATAGTGACTAGCGTTAAATTATTTCACTTGAAAAAACTTTATTTCGATTCAGTACGAACGTTCATTGCCCGAAAGCGATAATATCATATCTTCAACATGAAAAGGCTTCTTTCATTCAATAAGCAAGTGATAGCAAATCTCGAGGAGCTCATTGGAACACAGAAACACCTGGAGAATTGCAAGTTATTAAAAACTGCGCTCGTATACGATCATAGCCAAGGAAAACTGAATGACCTTAGAGTGGTCAATTGTGGCCCACCAGGAAGTCCAACTCATCCAAATGACTTTTTTATACTGAATTTCTTCCCCTCATACTGTCCAGCGATCATCCAATCAGTAAAGTCCTCACAAATTTTCCAGTTGTGAATTCTGTTAGGCTAAAACTCTACGAAATGATAAGGAAACGCCACCTATTATATATGGAAGTATTTTCATTAATTTGAAACTTTCTATTGATAGCACTCAATAGAACCGGAGTTCTACTCAGAGGAAAATAAGCAATTGATGCTTATCCTGAGCCGGACTATTGAGCCGACTGATTTGTTCAATATAGAGATTTTCAAAAAGAAAACAATTCGGAAAATAATCCTGCCAAGCCCAACCTTAAATCCCTTTACGGTTGGCGGAGATTCTCAGTTAAGAGAATTTATGAAGTTTACTTTTTTATTTGGATTTGATAATAATCTTTGATATTTATAGAGAATTTTGTATCGAGTTTCCTTCCCAGAAAATTGCAGATATTGGAATGGCTGTTGATTACTTGAAAAATGTCGAAAAGCAAGAGCCGATTTTGATCCACACTGGCCCCACACTATACAAAGATTTCTATGCACCGACGATAGATCCAAGCTTATTTCCAATCGATCTCTTGGTTCTCACAGTGCTATCTGCTCGAGTACTTTTTGTCCCCCTTTAATGAACTCTTTATTTATCATTGAAAGCTCCCTGACCTCTTTGATGCCGGACAATTTTTGTCTTTTAAAGAACTCGAGGTAAGAATAAATACAATTCTGATAAATTTAATCCTTCATTTCTTTAATAGAAATATTTTACTCTGCTCCATACCTCTCCAGTATTTCCAAGTAAGCATGGAGATTGGACCTTTTATACCTTTAAGAAGAAACAATTTCACATCTGAAAGGGAACAAATTTATCACAAATGTTATATTCTGAGAAAGTAACAAAACAAGGAAAACCTAATTTTATATAGATTAGGAGTGATTATCAATCTAATGAGTCTCAAATTTCTATGTATCGGTTCTTTTATATGAGTAGCATGGCAGCAAGGATAATTTCACAAATTAAGGAATTAATAATAGATCATTATTAGCAAAATGTGAATGGATGGCAGTTAGTATAGAAATGGAGATATACATAATATATTCAAAATTCATATACAACTGCATCATAGTACGTAATCCAATCTTCAAAGTAATGTTAGTAGAGACTTTGGAAAATATCAGCTTATATGAAGGCTGAATGCTAAAGTATTGCCTAAACAATATTTGCGGATAGATATGTTGTGATGATTCAGCGGGTCGCTCAGAAATATGCTGCATCGGGAGAAGGGAACAGAACATACAACCTATCTTTGTATTTCTTCAATAAAAACTCAAACATTTGACTCTTGATAAACGTATGCAAGTTCTTTTATGAGCAAGCACGAAAGTTAGATATTTGTCCATAATAATAATGCATACCATCTGATCTTTCAATTCTAAAATCTGGTTTTTGCAAAGGATAAGAGCTCGAATCAATACATTGAATATGAACTTCTCACCGTCTACACAAGAAAATTAATTCTATATGTTGCAAGGAAGCTTTTTCGTTACCAATCAAAAACATGTCTATCATACGTTTTGTAAGTGACTTTGGAACTTGGGATGTCATCAGTGATATAAACGCTGAGTGAAATAGATCAAAAACACTGAACTATTTTTCAAACAATCTGAGTTTAGCTAATAACAATAGAAATATACCCCAGCCTCTCCAATAGCATCATAAACTTCTTTTGTGTGTACTTGCATTAATTTTTCTAGATATTTGCACATTTCTTGCACTTTCGGCAACTCTGGCTTATAGATCGATCTCCAGTTTTTCTCAACCATCAAATGCACAAAAATCCAAAACACGGTTTCCTCGTATTCCTCGTTGTAGTTCAGGAAGAATCCTACAAACTGATTAGCACCTTTGCTGACACGCTCGTGATTACTTGATTTGGACTCAACAAAATTGATTGGATGGAGAATAAGCAGCAATGAAGCAGCAACAAAATTCATTCCTTGCACATATCCAACTGTCGGATCATGAAGGGCGTAAGCTCGGAGTATCCGTTCGAGCTTCGCATGTCCTCCAAATTTCTAAATGCAAGAAATAAATTTAGTTTCAGGCTCAAGGAACTTGTTAATACTTTCTCCAAGAAGAACAAATTTGTTGGGAATGTCCTTCCTAAGTCAACTTTTATTTGTCTTTCAAGCTTCTCATCATCCAATTTCATTGTAATGAGCTCATGATAGTAGTTCTCGGGCTAGAAGGAGTGAGATAGGAATCGATAAATAGATCATACGTGCTCATTTCGATTTTTTTCGACATTTGCCAAAAACTTCCAGATTTGTGGTCGACTAGTGAACGATTAAATCTCTAATATTAAGTTTATTTAATTTTACAGTTCATTGGAAATTCCATATCTGAGACTTGCATGCATCTCCATATTTGAAGTGTTTTCAAGGTCATTGTTTCGGATGATATTGATCCAGTCTGATTTTCGGTATACCTTGAAAGACTTTTGCTCAGAAAGCTCAGCTTTTTCGATTTGTTTGGCTGGTGAATTTATTTGAGGCTCGATTTTATCTGCTTCTTCATGATCGCTCGCATCTGTTTGGAAGCCAGCATATTGCTTGAGAGTTTGAACTGCAAGCGCCAATTTATTTGGTTTTTTCAGAGTCTTCACTCCGTATTTAATAGACTGATTCGAGCTATTTAGATCAAATATGGTTGCTGCAGTCATTGTCTCTTCTCTGTTAATATCTGATTAGAGAAGGAATTTATCATGCTGAAATATTAATTTTGGAGTAACCTTGCTTTTCTGGTGCGGTGCCAGCTGTTTTAAATTTTTTGTCTCTAGGGTTGCGCCCAACAAAACATCTGTTATCATTAGAAGGTTCGAGAAAAGATATGCTTACCCTCCTAATGTGGCGAGAAACATCGTTTCTGAAGCAATTTGTAGTTTGTTGAGTTTATAGACTCTCGAAAATTGATTAATTTATAGGTTGTGTATGGAAATAGATCAAACAACCTATAATCGTTAATTCAGCTGCTATAACATTGAATGGAAAATTAAACGTTTTTGCTATAAAAATAGCGGAGAATGACTTAATTAGCACAATGCCTAATTTTAAATTCTTCTTTTAAATTCTTTGCCTGGAATTTGTAATTTTGGTAAATCGACTGTGAAAACGGAAAGACTGATCAGAGTAGAGTTTGATAATGACAAGTAAGCATTTCTTTTGTCGCAGGTCCTTTGTACATCCTCTCCACTTTAAAACTCTCATTTGAGAAGAACAATTTGCTCTCTATCGAAAATTGGAATTCTTGGAAGATGGATCTGCCTTCTCATCAACAACACAAATTGATACATTTCTAAGAATGGAAGATTAAGATCAGACATCGATGATATTTTCAAATCTGTGCAGCGACTAAAAAAACAATGGCTGGTGTTGACCAGTTTAAGCAGATAAATAAATAACAAAAACAGAATTATGGACAGAATTTCAGTCGGAGTCCTTTGCAGGGTCCTCATTGGCAGTTCTTATCAAAGTTTGTTGAACAAATTCCAGCATTTGCATCCTCAAAATGGAGGTTTAAGCTTTTCTGAACTGATAGCAATCCTCCCTTAACTGTTTCTAAATTTTCAACCTCTGCTCAGCGAGTATTTCTGATG
>ENA-UOTX01000886-UOTX01000886.1-compost-metagenome-genome-assembly--contig:-NODE-886-length-27729-cov-7.123463_pt1 | contig 27729 bp, 11 predicted proteins | sample MGYA00238143_ERZ746982 | MGnify/ENA primary metagenome ERZ746982 (study PRJEB28758, sample SAMN06268862) | compost metagenome | isolation source: single cell | place: USA: California, Emeryville, Joint... | reverse complement strand
AAAATTTGTACTACGAGTAAATTTGAATCCAGAGCTTTTGATTCCACTTATCGGAGCACTGTACTTTCTGTTCTTAGGCTTTTCACCTTAATAGTTATTTTTGTTTATATCTGCCACAACATACTTATTAGCGACTGTTTCCCTGAATTTTCAGTTAGCAGCCAGCATAAAAATTTCTTTGAAAAATTTATTTTAAAATGTCAAAATTAATTCGAAAAGTCTGTTAATGATCTGACACTCAGTAATTAAAAGATCAAATACATTTATCTCCTCTTTCTTCTTAAAATGAATGATAGCTCGGCATAACCAAGCGAAAGTTTACTTGATTGTTTGCTCCCATAGAATCTGTGATCAAGACTTTCTGGGGCCTCTTAACCTTGAAAAGAGGTAGCATTGATCCTCCTTTTTTACTTGAGTTGATAATATGCCAACAATTAGTTCCAGAATGAAGTTTTTGAGGTTCACTGTGTTTGTGTGTAAATAAACACACAACAATGATTTTTTGAATAAGGGATTATATCTCGATTTCTTCATTCAGTGGCGTATTCAAGTTAATTATGGATCTTGGAAATATTTATTCTTAATGAAAGCCACCTAACGGTGGAAATCTTCATCTTAACGCAACTAATGGATATAAACCTATTTCTAAATGAGAAGAATGGATTTTGGGAAATTCGAAGTCTTAGATTAGAAATTATCTCCCTCCAAAGAAGCGCTCTGAGACCCCATCTCCATTTCTAACGATAAATGTTCATCATTGTGATCTGTTTGCAGACTACTATATTCATCAGCAAAAGGATCAGCTGTTGGTTTTTGGCATGAAGGAAGCAAAATCAATAGTGGATTTCTTGTGTTGAAAAGGATCAACATGTTTTTCAATATAATGTCTCTTCTGAGTCTTGAGAGGAATCCTCCCTATTATTATTATACTGGTTTCAGACTCTGGAGAATAAAGTGAAAGGTTTTTACTGCTGTTACTCTTCCTCGAGATTTGAGCATTGTAATCACTGAATTATCAGTCAACGCAAGAATCCTGCAAACTTTTATTAAGAAGAAAAAAATGAGCTTAGTTACCAGGCCCATATGGTGAAAATTAAGAGAGAAACTGAGAAACAAGCACTCAATGCTAAAGCAACTATAGTGATCCAATGTCCTGATTTTTTCTAGTTTTGGTGAGTATCATTATTCGTGCAGATCCTTTACCACTTGCTCAGGATCAAATATGGGTTTGAAACTGACAATTGTGCTTAAAAGGCATCCCAGAAACGCATAGAACAAAAAGCAGAGAAAGAATCTCATATTCTTATAACCAACACAATTCATAATCCAAGCTTTTAATGAGTTATACGCATGTGAGAGTACGTAATATTACGGCAATGATGGTCCAACTTTACAATGCATTTTCCACATGCTGAGCAATGGTGCACATTACTTGGTTTAGGAAGGTTGCAAGTTGAGCAACGCCCAATGTGGTGATCTTCGTTGGGCTGTGAGAATCGTGCGAGTAGAATATCCTAGTAATGTGTATTTGCATTATGGCTCCATTTAACATTAACATTAGTTGTACTCGATATTCAGAGGAATACCCTGGAGAGCAGCATGATGCCATAATGTAATTATAAAGAACAAGCAGAGCTATCACAGCCTCACTTCCGATGATTATCTATGATTGCGCATAAAATATTCAAGAATAGTGAGTTATGAATGGATTACCAGGGCTGATTTTGAGTAATTTTGGGTTGATTGATAGTATGGTAATAACTTGTAGAATAAGTTATAGGTGATTAACGCTTCTATTGTCAGAAACACCAAGCAAGCGAATACGCTTACTGCACGAAATAAACAAGTAATAAGCCGTTGAGGTCTCTCGTTTAAGAAGGTAAAGTCCATCAAATGTCCGTACGCTGACCTTTATTATTTGCCCAATTAATTTATTAACTCAAATTTCTTACCGTTCTAAATATTCTCATCTTTTCTGAGTACATTTCAAAAAAAAGGTACAATGGCAAAGGTATTCCTAGATTTTTGTTTCAGCAACAAGAAGCTGCTGCATCAACATGAATAAAAGTGATTTAACAGGTAATTAGGCTATTGAGACTATAAAATTTTAAATGTACTTGACTCTACAATAGTTGCGATTAGCAAGTCAAAGCAACAGACAACACCCCCGAATATTTATCGTAAAGCACTAAAAAAAAATAACTTTTACACCTTACCGATCAAAAGCGAAAGTACCGCCATGTGAATTTCAACAGCCAATACCTGTTTCTAGTCTGAGGACATCATGTCTATTTTAATTAACAGCATTTTATTTCGTTTCATTTTTGACCTTCAAAAGAAGTGGTAGCCCACAGCTGAGTCTGAATATTAGCATGATCAAAACTCCGAATTAAACTTATTGAAAGAAATAAGCAACTATTAAAAATTTACTAAATTAATTGTTTTCCTCTTTCGATGTTTTTGTGCTGGTGGAAGAAAGGTTTGCTCATAATCTTAATGATCATACAACTGTCATTTCGAATTCAAGGTAATTCCATGTCGAAAATACACAGAATAATCGATATTTAGGGGAGGTTATAAATGATCTAATTGGAAGTTCATCTGGATGGATAACTACTCATTCAAGCCCAGCAAGTACATGTCTTAGTCAATGGTATTTGGGAGGATATAGCAAATTCGGAAAAAATTCCGTTGCTGCAAAAACTTGGACCGGCCTATCAACCCATAACACAATCACTCTTTCTTTTAAAGCCTACTATATAGACACATGGGATAATGAGACCTATGTAGCTTATGCTGATGGAACTAGAGTGTATTATGACAAATTTGAACCTAAATCTAGTAGCTATTTTTGTGGACGTGTAGCCACGATTAAAGATGTTACACTCACAGACATCGTTCATTCAAGTTCAAGTTTAACACTTGAATTTACTACAGGCCTCGATAGCGATGCATATGATGAATCTTTTGGAGTCAGTAATCTTGTCATCACTGTTTGTGATTCGGCATGCCAAGGTTGCACTTCTGGATCCCCTTCAGTATGTGTATCTTGCCCATCTTCAAAATACTTATCTCGTGGCTCTTGTGTTTCAACTTGTCCGGACGATCAATATCCCAGTTCCAATACGAATGTTTGCAACGGTAAATTATAATAACCCGCTTACTCTCTTCATTCATAATTTCTATTAGATTGTCCAAGCAGTTGTCGCTCATGCTATGAAGGTAGTGAGGATAAATGCACTGCGTGTGAGACTGGAAAATTCCTTTCACTACCTCCAAGAGGGAGATGTGAGACTTCCTGTCCATCTGGATATTGGGGCGATCAAAGTTCTAACAAATGCATTCAATGTTATCAAGGAAGTTATTCTCCCTTTTCTTGCAAAACCTGTAATCTAGGAAATTTTTTTAATTGTCAAAGTTGCAATAAAGGAGCGTATCTCTGGAGTGGTCAATGCATTTACCCATGTCCTCAAGGTTACTGGGCAAATCAAGACACGAATACTTGTGTACCATGTCACACAAGCACCACATCCCCTTACAGTTGTGCGAATTGCACTGCAAGCGGGAATGATAAGTGCACTGGTTGCTATGAACATCATTACCTCTATCAAGGAACATGTTTACTTCAATGTCCGGAAAGATTTTGGGCCAACAAGTTCTCAGTCTGTCAACCTTGCTGGTTAAGTGAATCAGTTTCCCCCTACACCTGCAAGACTTGCCAAGGAGGAGGAGGCCCTTCTGACTGCACATCGTGTTATACAGGATTCTATTTATATCCACACACAGGTGGAGAATGTCTTGGCACCTGTCCTAACGGCTACTGGCAGAGCCCAGACAACACATGTCGGCCATGTCATTATGATAGTGTGGGACCTTATTATACATGCGCCACTTGCAACGGAGGCTTGAATAGCCAGTGCTTATCTTGTGCCACTGGAACATTTCTCTACAATGGCCAATGCTTAAGCTCGTGCCCCAATACTTATTGGGCAAATTCAGCCGCAAATACCTGCGAGCCTTGCTGGAATAGCATCGCACCTAACAGTTGCTTGAAGTGCAATTCCCCATCAAGTGGAAGCTGTCTCAAATGCAACAACGGATTTTTTCTCTATCCAAGCCCTCTAGGACAATGTTTACAACGATGTCCTGATGGATATTGGCCCAATTCAGGGACGGGTACATGTGATGCCTGCTGGATTAATACATACAATGCTACGAATCCATTTACATGCAAAACCTGTGCATCGGGTGCGTGGAGTATTCAATGTACAGCTTGCAATTCTGGTAGTTATCTCTATCCGAGTCCAGAAGGACAGTGTGTGTATCCTTGCCCAGATGGGTACTGGGCAGACACAGATACAGGCATTTGCCAACCTTGCTGGAGTAGTGCCGTTCAACCGTATTCTTGCGCAACATGTACCAATGCTCAGAGTATCCATTGTTTGACTTGTAAACCTGGTACTTTCTTTTACCAAGGGCAATGTGTTAATCCTTGTCCTGACGGTTACTGGGGTGACACTTCAGTATCACAATGCAGAGAGTGTTGGAGCAGCAACATTACCCCATTTAGTTGTAAAACTTGCGATGCAGAGACAAGTTCAAATTGCACCAGCTGTAACATAGGATTTTTTCGGCACCCCATGAATTATGGGAGCTGCTTAAGTATATGTCCGGACGGATTCTTTGCAGATAATTCTGACTGGAACTGCAAACCTTGCTACTCGACTGGTACCTCTAACAAGAGTGCTTGCGAAACATGTTCTGGACCATTAGCAACAAACTGCACTACGTGCACAGCTCCTGGAACGTATTATTTACCCCTCGATAGTTCTTGTGTAACAACGTGCCCAGATGGATACTATCCGGATTTGACAGCCTCTTACCCATACAATCTTTGTAAGGAGTGTTATCAATACAGTCAGCCTTCAAACCTTGATGGGACTTGTGCTACTTGTAGCGGGCCAGCTTCTAATGAGTGTCTCTCTTGTAACGCTTCGCAATTCTTGGATTCATCATCTATGTGCGTGAACGTGTGTCCAACTGGTTGGTGGGGCAATTCGACTTCTCGTAAGTGCCAAACCTGCTTCCAAGCCTCGACTTTGTCGGATCCGATTCAGAGCTGTTACACTTGTACTGGACCAAATTCAACAAACTGCACTTCTTGCTCTTCCGGTTCTTTTTATTATGCGTTCAATAGTTCATGCCTCTTAAATTGTCCAACAACCGGATACTGGGAAGATAGCTCATCAAATCAATGTAAACCTTGCTATCAATATACAGCAGCGGCTTTAACCGACGGAACTTGTGTCACTTGCAATGGTGGCAACTCTAATAATTGCCTCTCATGCAATTCTACGACATTTTTAGATTCGACAACAAATAAATGCGTATTCACATGTCCAGATGGCTACTACGGAGATAGCACAACAAATACATGTAAGCTATGCTATTCAACAACTAACGCCAGCGATATTATGCAGAGCTGTAAAACATGTTCAGGAGGATCGTCTAGTTCCTGTCTCAGCTGTGATTCCCCCAATTATTTTTACTCAAGTAATACCTCTTGTCTAAAGGAGTGCCCAGATGGTTGGTATCCGGACTCCAATCTCAATGCTTGCCAACCATGTTACCAAAACTTACCTCCTTCAACTTGGGGAAGCTGCGCAACTTGCACTGGTCCTTTGTTCAATAATTGCCTGACCTGTTCTAATTCATCTTACTGGGCATCCATATTGTATTTCGATCCGGCATCAAATACCTGTGTAAATCCTTGTCCGGTGGGGATGTATGCAAACACTGCTACAAATTACTGCGCTCCTTGTTTCCAAGCTACAATGGGGAGTCAACAGCAATCTTGCTACACTTGCAATGGACCTCTATCAACTCATTGTTTGAGTTGTCAAGCAGGGCAATTTTACCATCCTCAGACCTCGACTTGTCAGCTCGTTTGTCCTCCAGGAACTTATCCCAATAGCATCACATCAACTTGTGACTTATGTTATAAAAGCACTGCTGGTGGAGGCTCGGGTTTTAGTTGTAAAACTTGCTTTGGACCAGATTCAACCGACTGTACTAGTTGCTCTCCAGGCTTATATCTAGAGAATGAAACAAGCACGTGTGTTATTACATGTCCGAAAGGTACGTACGCTGATAATCAGACATGGATTTGTCAACCCTGCTACGACGCACAAAAGCAAGAAGGGTCCTTGGGTGAATTTAGTTGTGCAACTTGTGATGGCCCCCTCTCGACGCATTGCCTTAGTTGTGGAGCTTCATTAACTTTCATTGTTGCAACTAAGTCATGTTCGGACACTTGTCCTTGCGAGAGTGGATACTATTATGATTCTGCAACCGGAATCTGTGATAGTTGTTATTCATCCTGTTCGTACTGCATCGGACCGAATGAAGTTGATTGCAATTATGGCATTGATACTGATGTTCAGTGTCTCATCAATGGATATGTCACTAAAAGTAACCAGAATGCTCACGCTACTGGATTCGTTGCAAAAGGAACCTCTTATTTTACTGCAACCATCGCTTTCATTACAAATATCGCGTCAGGGGGAATAAGTATGGGAGCTTCGACGGTCTTTTCTGTCCTAGCTCTTTTGAATTTGTACCAGTATTTGAACGTCAATTACCCCTCAAATGTGATGGTATTTTTCCAATATCTATTTGAAGGAAACTTTCTCTCGTTTCCAAATCTGTTTTTAATAGTGGCAAATCCTGACCCTCAATTGCTCAATCAAGATTCAATCATTCAAGGTAACAACAAATTTAACAAGTTTCAAGTCAGCAATTTATTCCTTGTAAACTCTGGAGGAGACATTTCACTCTTGATCGTTCTACTTTGCTTAGTCCCAATAAGCATGCTTATAAATTTACTTGTCTCAAAAAGGACGTCCATTCGCTACAACACGAAAAAAATAGCAGTTAAAGTGAAAACTTTTTTCATGTGGAATTTCATCCTGAGCAGCTTTATGGGAATCTACGTGAACACTCATCTCTCAGCGTGCCTCCAGTACAGATATCTTAACATCTCGCAAAATTGGTTCTCAAATTTCTCGATTTTTGTATCTCTCCTGATCACTGGTGGGTGCATCCTTCTATTGGGATTGGCATTCTATATAAGCAGATCTAATTCTCAACTCAGTGCTAAAAGAAACGAAAGTCTCGAGATCCTTGAAAACAAAGAAAATGAAAAAATATTTCAGGAACGATATCATCACCAAGGCCAAGGCATTAAAAATAGGTACTGGGCGTTAGCACTGTGCTCTAGAAATTTTTTGCTTGTGCCTGTTATTGCCATGCTCTCAGACACTCCAATAGCACAATGCACCCTATCTCTTCTCATCAATTTCGCCTTTTTTATTGTGGTTTCAGTTTGGTGGTTCTTCGAGTCCAAGACGAAGCGATTGATCCTCAGAGTTTGTGAAGGATTGAATGCTCTTATCCCTTTTCTATTTTTACTTTATGGGATAAATGATTCGAGGAGTTCATTGAATCCTCTATTGACTGATAAAGGAAAACAGACCTTAGGTTGGTTTATCATCACATTCATCAGTTTTGTTACAGCTTTAAGCCTGCTCTTTACAATCTCTGAAACGTGGCATGTTGTCTGGCATTACCTTCCTCACTTCCTAAAATGTGTCAGAAGATGCTACACATCTATAAAAAAATTCCTGCAAATTCTAAGAGCACGGGTAAAGGCCTATGCTGCGAGATCAAACCAGAGCTTCCATATGAACCCTGAAGAAATGAGAGGCATCTCTGGTAATATTACCTTTGGAGATGAATTGGCCAACGCAAGAGCTGAAACTGATCCAAGAGATGATCATTCCCTAAAGGAAGAGCTTACTCGTTTTCAAGATAATTTAATTGTTGCGCATAAAGGTTATCCCCTGAAAAATCTTGAGGGCTTAGAAGACCTTAACAGCATTGAACTTCCTCGTAGAAAGTTGATACATGGTTTAGATTTAAAGGCGCAAACGACAATCACTTTAGAACCTCACAAAGAGGATATCAGAGTAGAAAATTTGGTGGACAATCACCCTGCAGAGGATAATCAAGCTGAGAGCCAAGAAAACCCCAGCATTCACCGAACGATAAATCAAACTGAAATAAAGCAGTCTCTTCGAAAAATCTCACTGGAACCAGCGGTTTAGACCATCAAGACAAAAAAACTAAAAAGTAAATACCTGAGAGAAAGAACTGAGATGGTTAAGGCCATTTTGTCGGATCATTATTGTGTTTTCGATTTGTTATTAATAAGTGGATTATGCTTCTATAAATATGATTTTTCATTGTGATGTATGTTTTGATTTATTTTACTTTCATTTTCTCTCAGTATGGCAACGCTAATCGCAAAGTATTTCCGTCCACTTGGTTTATTAAGAGGATAGAAACACAGATTCAGGTAAAACATTATGTTGAGAATATCCAAATCATTAAACACAACAAATTAACCAACTTGAGATGGTACGTTTTTAAGTTTCTCACTAGACTGTGTACAGAAGCTTTCAGAGGGTAAAACCAAAAAGATCAAACAAACTTTGATCTTAATTTGAGTCTTAAAAATCAAAATATGTGAGAAAATGAGCTACAAATTTTTTGTAAAAAAGTATGAAATTATTGGCGCGCCCTTCCGAATATTCTTAATAGAGGCTGAGAAGAGTCTTTTTTGAAAACAAAACAGCAAACAGAATAGCAAGTTTATGAATCACATACATTCTCACGGACTTATCCTTAATAGGAGGCAGTGTAAAACGGACAATTATCATAATTCTAGAGCAGTTAGTACTTTTCGGTTTGTTCTGTGCTATATGTTACCAGTATTTCATTTTTTTTCTCATTCAAAATCTCCAATGAAGGTTGATTCTCGCGCGCTTAGTTTGAATGTTGTCACAGCTTGAAACATTGGAAGTATCTCATGACACTGAATACGAAGTAGAAGGTCACCTTTGTTGCTGGCCGGTATCTATTAGCTATTCCTTATTTTATATCACTCCAAACATAACCATCTCATGCTCCTTCGACATTTAAGAGAATTAATTCCTCTAACATCAAATATTCCTCAAGATTCGCTCTCTTATGAAGCCAGGAGATTCAAATCTTAAATAAATGTCCAAAATATATAATTTTTGTCTCAAGAGAAAGACTTAGCCGGGAATCGCCTGTAAAGGATAAAGTTTTGCAAGCAAAATGTTTAATTTGAAAGTAAATCAAAATTTTGTAGAGGTTTCTCGAGGATTTTTACTTTACTCTTCTCTCAGTGAAGTAAAATAAGAATTGAGGAACTCACAGAAAACAAGAGAAACGATGCAATTATAATTCGATTAATTCTACAGAAATACCGGTCTGAAATTCTCAATCCGAAACAAAGCTGCTCACATATTAAAATTTAAATTACGATATGATGATATTTCTATTAGCAGCAACCTAAAAGCAGCACTTAGACGTTGTTATTGAAGATAGTTTGAGATAATCTCAATGCAGATATTAAGAGGCAGAGCATTAGTACATTTTATGTTGTAGGTTCAAAAGAGTTTCAGAACATAACTAATTTCTTATTAGTGTATTCATTTACATCTATAATAAACTACAAGGATCAATCCTATCCCTTAACGATTCAGACTCGTTTTTTATAGATTTTGAATTGAAATATCGGAGCAGTGAAAGAATCTTGCAGTAGAATTTTCACACATCAGCCTGAGTGAAAATGATATGAAAAATTTCGGTTCTGATTAATTCTATCAGATCAGTTCTACACTGGTCTGATTAACGAGGTTATAAGCCTCTGATCTTTATTACGATGATATAAATCAATCAACCATCCAAATAACACGCCTACATTACCAATTCTGATGTGCAAATATCTAAAACGAGTCGAAAGACTTCTGGCTAGAAGAACATTGAACGCGGTAGCCAGAACTCCTGAATTGTCAGTTAGCATCTTTCTGGAGGAAAATCGTAGTATTGCTCCAGCTCGAAGACTTGGATCGAATTTCGAATACATCGAAGATAATTTGAATACAGAATACTTCCAATATTGCTACAACCAATTGTATAAACCTGAAGGATTGATCTCATTACGTAAACTTTGTTTTCAAATGGCTATTGATTACTAATGTCACTTGTATTTTAGTCAGCAAGAAAAAACCTGAATCGTCCCTTAACCCATTAGACAAGATGGACCCAGCAAGCTTTGCGCATGTTCTGCAATTCTCTCAAGAAGAAATTAAACAGTCAGACTTTAGTCTCGAAGATATAAAAACAGTTACGAGCGAAGAAATTTCGTTACAAGAGCTCGAAGAGATGCTTGCAGCTCGAATTATCAAGACTAAAGCTCTGAGTTCAATCGAAATAAGTACCACTGACGTAACGCAAGCTCAGTCAAGTCGCCTCTCAGGTGAAGAAGAATCAGAAAGCCCTTACTTCTCAGAAATTACTAATCAAGAAAAATTCACAAATTACTTCCGCAAGAATGATATGATGCCTTGCCTCTCAAGTACAAACTAGAGTTGTTATTAATTGCTCTTATTATCATCTACTTGCGCAATATTCACTCTTCTATGCGACTTGTTAGAACTTTCCTCTGGAATCCTGTTGGAAAGTTCTTATTGAAATAAGCTCAGAAATATTATTCATTTTTATAAATTTCTTCTGTATATTGCTTATATGTTTGTCCAAACTATAGTAGATACTGTATGTATTGCTCTGAGAATTAATTCTTTTCAACCGCAACAATCTCATAATATAATAACAAGAACAATAAATTATATTAACCATAATTGAATTTAGCAAAAGAAACTTTGACACTCTCACATTCGAGTTTATCTCAAAAATATTTATATATATATTTCTCTCTTCCTGAAAGCACCTTTAGGTATTTTGATACTGAGGATGATAAATTTTTATTTAAGGAATTCGAACATAGAGTTAACATGAAAACATCTCTCTCACGGACCCGTTCTCTCCTTCCAAGAAAAATTTGTTGGATAAAGAGATATTTCCTGCAAGCTCTAAGAGGCATTTCGGCAACACGATTCCATTCATTTTCATAAACGGAGAGCCGTATATGTCACTAGGCCCTCATTGTAAGAAGACTTCTTTTTCATCATCTGTCTCTTAATAAGCTTCTAATCCTAGGGAAGATTTTCGTGGTGACATTTTTGTTATTGATGAGTGCTGGGATTTATGTAGCGGCTATTGTCAGAACGTTCTTGCAAGCTGGGTGGTTAATTGTAGCAATCGTAGCTCTCTTGGTGGAAGCCTTGGCTTATTTGTCGGTGGCGATTAGAAATCCAGGGATGGTCACTCAATACGAAATAATTTCAAGTGATGATATAGTCAACGATTCAAGGTAAGATGCTCATCAGTTACTTGGTTCAGGGATAATTAGTTATTGCAGTAAGTGTAAAGTGATTCGACCCAAGGGAGCTTGCCACTGCAGTGATATTGTGACGTGTGTATTGAGGAATATGATCACCACTGTCCTTGGACAGGAAAATGTATCGGAAAGCACAATCAGAAGCCTTTCTACATTTTCCTCGGTTCAACTCTAACTTATTTTTTTGTATGTATCTATTTGGGCAGTTTGGCTATGTATACCAAAGATCTTCAGAATACTCAAGTTTCAAATTAATAACCCATATTATTCATCAAATGTTGCCATCCTTCCGTGCCGTTAGTTTGAGGTTCAAACCCAGACTACCTTTTGGTTAAATTTCATTCTTGAGCCAAGAAATTTACTACTCTCGAGCAAATTATCAATAGAGGTGCTCTGCACTAATGAGGAGGACTTTTAATTATCTTCCGATTCATTTCATTAATCCCTCATGTAATTTGTATAATTTCTAAACAAACGAGTTATCGATTTGAAAATAGATCTGCAATGTGGAAATATTACCACTCACTTTTTTATGGCTTCATCTTCTTAATCGGTTTGGCAAATTGTGCTCCTCAAAACCAGACAATCCAGCTTCACATTGTCCCGCATACACACAACGATGCAGGCTGGTTATACACGCTAGAATCTTATTATAAGGGAACCAACAGCCGTGGATGTGTTCAGTGCATTCTCAACAATGTGACGGCTTCTCTCAAACACAACAAAAACCGAAGGTTTTCTTATGTAGAGCAAGTCTTCTTCGAGATTTGGTGGCAAGAGATCTCAAATGCTACTAAAGATGTCGTGAGAGAATACATTAGAAATGGACAGCTCGAATTTTTGATGGGAGGATATGTTATGAATGACGAAGGTTGCACATACTATGATGACATCATTGAGCAATTAACGTTGGGACATCGAGCTATTAAAAATACGTTCAATGTAACTGTTAATACTGCCTGGCATATAGATCCATTTGGTCACTCTGCCGCTCAAGCTAGAATCTTCAGCGAAATGGGGTTTGATTCTTGGGTTATTGAACGAATTGACTATCAAGACTTTGATTCACGTCTCGAGAAAGGCTCTCTTGAAATGATTTGGAGACCTGACACTTATGATAAAGATACTAACTTTTTGTTGACCCACATTAATTATATGCCCTACTATCGGGCACCATTCAATTACTGTATAGATATGCTCTGCTATCCCGATACGGATTTGTCTGAGTTTGTGAGAAGAAATGTGATGTATGCAAATTGGATCAAAAATCAAACCAAGTTTTACCCAACAAACCATATTCTTCATCATATTGGTGGCGACTTTGAATGGAGCAAGAAAGCAGAGCATCAATACTTAGCTATTGAAAGTGTCATTGATTTTCTGAATTCACACCCTGAGTTTGGAATTAATGCATTCTTTTCAAGTCCAAGCAATTATACGGCCTCAGTATACAAAGCAATACGCGAGAAAAATATCACCCTAGAAGAAAAAAATGATGATTTTTTTCCATATCAGGATCTTCCTCATGCCTATTGGACTGGATATTTTACAAGCAAATCGACACTAAAATATTCGATAAGGGAAGCGTCAAAACATTTACAGAGTCTAAGAAAGCTAGGAACAAAACTGTTCTTCAACAAAAAGATAAAATTTGGGGATCTAAATAGTGGATTTTTGATGATCGAGAGAGCAGTATCAATCCTTCAACATCATGATGCAGTTACTGGAACAGCAAAAAGAGCCGTTGATGAGGACTATTTCAAATTGCTGAGAGATGGATATGACGGGATACTCAACGTGATTCTTCCTCCTTTGACAGAATGGACTAATGATCACTATGTACAGGTTGGAAAGCAGTTTCAATTCTGTTCTTATGATCGAATTAGCTGCCCACTTATCAGCCTTGTGAATAAAAAGAAGGCGTCAACAATACTTGTTTTCAATCCCTCTCAGCAGAATACAAGAATAGTCTCTCTTCAAGTCCCAAGATTACCACTTAAGCTGCAGAGTGCCTCTGGAGTTGAACTGGTCTATGATATGTTTTGTGACGAAAGCATCAAGAAGCATGGAGACGAAATTTTGTTAGTGGAAACCAAGTTGGTGCCTGATGAGCAACCAAATTACTGTCAAATATTTTTACCGGTGAATTGTGAGACTAATGGACTCACTTCGTTTGAGATCACTTCAACTTCCGTTGACAAGTTGAAAGATATTATCCTGGAAAAAGATATTGAGTTGAATTCTAGCGAGACTATTGGACTCTTCGGTGGTGAAGACTTTATCATCGAGCCAGAAGCCAGAGAATTCGTTTATCAAATTTCTCACAATCAGACATATAGATTTAGTCTTGATTACCGATACTACCAAAGCTATTTTTCCGATAAAAATAAGGATGACCAAGCAAGTGGTGCGTATATCTTCAGACCCATATTAAATGATTCTCAAGAATACTCGAAAATCTTGAAAGTAGCAGTCTCACGTGGAAACCATGTTATAGAGATCAGGATAGAGAGAAGCTTAGTAGTCACTAAACTCAGGTTCTTTAAAGACAGTTTGCCTCATGTCATTGAGATTGAATCTATATTAAAGCCAATCCCAGTTGAAGACAATATAGGAAAAGAAATTGTAATCAACGTTCACAGTTTCAATATTAGTAATGATGGCGTGTTTTACACCGATGCCAACGGGCTAGAAATGCAGAAAAGAGTTCGAAATAAAAGAAGGACATACAAAATCGAGGTGACAGAGCCAGCAGCGGGGAACTATTATCCCATAAATTCAGCTATCTATATTGAAGACAAAAAAACTAATCTAAGGATGACTCTCATGAATGATCGCTCTCAAGGCGGAACCTCACTTACTAATGGAACGATTGAGATGATGATCCACAGAAGAATTCTTCATGACGACGCGAGAGGTCTTTTTGAAGAGTTAAATGAGACTGATTCAAATGGAGAAGGAGTTACTGTTAGAACAAAGCACTGGCTCTTTTTCTCTAAGGGACCTGAGAAGCAGCGTCTCATGCAATACGAGGTTGACAGTCCGCCGCTCATTTTTGTTGCAGAAAGCCAAGTGGGAGATAAGATAGTCAGAGAGAATCCAAATGACTCTAAGAGCGAAGTAGATGGAGTCAAGCTATATGTAAGACCATATGCCTCGGATGAGCTAATCATTAGACTTCATAATCTAAATGAAGAGAAAACTGCTAGCGTTCAATTTTGGAGCGAGTCGCAGGGCATTTGCCAAAGGCTAAAAGAACTGCTTGGCAAGCAGTATGAGTCAATTAGAGTGAAAAAAGTCGAAGAGGTAACATTAGATACTGTGCAAAGTAAAGCCAAGATGTTGGGAAAAAAATTTAATTGGGACGGAAATTATAAATTTACTCCAAAAGACGAGGATTTTGAAGTTGTGCAGCTCCGTCCGCTGGAAGAAAGAGTCTTTCTTTTAAAATTCGAAAATTTATTGTAATGATTAATTGATGCACCCTGAAAAATGCATTGTATAGAGGAAGTATATACAAGGAGCCTTAGGGGGTTTGCAGGGAAGCTAAAGCCAACAAATAGAAAAATTCCATCCAAAATAATGTGAAATTTTAAATATTAAATAATTTGTTAAATGGAATAGGGTTAGGTCTTGCTGGAATGAAGGAGGATCCATTTAAAAACTCTTGCAATTTAGAAGTGCTCTAAATTTTTTCGAATTCAGCTTCATGTTACAACTACTGAGACGAGTTTTTTTTCGAAACTCAGAGAAATTAAAAGATTGATTGGTACAATTTTCTGTAGTTGATATATTTTTTGTCTTTGCAAGAATAGCATTGAGAGATCAAATAGAAATGCTTCATTCAATGAAAGGCATAACAAAAATTTTCATCTTAGTTTTTACGATCAATTTGAACTGGCAAGGCTCTCCAAGAAAATTTTGTGACAAAAGGCAATTTAAAATAGAATCATTAGATCCTCAGCTAAACAAAAATTTTTTGAATAACTCTACAAAAGAATCTCACTGCCAATCTCGCAACAAAGAATCTGAAAAAATCGGTTGAAAATGTTGTTGAAGAATGGTATGATTGCTTGCTAAGATTATATATTTGAATCTTTTTTACTAACAAGTACCCAAAAACCTGAAAATTTATGGAATGAGATAAAGAAGCAAGCGGTTTTCAGTAAATTTCTATCGTATCTAAAATAAATTTATTCCGGATTGATTGCGACAAAATCATACTAAAAGTTTGAGATATCCCACATAAACATGACAGACAAAGGAGCGAAGAAAGGAACCAAGAAAAAAGAAGAAGAGGTTATACTGAAATTCTATCTTCTGACTGACTTGACTCATACTTCACCTTGATGCTTATAGGCAGTTTCCATTGCCGATTGGAAAAAGAAAAAAATTGAACCAGAACCTACCAAAGAAGAGGAGGGCAAAAAGAAATCCCAAAAAGAAAATTTAAAGGTAGTTATCTCGCCCAGAATATCATTCACACCCGAATTACATTGACTAGATTGCAGAAGAAGTAACCAAAGGGAGGCAAGGAGACAAAAAGGAGAAGGCGTACTTTGATTGAAAACATAAGTTTGTCTAATCTCTAACAAAAGAGAGGAATCTGTGGTTCCAAACACGAAGAAAACGAAAAAGGATGAAAAGGAGAAGGAAAATGTTGGATCAAAGGGTGAATTTCTTATTCTCTAAACAAACTTTCAATTTTCAAATTCATTCATAGGAAAAAAAAACGAAAAAGCGGAGGAAAATTCTGCAAAAGGTAAGAGACTTGCCTTTCTAAGCCAATAATGTCTTTATTTCATGGGATATTAAAGATCTGAGAGCGACAAAGAGCCCAAGAGAAGATAACAAGAAGAAGGAAGACAATAAAAAACAAGAAGTGGCCCAAGACGATTCTAAAAAAACTAAAGGAAAAGAGGAATCCAGTAATATTTCGTGGAAAAGGAATGATTTTTACGGACTGACGAAAATAGAGGTTTCCAAAGGAAAAGCTGAGCCAGAATCTGAAAAAACAAGGAAAGCTAAATCTCCAGAACCTCAACAAGGAAAAATTGGTGAGACTGAGAAATTGAAAAGCCCAAAGGCATCGAAAGGAAAAGTTTTAGAAGAACCTGAGACTAAAGATAAATCAAGAGGTAAATTGAAAACAAAGGAAGATGAAACACAAGCAAAGAATGCGCATCTGAAATCACCCTCCCCGGACAAATCTCCAAGCAAAAATGACAATCTTGCTGAAAAATTGGGTTTGAAGAAGCCAACCGAAAAAGCAGAAAAAGCCGGAGATAAGAATAAAGGAAAGAAGGCATCAGAATCATCAGAGTAATTAATTGCTTTTCTTGCTGCATTGATTAACCCATCACTTATAGCAAACAAGAAACTGGCTCAAAAGGAAAAAAGGGAGCCGAAACAGAATTGACAAGAGGAAAATCGCCAGGAAAGCCTGAGGGAGGAAAAAAGAAAGAAGATCTTGCCAGACCTGCGACTGCGCAAGCTGCTGATAAGAAGTATCAATATTTTTTATTTAACCCTTTCACTTAGTCGATCTAAAGAACCAAAGAAGGAAAAGAAAAAGCTTCTAAAGATCTGAAAGAGCAAGAATCGCCGAAGCCGAAGAATGCAACAGGGAAATCAGACAAATCTCCTGAAAGACCAAGTTCGCCTACCAAAAAAGGTGGGAAAGAGCTGGTAGAACCGGACCCTGCACCCAAGAAAGGAGAGAAGCAAAGTTCTGCTAAAGGTGGTGCTAAAAAGGAAGCAGTTCAACTCCAGGAAGAGCCACAGTATGAGCTTTTCAAACTGGAATAGATGCCTAAATGTTATTTTATCCTCTCTGTCTCACAGAGGAAAGAAAACTGGTGCTTCAAAAGGAGAACGTTCGAAGACAGAGACAATTGACCGAAGTAAGTCTGTCGAAAAAGCCAGAACGAAGGAAGAGCCTGACTTTACGGCTGAAGAGATTGCCTATCTAGGAATGGAATTTAAGTAAACTATCACGACCCCCAATTTAGGTTTTGATATATTGTGAAGCTCCAATCTCGATTTTGAAACCAGAAGTAAGATCTGGGAAGCTAAAAAGAAGGCAAAAATTGTTTTGGAAGGAGTGAACTACATCGCTGCATTCATGTTAATTAAATTATGATTAGAGAGAAGCTAAGGAGTTGGAAGTCAAAGATTGCACATTCCAACCCAAAACGAATCTCAAAGAACATCTAACTAAAGTGGATCCGAACGAATATTACCAAAAGAATCTGGATTGGATGCAAAAAAAGAAAGCTGAGGCAATTGAGAGATATGAAAAAGCTTTGCAAGAGGTGATTGAAAAATCAAATTAGGAACGCTTTTTAATCGCGAATTAGGAAAAAAATAAGAATAAGATCAAGCCAAGTCAAAAAAGGTTCAAATCAGTGCAGCCAGCACAATCAAGCGCGAGTGTCTTCTCTGACCATAGCATTTCAAGCATCTTGGGGCATGGAAGCAATCGACCTACACAAGAGTCTTTCTTCAAACTTAGCAAAGAGTTAGATAAGTGAAATGATTTTCAAGTCTGACATTTTATGCAGAAAGGACGGGTTCATCGATTCTGATTTTGTTATCCACAAAGCCACATTACTCTCTCCGGTGTAAGAAAATATTTCGAGTTAGCCATTATTAACTCGCCTTCCCTAGGAGCACAGATTTTGCAGGAATATTCAGTGGAACTCAAACTGCTACTAAGAATAAGGTGATCAAAGAGGAAGATGAAAATGAGGATGTTGTAACCCCTCCTCGAAATGGTGAAGTGGTAAGATTTTAATTTTTCCGTTTTTCGACAAGTTTGGTTGTCAGGCAATCAATTTGAATCTCCACTCTTCTCGAAACAAAGAACCAATAACAAAAGAAAAAAATTCCACAAAGCAGCAACAACAAATCGAGCAACATGATGAAGATGATGATAGATTTGAAAATTTAAAGCAATACCTGACGATATCTAAGGTAACTCGCCTATTTTGTTTCTCAGATGCGATTGCTTAATTAGAGAAACGTCCAGCCGAAACCTCAAACGCAGCCAGCCGAACCCAAAGATGGGTCTCCTTTAAAACGACTGAGAGATAAAAAGATTGTTGTTTCTGAGTCAAAGAACCCTGAAGAATTGCTGAAAAAGAACTACTCAAATTTAGGCATAATGAACAATAGATATGTTGTGACAGAGCACCCTATTTCTCCAATTGATAAAGCTGGAGATGAACATAGTGTTGACTCACAAGAGTTTAAGGCTGAAGGTAATTAAGCATTTTTATAAGAAGTTGCAGTACTTTTCACTTCTTAGTCGATGTGAAAGAAACTCTTGGAAATCCTGATGAAAACTGAGAATACGTGCGAGGTGAGTCAGCAAATTTGCAGTAAAACACAAAACAACTCAAAAACACCTTACAAAAATGATCTATACAATCTTAATGCGATTATGGAATTAGATACCATCTCTCTTAGCTTAAACATTTTATTATCACAAATGCCTACCATATAGAGAAATGAAACAATGAGAAACTCACTATGAATCATCCTTCGAATAAATTCATTTTTGAAACAACTTTCTTTCAATTAAATACCAAGTGTATGTTGATACAAAGACCAGAAAACCGTTTTGATTCGAAGCTCCAAGACATTTCACTTCGAAACGAAAGAGAGTAATTTGATGTTTTTCGAATTTCTTTTTTGACGATCCTTGCGTAACTCTGAAGAATACAAGAATTTTTCGAGTTCGTCGGAAGACAGCTACAAATATGAGAGAGTGTGAGATATGATTTTTTCGTTTAATTCTCAAGGGTTTTCTCTCTCTCTCCAAGAGATTAAAATTACACAGATATACAGAAATCAAATCGAGTAATCTCGAAAAATAAAAAATGATTAGAAATCCTCAGATTTGTAACTTCACAGCAGTTAATAAAAATCAGTAGTTGATCGCTTTCCAATATAAATAACAACAAAAACAGACCAATAAGTTATAAAAGACAATGGCATCCATTGTGTCAGCCATCTCTCATCTTTCTGAGAAATCTCAGAAAGTACTTGAGGAAATCAGTAAAAAAAGCGAACAGAAGTAATAAAAAAGATGATATGAGCTGTGAATTTATTACTTTTTCTGAAAAGAATATACCAACTTGAAGGAGATTACAACCAAGACGTCTTAAACTCAGTCTGGACAGCTTTTGGTAGCGAGTCTCTCTAAATTTAAATGCTTATATATACACAGGTGCATACCTATCCCGACAAATCAGACTCGGAAGAGCAATAACTATCCCTAAATTTGGTGTGATCACCTTCAGCGCACCAGAGTTCAAACTAGAGGTACAAAATGAACCCCATCATTTGATCTCACCGACGGACTTTAGGGAGTCACAAATCCATCTACCAGAGATATTCGCTATCGAAAACCTGTTTTCATCGTCTCTAAGGATTTCGGCAAAGGAATAAATTGCAAGCCAGGCATCTACACGAGTCAAGGAATACGTCCTTATTCTGTCACTGGAATCGTATCGGGTGTAGGAACCGCAAAAGTCAACTACACTGAAATCGGATCGTATTGCGATCTCGATAAAGATAGCGCTCGAGTCATGGTTGAGAGATTTATTAAAGAGCTAGCCGAGAAAGCTCGTCAAGTAATTGTTTGGTGTTGAATGAAAGTAACTAAGTTTGATCTGCTGATAGGGATCAAATGTCGAGATGGACATTCCTAACTTGGGAACTTTCTATATTAAAAGCAATATAGCAGCGATTGCATTCAATGGTTTTTTGGTGAATGATGTTATTGTAACTGATTCGTCCACAGGGTTTATTTTAATGACTGGGATTTAGGATGTTACCAATAAAAGCGTGAGAGAAAAGAAATCCAAAGACGATAATTTAACCATCAACAATCTGCAAAGATTAATGGAAGAATCCAAATCACAAGCCTCGAGAGCTGGCGACGAAGGCCTTGATATTGATGAGACTGCACTCAATTATCTCAAAACAAATTTAAATATTGACGTTGATGAAATTAGGAGTATTAATTTTTATCATGGCCATAAATTTTAATAATATCTCAGGCATTGTACGCCCAAAGACTGCTGGAGCTGCAGGCTCGAAGAAATTCTCAAAAACTGATAAGAATTTTGATGGCAGGTCAGTGACTATAAAGAACGGTACTTTTGAAAAAGAAGAAGTCGGACCTGGTACCAATGCCGAACAAAGGTAGCAACAAAAGCATTTCTGCAAAGTTGCAAATCTTATCATTCTCAATTATTAGACCAAAGACAGCAGTTAGATTGGCTGAGACAGAGAATAATGGCCCAAAGATCACCCCACTCGAATCGGCTCTTAGGAAAATTAAATTCTGGATCAGAGCGAAATCTTTGCTCTCAGAGGACGTAATACACTGTCACTCCGTATTCACCTAAATTCGTTATTTACAAAAAAGGCTTTCTTGGAAATAGCGAGTTTTTCTCTGGGTCCTGGCGCTTCCCTTCGCGTTAAGTTGAACCTTGAAGAATTGGAAAAAGGAGTCGACAGAGCCATTGGATTACACCTCAACAAAGAAGAGGTATTTTAGTTAACAATGCTATCAGACTGATTAATCTATCTTAACTACTCAGACTATCGCTCTTTTCAAGTATTTGGACAGCAATAATACTCAATCAATCGACCTTGCTAAATGGAAAAAAGAGTTCACCGAAGAACGTAACACAGCCTCTCCATTGAAAAATTAAATAATGGTTCATTATCAATTATATAGGAACCTACTTGAATTACATAAGAGATGTTGTTGCGAAGTATAACCTCCAAACAGATGACGTTCTCAGAAGAATGGAACTCCACAAGGATCATCCTCCCATCGATATCACTTCTCTGACTCAATCTCTCATTCTGCTGGATCCTTCATTGAACGTCTACAAGGCAGAAAAGGTGGCCAATGAGTTGCTTGGTGATCATGATGAAATTAATATGATCACTCTTATCAGAGCCTTAGGCTGCCCTGAAGGTAGTATTGTCCCTTGATATTCCCTTGTAATAAACTTGTCAACAAACAAACAGAGACAGGACCAGTAGGAGACGATTGGTATCACAGACAGCTCAGAAGAATAAAGTCGAAAGTCCAGCTTTCAAAACTTCGAGAGCGCTTCGAGGCTTTGGACAAGCATAATCAAGGCATCTTGGACACTTCTGATTTCAAAACCGTCCTCATGAGGATGAAGATCGGACTCAGCTTGGATGAAGTCAACCGCTTCACGAGATACATTGAGAAAGACATCAACCAAATGATCGACTATTATAAATTCCTCAATGCCCTTGATGACATCCCTGTAGATGAACTAGAAATTTACTCGACTCAGAACCAAGCTTTCGATCGAGTCCAGAATCTATCAATGGTGTTTTGCAACTATTTGAAGTAAAATGTTATTGTCTCTCAACTCTTTACTCATCATCTAATTTATCCAGAGACACAAATTTGAAGCCGATCCAAATTGTCAAGAAAGCGCTTCTCTTAAAGCAGGCTAATGGAGACCAACCTCAAGAAAGCACCAAGAAAGTCCCATTAAGCGATTTCGCTGAGTTTGTGAGCAAGAGAGTCTTCAAAGGACAAGCTCAGCGCGAGCTCGTGGATCAGCTCATTGAGAGAGTTGATGTCGACCGAGACGGGTTTATCGGAGAGTTTGATATTGAGACTTTCATTGCAAGATATGGCTACCTTGAGTCCAAAGAGACGTTAAAGAAAACTGTTTTTGGAGGATTCAAAGGAACTTCAGAGCTCTTCCCGAAAAACTCACTTTCAGAAGAGAAAGTAGAAGTCGTTCTCCGAGACCTCAGAATGGCACTTAACAATAAACACATGTCCATCTATGATTTCATCCGCACGCTTGACCTGAATGAAAATGGGTTCATCACGATCGATGAGTTTTCAAAAGGGCTGGATAAAGTGATTAAGCTGTCTCAGCCTGCGAAGGATGGGCTTTTCGCTTATCTCGATAAAATGAAAATTGGTATGGTAGACTACCCCACCATCCAAAACCTTCTCAAACGAACAGCGATTGACAAGAAAGCGGTAATCTTTTATCTAACTTACCTGAGACAAACTAACCATTATTTTTTTTTTATTCAAAGGCTGTGAGCGAAGATAACTTTGATTGGCAGTACGCAACTATCAAACAGATCAAAGAATGGGTTCAAACCAACAGTAATGCATCATTATTCTTATTCAAGCGTAATAATATATGCTAATTGTCTTAGAGCTGAAAAGCGAAGATGCTTTCAGAATCGCTGACGCAGATTTTGACGGTTTCGTGAGCAAAGAAGATCTCGAAAAGCTTCTAACTCAAATTTTGAAAATCCCAAAAGAAGAAGTGACGTCTCAGAGAATAGATCGTCTCTTCAAACTCATGGACATCTTCAAAAGAGGCACAGTCCAAGCTACTGAGTTTAAGAAATTCATCGAAGAAGATCTCGAGCAAGCCAATAACGCTACCATTAGTGGAGGCAAGACCAACCTATTCGGAAGGTCGACATTCGATTGGAGACTCCACGCGAAACAACAAATCGGATTGTTCCTATCCAAAAAATACGAGTCGTTGCATGACAGTTTCGAAGGTAAATATTTCTCCTTCATCAATTATCTGAGGTGATTTGATTCATATAGACATCGCCGAGCATAACGTCCGATTGACACTAAAGCATTTCACCACATGGATCGAGAACAACCAAGTTCTGAACGGTTTTAACCTGACTGAGAAGCTTATGCAACAGCTGTTCGCCGATATTGATCCACACAAGAAAGGGTATCTCACTGAGCTCGATTGGGAAAATACTTTTGGTAAGTAGCGATTCTCTTTATTAACAATAACGCTTCTTTAGGAGGATACAACACGAAAAATCAGTTCTTCAACGAAATCTTGGAGGCGTTAAATACCCAATTCAGCGATGTTGTTGACGCTTTCGAATACTTCCTTTCTCATGAGCAAAACCTTAATCAACTGAAGCGAGAGCTCAGTTTCACTGGGTTTAAGAGCGCTCTTGACGCGATATTACCAAAGAGATTCAATACCGCTGATCTGGAGTTCGTTTGGAAGAAACTTTCTCCAGGAAGCGACCCAGTAACCATCACAAAATTCACTCAAGTCTTCGATAACAGAAAATACAGTGGGAACAAAGTGAATCCTGTTCAAAAGTAATCTCATTTACAAACTTTTGTGCAGAAATTCTAATCATTTTTCCTTGGAAAGGACCCTTAAAGATTTGGCAGTTACTAAACGGTCTGTTTATTCAGGTCAAATCCCGGCCAATCTAACAGCAAAAATACAGACAACTGATAAATTAGAGCACCAGCAGAAGGTTGTCGAGAGGCTAAGACAGATTTTGGCTGCCTCTAGTATCCCATTGGAAGAGTTCTACCGCCAGATCGATACTGATGGCGATGGTGTGATTTCAAACCTCGAGTTTATTCATGCCTTCAGAAAGCTTAATCTCGGACTCTCGCTGAATGAAATTAACGAGCTGTTGATGTATTTCGATCGAGATCAGGATGGAAAGGTCACCTTTGCTGAAATGGTCAGCAGATTCAAGCCTGAGTAATTAATTTCATTAGTCGTACGGTTTTTTCTTATCATTGTCACAGTGAATCAGATGGTCAGATCTTTAGTAGATCCAAGAATAAACTCAAACAGATCAAGGAAAACATCTACTCTTATATGCTTTCTCCAAAGGATGCTTTCCATCAGGTAATTCATTTATTTGGACTTTAATTGATGAGTCATTTTTATAATGGTGACTAGTTCAATGAAGACAGAACCGGAAAGCTCACTTATACACAATTCAATAAGCTGATTAGCACGCTCTGCACGTTGGCAAGAGAGCAAATACCTTCATTCACAATCCTCAAAGATCTCTTTGATTTCATCGATATCAGAAGAGACGGAATCATTGACTTGGGAGAATGGATGCAGTCTTTCAGACTTGTCGAGGTATATAACAGATTCTCTTTTTTGAAACTTAATTCACGTTGGAATAGAATGAAGAGAAGTTCCCAAGAGACGTCTTTGCTGGCAGCCAGCCAAGACGACCACAAACCGCAACTGTGGGTGCGACTAAGACGTTTTCTTCAGGATTCCAAAACAGCCTCCTGAAAAAGCATACCACGAAGGCTGTTGAAAAACTGCCACAAGTTGAGATTCGGAAACCTTCAGAACTGTCGAGATGGGAGTGTTCTAAGGAGTATGATGATGTGATGAAATGCATTGGAAGAAACCGTAAAATCCTGATCTCGTCTTTCAAGGATATCGCAAGTACCGGGAAACCGATTACTGTGGATGTTGTGAAAGGGATTGTTGATCAGGTCTTAAGGAGCAATAACTTGAAAGTTGATGAAGGATTTTGGCCTTATCTGCTGAAATTCGCTGAAAAGGATGGCATAGTGGATTACAAATTCATGCTGGAGGTGTTCAGAGAACGTACTCAAGCTCTCAATAAGCATCCTAAAGTAAGCGTTATTGGTACCCAATAGCAAGCCGTTCAATGTATTTCTCAAATTTAGAAGCCAAAATCGATATAGATAACTCCTAGCTTGTGTGTGTATGTATTTTTTATTTTTTGGTAGTTTTAGTTTTAGTTTTTTTCATCAAATTTCATAAGGAGTGAATGAACTAGATCTGCTTCTTCATAGCGCAAGCTTAAGGATCAACCAAACTATTTTGAAATTAATCTTTTGAGCATAGCTAGACTGTCAAAACGCGTAAGAGCTAAGGACAATTCGACAGTGACTTTCACTTTGCTAACGAAAAGATTTGATAAGAAGAAGGAACTCACAGTAATTTCAGCCTTCGAATCTTCTGCTATGCAAATGATTTATTTTTATTTTATTTTTTGGATTGTAGTTTTCGTGCTTGTGAAATCATTACAGACTCGAAAGCTCCATTTTTCACAAGACTTACTTACAAGATGTATGGCTTATTAAAGTTTTTAGACTCTTTTTTATTGTCTCTAGAATCCAGAAGTAATTTGATTGTTTCTCTCAGACATTTACTTCACGATTACAGCCACTCTCTGTTAATAGGTTTATTATATATATATTCATATTATGCAAACTAGAATAACTCTTATTCAACATATAGAATTTAGAACCAGGTTTTTCTGTCTATCTGACGTCTCAGTTGGTATATTCCACTTAGATTTGTATCATTTTTCGAAGGTTCTTCAAATCAACGAACACTTCAAGAGCTTCGTACTCGGCTAAACCAAGAGCATCATACTTCTTTGCAGTCTCCCTATTTCTGTGTTCGGATCGTTGCCAGAACTCCCGGGAATCCGCACCTGGGAAAACAGCAGGGTCTTTTTGCGATTGATGTTTGTAGATTGCCAATCTCTTTTCGTACAGTTCATCAGGAGACATTGGAACCGCCATATCGATCTTCTGAATTTCCCATTCTTGCCAAGATCCTCTGTAGAGGTAGCACATGCACTTTTCGAACCATTCAGACTTATTTTTCTCAAGAATATCAATAGCCTTGGTGATAGCACTGAAGCAGACTCTGTGTGTTCCGTGAGGGTCGCTGAGATCACCAGCAGCATATATTTGGTCAGGCTTAATACTCTCTAAGAAGTCCAAGGTTATCTTGACATCTTCTTCTCCAAGAGGGTTCTTCTGAACTTTTCCAGTTTGGTAGAAAGGCAAATTCAGAAAGTGAATATTCTCTCGAAGCAGGCCGCAAGCTAGCGCAGCTGAGCGAGCTTCTGTTTTTCGGATTAAGCCCTTAATTGTTTGAACTTCAGGGATATCGACATCTCCAGATTTCTTTCCGATGAAAGATTCTTCGACTTTTTTTCTCAATTCTTCCTGATCTTTGAAACCAGGTAGATTGAGAGCAGCCATATATTCACTCACAAAATCGGCGAATCTTTTGGCATCGTGGTCGAACACAGCAATATTTCCTGATGTTTGGTAGGCCACATGCACTTCATGGCCCTGGTTAGTCAGCTTAATCATGGTTCCTCCCATGCAGATTACATCGTCATCTGGATGTGGTGAGAAGATAACAATCTTCTTCTTAGTTTCAGCTTTGGCGAGACGATAGTCATACTTTTCGCGGGTGGCAGGTCTGCCACCAGCAGGCCAGCCGGTAATAGTTTTTTGAAGAAGGCTGTAAACGGTGATATTGACTTTACCAACATTTCCTTCCTGTCGAATAAGTTGAGCGAGGCCATTCTCTTCATAATCTTCCTCGACAAGTCTCAAAATCGGCTTGTTCACTTTCAGAGAGAGCCATACAACAGCTTTTTTCATTTCGTAAGGTGAAAAGGTTAATCCATCAGTTGGAACTCCCTTGATCGTCCATGGAGCGGCAATGCGAGTCAGATATTCGCTAGCAGCGCGATCAATATAGAATCTGGCATTTGGATGTTCTTGAAGGAAGGACGCAGCAACTTCCGATGTGACTGGTCCTTCAACGGCCTTTTGAACGATCTTGCCCTTACCCTCCGAGAAAGCCAAGAGAATGATCTTCTTAGCAGCGAGGATAGTACCAACTCCCATTGTGATAGCTCTCTTAGGAACGTTCTCGAGAGCGAAGAAGTCGCTTGCAGCATCGACACGAGTTAATCTGTCAAGATGGACCATTCTGGTAGCTGACTTCTTCGAAGATCCTGGCTCGTTGAAACCGATGTGGCCGGTTCTACCAATACCAAGCAATTGAATATCGATTCCACCAGCTTTAAGGATCTTTTCTTCGTATTCACGACAATAAGCTTCAACTTCTTCTTCTGGTATAGTTCCACTAGGAATATTAATGTTTTCTTTTGGGATATCAATGTGATCAAAGAGGTATTCATGCATGAATCGGTAGTACGATTGAATACTTGACTTGGGCATTGGATAGTACTCATCGAGATTGAAGGTCATCACGTTTTTGAAGGAGAGGCCTTCTTCTTTATGTAAGCGAACAAGTTCTCCATAAACTTTAATAGGTGAAGAGCCAGTTGCCAGCCCTAAAACGCAGATTTTCCCTTCCGCAGCGCGGCTACGGATGAGTTGAGCGATTTCCTTGGCAGCACATACACTGGCATCAAAAGAAGTCTCGAAAATTGTCACAGGGACTTTTTCAAGAACGGAGAATTGAGTATCTGAAGCGGATTCCATTTGATTTAATTATGAACTTTCTATTAAAATTGCAGGTATTTATACTACGCAGTCGAACTGGACTAATTCTTTGGAGAGAATCCCAAAAAAAAGTGCATTTATAGATTTTTATGTTTTAGACTCATAAATTTCAATCCTAAATTTCCTTTCTTGAGCAACTAATGTTTTCTATGTGCAGTAGCTGACTTAAGCTTCAATT
>ENA-UOTX01000885-UOTX01000885.1-compost-metagenome-genome-assembly--contig:-NODE-885-length-27733-cov-21.465071_pt1 | contig 27733 bp, 14 predicted proteins | sample MGYA00238143_ERZ746982 | MGnify/ENA primary metagenome ERZ746982 (study PRJEB28758, sample SAMN06268862) | compost metagenome | isolation source: single cell | place: USA: California, Emeryville, Joint... | reverse complement strand
CCTGGTCCTCATCCGCTTCAGGCATTTTATGCTCTTCTTGGTTACTTACCTCTACTTTATTGGGGAATTTCTCATGATTGAGAGCTTCATTTTGATTATCTTCTTGATGGTCCTTGTCGTCATCATAATAGCCAGATCCTCCACCACTTATATTCGCTTCTTGTTCATTAAACTCATCTTCCTGATGAGGTTGTTCTTTGTTCTCTTGATGATCATTATACTCTGCTTTCTGATGATCAGAATTATTCTGTTCTTCGTCACTTTCGGCTTTTTCTTCCTTCTCTTCCTTCTGGTTATTTTCACCATGATAACTTGCTTCAGCGTTTTGCTCGTCTTTCTCATTCTGTTCTTGCTCTTGCTCTTGCTCGTACCCGTACTCTTGTTCCTGTTCCTGTTCTTTATTTTGATCTTGTTTGTGTTCATGTTCGTCCTCTTGCTCTTGTTCTTGTTCGTGTTCGTGTTTATGCTCTTGTACTTCTTCCTGCTCCCGCTCTTGTTTGCGTTCATGTTCTTCTTCTTGATGTTGTTTGTGTTTATCTTCTTGCTCTTCTTCCTGCTCTTGCCCTTGATCGTGATCTTGCTTCTGTTCCTGTTGCTCATTTTGTTCGTTTTGTTCATGTTGTACAATCTGATCGTTTTGGTGGCTGAACTCCTTCTCGACAGGTTTTTCCTCCTTCTCGGTAGATTTTTCCTCCTTCTCATTGTTTTCTGCTGTCTTTTGACGACTCTTAATTTCACTCGCACTCTTATCATGCACCTTGAGAGGTTGACTGTTTTCCTTCTCTTCCTTCTTTAGTTTCTGCATTTTATCCTCCCTGTGGGGCGTCTCGGTCTGACGCTGAGTTACCTCGGAAAATCGCACTGATCCATGAGATTTCTCAAATTTTTCTTCAGTCTCCACTCTCTGGTTATTATTTCTATCAACGACTGCAGTCAAATTCGCAGTATCATCTCGGTCTCTGATATTGGTGATATTGGAAGTCGTGATAAATACATTCAAGTCGTCACCACTTGTCTCTTGAGGAGAGGCCACATTGTTATCCTGATACATTTCAAAGAGCGCTTTGGCCCTCTCGGAGTTGTTCCTTGGATAAAACCCACGATCCGTTGACATCGCTCTCGAGTACCTCTCACTCCCTAACCCCCGATACTCAAAGCCTCTGTGAGTGTACCTCATCGAACTAACGCTCTGTATGTCTCTTTCTTGGAGAGCCACCATCTCATCGAGTTTATGGAGGTATTCCATATCCATTGCAGTGGTATCCTGACCAGGAGTCTATTAATTTTCATTATTCTTTGCTAACCGATCTGAAACTTACATTTATCGAGCTTTTTTGGTTTCTGGTATGCGATGTGAAGGAATTTAGATTTCCTGAGCTTGAACGCCAAGTCGAATTGAGTTTTTTATGATAGACAGGTACCGGCATAGGAGGAAGCATTCGCGATTTTGACTGAATTCTGCCATCTCTTCGATATTCTACATCACTAGTAATTGACAATTGAATTAACTCCATCGGCTTAGCATCTGTAATTATTACCCTTTCTTAAACACCTTTCCATGAATGCCGTCTCCTTCCTTGACCTCTATTCTTTTCAAACGATCCCCAATTTTCTTAAATTTTGCATAATCTCTGTCTAGTTTCCACTTCGCTATCTCAGATTGCCTTGCAATTATATTATTATCTCCCACCTTGCTGCTAATTACTGGAAAATCATTCTTTCAGCAAGCTGAAAATTCTCTTTTGCAAGTTGCTTGGCTTTCATCTTCGCTTCGACGGTTGTTTTACCGACGAAATTATAAAAGCTGCCAACTGAGCTCGATCTGAACATTTTGCTCGTATGAGTGTTCTGAGTTTTATCTCCAGAGGTACTGACCGGCTAAAATACATGGGGTCATCAAAGTGGAGAAGCATTTTGCACTAACCTTTTTAGTTGGGACGAGATTCAAAGATGGATCGCGATTCGAGATTTTCATGAGTCGGCTGAGTATGAGATTGTTCTTGTGTTGAATGTCAATGAGCTTCGCGCTTTCATTGCGCTGTTTTGCCTTAAGTTTGTTATGGAGCAGCAGTGTATTGTAGTCGGTGTGGTTATCTGCGAGGTATTTATTTCTCATGAAACGTCCGTCGGAGATATCGTTGAGCTTTTGGACGTGCAATCGGTAAGCCCTATGATATTTATCGTAAGGCTGAATGATGGAATATCATACCTTTCACGGTAAATTTGTGTTAGATAGTTCGTTTCTACCTTTTTAGTTCCCTTCATTCTGTTTTAATGCCAAACTTGTATGCAAAATAATTTCAGTTTTCTGTTTTAAATAATGCGAAGCTGTTGATTCTATGAATTAATGAGCAAAATGTCATTACGATGAGCAGATAGACTGAGTTTGAGGAGATAATTAGGTTCCTTGAAAAATTTAGGAGTGTGAAACTGAGCGAGAAAAGCCAGGAAGTATGAAATACTTTTTATCATCGGTAAAGGCTTGCAAGCTATTCTTGTCACTACTTTCAGGAAGAGCCAGAAAATATAAAGATTGGTATATTTTCTTGCGGTATCGTTGAGAGAGACAAGGGACATAAACCGTACGTACATGCTGAATGAGCGAAATCGGAAAATGGTGATCGATCTCTCAAGTAAAACTTGCCTATCGTAGGTTAATTAAATTAAATCTTCAATTGGAGTAGATCTCTCAAGAGACAAATGCAGGCCCTTATCAAATCGGCGGTGAGCCTATGGCATACAGCTTCTCCAGGTTACAGAATGATCCAGCCTCAAGCGTTCTCTCCATTGTCCTTATTCCAAACAAATACGTTCTTTTACCACGAAAAAGCTAATCGAAAGTATGCTACGAGATTTCAGAACTGGAAAGTAGTCCAAGGAGACACCGTAAGCAATATCCACAAATTCATTCAGTTATCAGGCTTGTTAGGTCGCGGTTATCACAGGCAAGGATAGAGGAAAACAAGGAAAAGTTCTCAAAGTGTATCGCAAGACAAATATGGTCCTCGTTTCCGATATTAACCAAGTATTTTGGCTGTTCATGGCAGATAATTTACAGTTTTCCAGAAACTGAAAAGAGTTAAAGGTGACTCTGAGAAAGGCATGAAAGGAGGTGTGAAACCTGTCATAAAGCCAGTCCATGTCTCTAATGTTATGCTCGTCGACCCTGAACTAGGGTAAACTTGAATTCTATATAGATCTGAGTGGTTAACCCCCTTTCTTTCAGAAAACCAACTAGAGTCAGATTTGGTTACCTTGAAACTGGAGAGAAAATAAGAATTTCGAAAAAGACTGGAAGCATTATCAAGAAGCCTGTTCTTGAGAAGCTTTCAAGGCAATTCCGAAACAAGGATAAAGTTGATGGAATCAAAGATACTCCATCGTCACAGGTATGTTGGGATATGAATATCACATGTTATTTTTTGAATATAGGTACTCGAAATTACTTACAAAGGAGAGAATTTCGATAAAATCAAGGAAGAATTTGAGGCTTACATTAAGGCTAAGGAAACCAAAGAGAAGCTCCTTGTGTTTGACGAATAATTTCTTCGTTTTGGGATGTGATTGCTTATTCAGTTATGCAGTAGTTATCTCTCAGATGATTTTGCAACCTGGGGATATTTGTAAAAATATGTCGAATAAACTGTAAAAGAATCATGAAACCTTTACTCTTTGAAATCTAAATTTACAATGGATTAAGAAGATATCCTCTCAATAATAATATAATTCTTATGGCGATAGTAGAGTAAACCTGAAGCAGCAAGTTTTAGATATTTGCTAGATATATTGCATTTTAGTTTAGGGTTTTGGGAAATGTAAATCATAGTAGTTTTTTTGTTATTGAATGAATGTACACATAACTTTTGAGGATACTATTTAAACAGCGATTATACTCACACACAGATACATTTTAAAATGAACTCATGTCTTTCTTATTAAGTGGCTTGAATTGTGAAGAGGCCATCTTTAAGTAATGGATGTATCTCTTGGAGGGTTTTCTAACCGTATGGAGAGTGTATAATGCCGTAGTTAAAACTAAGAGCGCATTCGCCTATTTATATAATAAAAGTATAAGGGAGGTTCATATCACAGCATTACTTGATGAGCAACTCCATATTCAATGGGGACCATATACATCACAGTCGCGATGCCCAATATCAGCTAAAAGTAACATTCAGAGAGGGCAAAACTAAATGAAACTCACCTGTAAGTTAACAACTGCAAAAAGCGCAGCAATTCCTCTCGAAACAGGAAGAGGAAGGCTCATATTTCGGCTTTTGATGAACAGATCTACAAATCAAATGTGTTAATCAACTCAATTTTCAAATATTTTACAGAAAGAGACTGCCCAAGTCAAGTAGGCAAAGCCTCTGTGGAAGAACTGGGTTGTGGCCATGTTCTCAAAGAAGTTTCTCCAGAGAGGCGATCTTGAGAAAATGCCATCAGGAACGAATCTAGATAAAATGAACATGCTTTAGAAGAGGTATTTAATGGGATTCTTACGATCCATTCATATCAGGCCAAGTGTTAAAAACTTTACCAGCGTCGATACCTGCAACTGTGACTCCAGAAAGGATATTCAAAGCAACGCAATGAATGAGTAGAATCATCTTGCCTCGGACACCCAGAGTGTTGCTGAGGTGTTTCAGAGCAAGAGTTCTTTCAGGAGGAGCTCGAACTAAATGTAGGCCGTTCCACAATAAATAGGAATAGATCGCAATTGCAGTGTTCAAGTGAACGAAGAGGCGATAGGTGCTCACTCTCGGTCTGGATTGATAGTCTGGCTTAGCAGTAAGCCCGCTCTTCACCATCCACCAGCCAATAAGTCCCTGTGTCGCACCCTAATTTCACATTTTTCAGATCTCTTACAGCACATCAAATTAAATAGTTACCACTGCCAAGAGTCCATATAGCCTGTTCCTTAGTTTCGGTCTGAGGTACCCTCTTGCAGTGAAATAAATCAATGGCAGTCCATACACAAATCCGAGCGCATTTCCCCATGTTCGATGGAAATATTCCCAGAAGAAGATGTACTTGAAACCATCCACTTGCATGTTAGGGTTTTTCAATTGGAATTCAGGGTATTTCTGTGAGAAGTTAGCTCAGGGGTGCGGCCTATTTTTACCTTATAGTTTTCAAATTCTTCATCCCAGTCCTCCTGGTTCTTAGGCCATCGGTATCCGATTGGTTTCCATCGAACCATTGAAAGTCCAGAGTGAGATAATCTAGTGTAGCCTCCGATAACAACCATGACGAAAACGGAACCGGCTACGATCAACAGCCATCTTCCCACCTATTAGAGTGCAAGTTTTATCAAAAATTGAGAGTTTGATTTGCATGTCAAGAGTTACTGTCTTCTCTTTGCCAGGAATAACGAAATCGTGCTCCGGATGTTGCATTTTATCTATTTCTTCTTGTGTATAGGTATCAGAGAGAGGTTCCTTATCCTCTTTCAAATTTTTGAAAAACCAAAGATTCTTCTGGGGTTGGTAAACCAAGCTCCTTGGTTTGATCAACCTGACAGTTGAAGAGGCGATCTACGTACAGATGAGCGATGCTTTGAGGAGATATCTTACTTTAGATAGCATTCTCTTTTTCTATGATATTCCTTTAATAAATTAAATTTTTATTGTTCTGAATTGGAACTAAGATTTGAAGGACAGCGCAATGGGCTAAAATTGCTACAGCTAAGAGAAAATAAGGAAGCTATAATATTCTACTTAAAGTTCTATATTTTTGGCAGTAGTTTTGCAGTAAACTTGGAATACCCTGAGTATTGACTAATTTATAGCTTGAAATTTTGTTTTATTCGTGAGTTTGTCGCACAGAGTTTTGTTTTTTGAATTTGTTGGTTGAGAATTACCAGATATGTGTATCACTTAGACTTATGATATTCAAAAGCAGTTCTTTAAGAGGCGAACATCTTATCATTTCAAATGATTTAGCATTACGGGCTAAAACTAAGTTTGATTTTCTCTCAGTTATGCTCCTAAAAGCCATATTCATTTACCCGTAAAATACCTGAGTTTTCGAATTTGAAAGGCTTCTAATACAGCATAATGGCACACAGTCACATGTTGATATATTTTTCAACATACGAGTCTCTGATTACAATGAGAAAAAATAAAGAAATTAAGTAGATATTAGCAAGCATCTGGCTTCTCTTTTTGAATGTAACCAAAGAAATTATGAGTTATTAACTATTCAAAAATATTGCCTCACAATTTAAAAGAAGCCTAGACCCCAACATGCTCTTCTATGAAAGTGAGATGCTTTGGAGCTTCTGAATAATCCTTTGCTTCTACAGCTCAGGAATATATCTCATGACTTCACTTGGAATTGATTTCATTCCAAAGAACTGAGCCACAGCCACTCCATGATTTATGAGCTCAATAGCATCTCCAAATCCCCTGAGAAGTTCAAAATGCAAGTAGAGACCTATTATTTATAGCAAAATCGCTCAAAATGGCATTCAATAGTAAAAGTTACCCATCCAATGTCCAACCATTGAAAGTGTTCTTCCCACTGTAAAAGTAAGCGCGTAACGAATCGCCCATGACTCGGGAGCTTCAGAAGCACTAACATCCATGAGTTGGGAAATCATTATTGAACAATATTTTACAAATTGTTGACCCAAGCGAAAAGCAACGCGAAAAATATTACTATTTGGATCAAACTTTCTTTGATCGTATATTCAAGCACCTCAGTCATCAAATGTCTTTCGTTTTTCTTCTTTACCTTTGAAATGAGATTTAAAAACAGTTGGCAAATTGCTCTTTTACCACTAATAAACTCCTAGCTTTCGCCAGAATCAAGAAGAATACGTTCAAAAAAAGCGGTCCCAACGTATAGACGGTCAGGTGGCAAACAAACTTGACTTTCCCTTCCAAATCAAGCATTTTGGTTTCATATTCTATGTCCAGCAGCACTTTCAGAGACCGAAGTTAAGAAGAACTTTACTTGAAAGTTTGAGAAAAGCGTATGTTTTCTCATGATATAATAAAAAAACAGAAACAACGCCAGCCGCGATCGCTAGCAGTATCACAGTCAAGTGAAAGAGCCCGTTGCAGATTTTTCTTCCTATTGGTAGTGGAGAAAACAACATGTCAAACCAGTTTCAACAAAAAAAGCAACCTGTTCCCATTTTTATTGAATTTTAATTTAATATCTTCTTTTCAATCTCAAATTGGTATTAAAAATCGCAGAAAAATCTGTTTCTGATCAAAGGGTGAATTAAACCTAGCTAAGCAATCGAAGACAATTATGATCTTTTTCTCCTTCAGCAAATCGCCATGTGCTGATGAACTTTTAACCAATATCTAACCAACGAAATGATTTCAGGGTTAATTCCTTTTTCTTGACTCATCAACTATATATGTATGGGCAATTTATTTTATTGTTAAGCTCAGAAGTTCACAATGAATTATAGTATCAGTGTACACCAAGAGGCTCGTGTTCGAAGGAACCATCCAGAAATTCGAATCATCAGCCCGTTGAAATCTCAATCCAAGCTCTTCTCAAAGTCTTCTCGTAACTTGAATCAAACGAACGCGATGGATGTAAGTCCGACTCTAAGCGTTTCTCCAAAGCTGATACAGCACAAGCGCTCTTTCTCAACAAAAACTTCACCACTAAGGAAGATGCAAGTTGAGGAAACTGCTGATGAAAGCTTGCAACTTACAAGGCAGGACAGCTCGGTCAGCATGCGTTCATCTGGCAGAACTCTTTCCAAATTTCATTCCCGAGCTCCCAGTATCGATAAGCGGCTGCAACCTGGCATGCAATACTATACTGCGAGTTCTCCAGGACACTCACGCCCAATTTCATTAGCGGATTTCGGCCAAAATAGCCATGTGCATTCAGAACTACTCGCAATAAGAAACAGATCGGAAGAGCTTGCTGAAGCTATAGTGGCTGCGATTAAAGCACATCATAATCAACTTGAAGAGCTGATGAGGGGAGTTGAAGTCCAAATTGAAGAAGATAATAATGACAGTGAGCTGGATGATAAAGTCAGGGAGGTTCTCGAAATTATTGTGGGAGAAACAACTGGGCTGGGCACGATTGAATGGGAAAACAAGTTTGAGAGCTTGAAGAAAGAACTACAGAAGCTCTCGTCTCGCAACGGACAAATCGTTCAATCTCTGAAAGAGTCTCAATCGACACTTCAAGAGGAGTGCAGCGAGCACTCTGAAATCATCCGAATCCTAACCTCAAATAGCTCTCCGCAGTCAATTGTGCAGGAACTGACAAATTTGCTTGAAGCGAAGAAGAAGAAAATTCAGCAATTAGACGCTGAAAGAGGTCGAAGCGAAAAAGAAACGAAAAATTTACGAGTCTTGTTCAAAAGAAAAGAAGAGGAGATTGCTCTCTGGAATGGCAAAGCGGAAAGATACGTCAAAGAGATCAAAGAAAGGGAGCACCAAATTAGAGAATCAGGAAAGCAGCTCTCCAGTTTAAAATGGAAGATTGACTCAAAAACAAGAGAAACCTCAACGCTTTTGCAAAGTCATCAAAGGTCGAAGGAAGAGATTACAGCCAATTACGCCAAAGAGATCACAAGTATGGAATCAGACATCTCAGGGCTTGTGGACAAAACTAAGTCGATTGATGATATCTATGACAAGCTGGAAGCGCAAGAGCGAGAAGTGCAGAGACTGACTTTAGAACTGCAAGCGAGCGCGCAAGAGATTAAAAGATTGACTGAAGAGAACGAAAAAGAGCAATCTGCCGCAGAAGAGAAAATTAGACTATTTCAAAAGAAGCATGAAGCTCAGGTATCTGCATTAGAAAAAGAGCACCAGACGAAAATGCGATTGAAAAATAGAGAGGCTCAATTTCATAAGGCGCAACTTGAGCAACTCCAGAAAGAATCCGCCGAGAGACAGAGCATCATTCAGAAATTGACATCAGAGACTGAGCTCTTGAAGAGGAAGGTCCAAGAACAGGGTTCCAGTATGAAAGTAAAGGAAGAAAAGTATAAGGTTGAAATTTCCCAGCTGAAGAGAAAAGTTGCAGATATGTCTGAAATTTTAAATAATAAAGGAGAATCTCGAAATAGCAAGGACCGATCGGCGACAAATGCTGACAATAGAGTCCTAAACTGAAATTTATTTCATTTTCAAAGCTTTTACGCTCATCTAATTATCAGAAAATCTAATGATTTACTCAGTTGATGTAAATTGAGAATGCTTTATAATGTAATTTCCTCGTTTAAATGTGAGCTATTCCATTACAAATACATCGCTACTTCCCAACAATGACTTGTCCAACCTCTCTTATTTAAAAATCCAAACTTTCGTTCGTTGAATATTTTACAACCGCTGCAAATTAAATCTTTATTGATAAACTTATCTTGATACTTATTCAATAGTTTGGTTCTCGTAAGGGACCTCAAATTCTGCTTACAGCACTCAGCCTTATTGCATGAGAAAAGTAATTGCTTTGTTAGTAGAACGTGAGACTTTATGAATAAGTAAACATGTAAATTGATTTCTTATAAACTCTTCCACTTCAAATAAGGATATTCACAATATTGAATAACGAAGCACAGTTCTCTTAGTTTTGTATAGAGATGTATCTTAGGTTAATCAGACATAAAAAGTTGTTACTTTATTTCATAACTAATAAAATCGTGAGTTAGATAGGCTTATTGAGAAAAAAATCATCGGCGTTATTCCTTGCAGACTCATCATTTATTAACTTAATAGCAAACATCCAACCATGGCAACCTTTTGACAGGTTCATTTTCGACAGAGGGAGGCTGTTTGACGCGTAAAGACTTCAAGGCAGACGATATCCTCTCATCCATCAACACACCCTCATTAAGCCATGGATGATTTCTTATCTCCCGAATGCTGAGTCTCGATCTTGGATCCAACGCAAACATTTTTTCCATCAGGTCCCGGAAGTTTGCGCTATAGAAATTCGTGCTTTTCTTCTTCAGCGCTTCATGTTTTTTCCAAAACGTCTCGAAATCTCGGTTCGCGATCAGTTTATAGTAGGAATCCTCTAGTTTTGCTTTTTGGAAAGGCATTATACCGCTGACCATAGTGAAAAGAGTGACTCCAAGCGCGAACAGATCTGCTTGGTAGGCATCGTATTTGAGATCCAAATGCATTTCTGGCGAGAGGTAAAAAGAAGTTCCTGCAACGCCTTTCAGGCATTTTTTCTGTCCAAGCTCCATCGCAAGTCCGAAATCAGCCAGTTTCAAGCAATAATTTTCGTCGAGTAACACATTATCTGGCTTGATGTCTAGATGGCACACCCCTTTTGAGTGGATATATTCAATGGCATCAATCAGCTGATGGAAATACGTCCTTGCAAGAGTCTCTGGCAGATAACCGTGTCTCGTAATGAGACTTAACAGTTCTCCATTTGGCGCGTATTCCAGTACAAGGGCAGGCAAGGACGAGAGCTTGGCCTCATCGCTAACATTCTCCTTATTGGAGTTTTCAACAATCATCTGAGGAATATATCCAGTCGCTTGCAAGATTCGCGGATGAGAGAGCGAGAGGACCAGCTTAGATTCAATTTCTGCGGAAGTGATATCGGTCCCTGCCTTGAAAAATTTAATTGCTTCTATCTTTCGTGTGGTGATGTTGGTAGCGAGAACAACACTAAAGAGAGTGAGTTTAACGTGAGAATGAGAGATGTGATTACTCGCAAGTTGATCCTTCACCAACTAACTTAAGGGGCTTCCACCTTTCAGTGAAAACGGTCGAGGTTTCTGCAATTTTCTTCATGCGTGTTCTAGCTTTCAAGAACGCTGCTTATTAGTCCGTTTAGATTTTAAGCTTGATTTTTGATTTAATTATAAATTCTTTGTCAATAGCGTATATAAGTTGGGAATATGAGATCTATAACTTTATCAAAAACACATTCGAGAGGTATTTGAATCTATCCACTTGTAATATTTCAGTTCTGGAAGACTCAATTAAATTAATTTCAGTCAAAATTTCCAACGCCGAAAACTCGTAAATTTTTTTGTTTTCTGCTAACTGGCGATAATTTCATGCGTTGCATCAGCCCTTAAACTAAATTTAGGAAATTGGAATTTAAAATGACATTTTTCCTTTATATACTCATGCGTAAGAGACTCATGGATGAGCGATAATATTCTAAAAGCAAGCTATTCCACCCAGCGAGTTTTTATGATACATGCCAATTTCATTTGAAATTTTCTTGAATTCAGAGGAATGAGAAGAAATAGTGCTTTGGATTGAAAAGCCAATTATCAGAGAGAGCTTGTGTTGAGAAAAAAGAGAAGCGAAGTTTGAAGTAAATTCGATTAGAACACAGGGTCGGATCACCGGTAGCAGAAAAAACACCAAAAGACTGGATCAGTTTACTCTATCGGAGTTACAAACAAGCATATTTTCTGGTAAAATAAACGAAGTCTGTATCATTGTCATTGGCAGGTGCATTTCGTTGGAAAACGAGACAATATTAAAAAATTTGGAAGAGTGCGAAATAGAAAATTCCAGATCCGTTCTTCCTCAACATAAATTTTAATTTCTCCAATAATGCTATTGTACGTCTACTCTCGCACATAACAGAGGCTCTTTCTTGGAGAAAGGTTCAGAAAAACAAAAAGTTTTCTATTTTAGTTCCTGGAAGAGAATCACTAATACTTATAATTAAATTTAAGCTGGAGTGAATCTTTGTTTTTTTCTTTTTTTTCAGAAAATTAGACGTTCAGTATGTTTTTGTTAATTTCAAATTCTTGCCTTTGCCGGAAAAAATCTTTTGCAGGTTTTGGGAAGCTCTAGTCTGATTTTGATAGGCAATTTTTCTTAATAGATCCCATGAGCGCAGCTTCTCTTTGGAGCCTCTTTAAAGATATCATCTATGAGAATTCGGATTATTACATTTAAATCTCAATAAAGCTCATTCAAACATGGATATTTATTATTATAGTACAGGCAGCTTTACCTCATTTGGGGACACGAGCAAAATTTGGATTTTTGAGAGTCAATATGAGAAATAATATATATTGTAAATAATTGTGTAGGTGATAGACACCATGAAACTTCAATGCGCGAGCAAATTCTTGTTTGCTCAGGACTCGATAAAATAAATTCCCAAAGTCAGCTGGCACTTAGAAATCACGTATATCAGTGAATCTTAACAGAAACATAGTTTTTAAATATCAATAAAATTAAGAAAGACCGCACAATGAATAACGAGAATTTGAGAGGATTAGCAAATGACTGCGAATACGAGCCAGCATCTCTTGATAAGGACAGTCATCTTCTACAGATGAAAATACCGAAGATGTCTCTGCCCGAGTACAAAGCCTTCCATAACATCCCAGACGAAAGTCCTGAATCAAGCTTTGTCAAGAGTAGCGCTCCTCATCTAAGTACTCCATCTCCAAAACCGACTAAAACCAATGCGTTGACAGTCTCAGAGAACGTTTTTAAGAGAAGATACCGTCATAGGACACCTTCCACTAGCACTCATCATTCTGGCACCAAACTGTTTTTATTCAGCACATTAAACCCAAACCCGAGCACGCCTAAAACAGAAACACTTGAATTAAGCAGTAAAAGGTCGACTATTACCCGAGACACAATCGATTCAGGAGTCGTGTCTTTTACTTCTTCTGCTTCAAGAGAGAAAGAGCTTGAAGTTCGAATAAAGAATCTTACTGAAGAAAACAAGATACTAAAGGACAAAATATCGAATCTTTCTATAAATCTCCTTGAAGCACGAAAGCCATTAGGTTATGATGAATTTTACGTGAAGACTCTTGTGCAGCAGAAAGATTATTTCGAAAAAGAGTTGAAATCTTCCTATGAAATCTTAAACAACAAAGAAATTGAATATAAAAGTACTATTAGCCAGCTAGAAACAATGGTATCTACTCTATTGGACGAGCGAAATGAATGGAAAGAGAAAGCTTGCGAATTTGAGAAAATGCTTTTAGAGAAAACCTTTTCCAATTGTACAAATTGTGATGAAATGAAGCGCGCACTGGGACTGAGGGATAAAGAACTGGAAGAGTTAAAGCAAGACTTGCAGGAAAAGGAAAATATAGCGCATACTAAATTAACAGCAGCAGCAATGGAGATCGAACGGTTGAAAGAGATACTTGAGAGAGAAGACAAGAACTGGCAAATTCAGCCAGAAACTCAGCAATTGAACAGTTCACATGAGCTCAGGGGAGCTGAGATGATTCATTATAAGCAGTTGGATCTTTCAAGGATGACAGATAGCGGGAAATATTGTGAGGAATCAACGGACTTTGAAACTTTTAGGAGATTGGATGATGAGAAATTCTTGGTTTCACATAAGAGCAGTTTGAATTTCGGCAATGATCAGAATGAGTCTCGAAAAATCGATCTTCATCACATCATGCTTATGATCGAGATTGATAGACTTCATTCGATTATTGACGAATTAGCACGGCTAATAGAATTAAGCAGTCCCAATTATATTATATGTCGAGAGTAAGTAGTCTCTCTGGAATTTACTTGAAGCCACAAGTATTTGATTATTAGCTCTTATCTATCTATATGTTAACAACTTATTCAATCCGTTGCGTTTACAAGCCAAAGTTTGCAAAGCAATCAGGATTTCATGATATTCTGAAAAACTCAAGTTCCTCTATTTTGATACAACGTCAAGAATTTAGAGCAAATGAATTTTTAATTCTTTAGCGCTTTAGCGAGTTCATTAAATTTTTCGATATCTTGCTCTCAAACCTACTGGCAACTTTGTTATAAAAAGTATATCTTGTTCTTTGCTATTTGCGAATTCAGAGACATCGAAAATGAAAAAAAATTCTCCTTCCGTAATGCAAGTGGAGTTGCGTTTGAGAGAAAGGAAATCCTTCAAGGGTGGAATAATTAATTATTGATAAATTAGGATTTTCTTGAATAAAACAACCGAGGAAGAACGAACTAAATGATCAAAAAGACCTCCTCTTACATCTCCAAGAACTTTGGTTCACTTGCCACCCAAGGTACCAGCCCACCCCTCTATAACCTTCTCCTAACCGCTCTTTACTCTCAAAGCACCAAGATATGGTTTCGGAATTATGAGCGAGTACAATGAAAGAGCCAATAAGAAATTAGTTAAAGGAATGTTGGTCCCAGAAAAGCCACAGTTCTTCACCACCTCGGCCAGACCAGGTAACTTCGGCGACCACGTCGATTTCAAGGTTCAAATTGACAACTGGTTCGAAGAAAACAGGTAATTGCCTTTCCTCTCCCTACTTTTCAACTCTGTGCCCTTTATGCTGAGCATTCTCTTTCTCTATTGCTGTCTTAGAGTCATCATCTAACTGTTCATTGCCTTTAGAGTTCACAACGAGCATGAATCCAACATCAGAAGATCCCAGATCTATGTTTTAACCGCCCTCTACTACGCTGGACTTCTCAGCGGCGCCAGAGTCTATGCCCTCGGAGTTATCGGCAGATTGAACGGCTGGAAGAGATACGACAAGGATACTTACATGGAAATGGAAATCGGTGATCTTCCTCCTGGTGAAGTTATGCAAATTGTCTGGAACGGTATGCCAGTCTTCGTCAGACGTCTTACCAGGGCTGAGATCAAGCAAGAAGACGAATATCCAAGAGATACCTTGATTGATAAGAATAAAGAAGTCATCCTTTCAGACGCAGGTTCCACCAAGATTTTGGTCTGCTCTGCTATTTGCACGCATTTGGGCTGCGTGCCAATTCCATACCTCGGAGCTTATGGTGGCTGGGTCTGCATTTGCCACGGTTCCGTGTACGATAAGTTCGGAAGAGTCAGACAAGGTCCTGCGCTTGAAAACCTTCCTTTGCTTAACAACTCTATCTACGACACCATTCTTTGCTTGGAAGAGTTGAAATTCCCAAGAGAACCTTCCCAAAGATTCTGGGCATAAAAACTTGCATGCTTTGTTGTTTACGAAAGGAGAGAGGGCAAGTTTCTTTACATATTTTTCTTTGCCAAAAGTTAGCACAACGCTCCATACAAACGTAAACTTGCAGAAATATATGGATTCAGTATTGAAATATTTCTTAAGGTTGCTTCATTTCATATAATGAAACAAAATGCAAGCATTATAAATTCAAGTAGTTCCTTCATTTTAGGTTCTCATGGTAGCCTCATAAAAATCCAAATCCGCTATTGCATTTGAGTGAAATTTCAAACAAAATATAATGACAACTATTAAATGTGTCAATCACTTCTATCAATGGAGTAAGTAAAGCCAAACGATAATATATTAAATTGGATTATCTCTTGTATTACTGTGAATGATTGATAAATTATTACCATTAATAAAGATTCCATTGTATTAGTATTTGGACCGATTAGGTCTGCTTATGGCCTAAATTGGCACCCGAAACTTAATAATATTTAGCAAAATGACGAGCTCTGAAAGAATTTTAAACAGAGTACAGATATTTACTATATATATATTTTTTCCAAACAGTCAGTCACAAAGAGAACTCGATCATAGAAAAACTATGTTTGAGGATTGTTTTCTTCAACTTTGCAGCTTCGCGTCCGATGATGACCTGGTGACAATTTGGCCATCATGGTCCTCCAGCATCATCGTGCAAAACTCAGCAAACGATATTTTCCCGTCTTTGGTATAATCGCCATCTTGAATCAATTGCAGTGCCTCTTCGTCGGTTACCTCCTTCCCACATTTAATCATTGCGGTTTTTATATTATGAGGGGTAATATAGTTCGAATCATCAGTGTCAAAATGTTTGAAAGCTATCCAGAGCTTCTCTTTAGTTAAAAAAGCCTTGGCGTTCATTGCCGCAGCAATGAATTCAGAGTATTTGATTGTGTCTGAGTGATCGATTTTGACATCATCGATAAGCTTCTGAATTTCTTCGATGGAGCAAGGGGAGCCCAACTTCTTGAGAGTGATTTGGAGATCCTTAATTGTAATATCTCCGGTTAGCGTTACGTCATAGCTCCTGAAGGCTTCTCGTAATTGCTTAATTTCCGAATCATTGAGATAGGACACGAGGACATTCAAGGCTTCCTTTCTAAATCTGCGACTCTTGGTGAACGCCTTCAAATTTGACATGACTTCTAGTCTGGTTTCAGACGAAATGCTTGGAGTTACAGCCTGCTTGAACCATGGATGGCTCAAGGCTTGGTCTGTATTATATCGGTTATCCGCATCCACGACTAATAGCTTTGAAATAAGATCTTTCGCTTTGCTTGACACCTTCTTCCATTGAACTCCTTCAAAGGAGTATTCACCCTTGCAAATGGCGGAAAAGATATTCCCTCTTGTCTTCCCGTAGAAAGGCGGGGACCCTCCAAGCATAAGATATAATAACGCTCCTATGCTCCAGTAGTCGCACCTGTGATCATATGATCCTTTCAGCACCTCTGGCGCGACATAGAGCAGAGTGCCTACAATGCTTCGCAGGTTCCTTCCGTCACCGATTTTCCTGCTCAGCCCAAAATCGATGAGTTTTATCTCGGCTTCTTGAGTTTTATCCGAGAAGAGAAGATTCTCCGGTTTCAAATCTCTGTGTACGATGCCGTGCTCATGCAGGTATTTCACCGCGCCGATGAGCTTCGCAAAGATTGTCACGCACTCCGCTTCATCAATGTACCCCTTCTGGAGCAGTTTATCCAAGAGTTCTCCTCCGCTACAGTATTCCATGACAATATGGAAGAATTTCTCATCCTCATAGCAATGATAGAATCTCACGATGTTGGGATGGTCGATTGTGGAAAGAATATCAAGCTCACGCTTAATACAATGAATTTCTTTTCCGATTTTCTCCTTGGAAAGCGTCTTCACAGCAAACATGTTCGATGAAGAAGGGTGATTGTAGAGTTTCGCAAGCCTGACGTTCCCATAATGGCCGTGCCCTGTAACATTCTTTAAGAAATCTAACGAAAATCGTAAATTTTACCAATGATCTTTGGCTCGAATTTATAACTCTGCCCAATGTCTTCATTTAAAAGAAAAACTTTCCTAGGCGTCTTAGACCGTGAAGGTCTATCTTCCAATTTTGGCAGTGTTGGAGACTGTGTCAGAGACGGATTGATTTGTACTTCAACTTTTGAGATTATTGGAGTTAGTTTTGGCTTTCTGTTCTTTGCTGAAATGTTTAGTGAGGACCCACAACCCATTTTGTTAATAGTTTGATATAAATTATTGGACGGATAAGTTGTCGCTACTCCTTTTTAGGAAGCGTATTCTGAACTAATCAGCGGAATTTGGTCGCTTAGAATAAAATAAGTGACGAAAAACCTTTTTTTAATCTAAGCCAGAGTAAGACCTCAATCAGTCCAGTCATTTTATGGCAGAAGCTTTCAAGGTATTTTTGCTCAGAATTAATCAGAAAGAATCAGCGATAAAATAGGAATTTTGTCGAAAAACCATGAAATAGCGGGAGTCCAATGAAAAAATTGATGGTATTCAAGAAGCTAGGATATGAAAACTCATTACCTCTCTTTCTATTATCATTTGGAAGCAACTGTTCTTGTCTACAACGAAGAGGGAGACGCAATTATAAATTTTAATCCTGAGGAAGCAGATTAAAAAATTGGTCGTAATATGCTGCCTTAAAATTATATTTTATAAAAAATACATACAGAGCATATAGGAATTAAGTGAAACTTGCGGTTCTCTCGCATCTGTTTACGATTAACATTTTAATTCGCTGCTACATTCATAATTAGAGGCGTGCAGAACTAGAATAGACCTGCGGACTGAGATTCTTGGCAGATTAACATTCCTCGAGCCTCTGGTTTTAAAGGGGGGGACGTTTGAGGTTTTTTGTTGAAAGAGAAAGAAATAAGTTGCGCATTGCCTGGAGCAATTTGCTGAGAACGGATGGTTTTTTCTGATTTATATCAACATCTAGAGGCACACCCTAATGAAATGGCAGGAGAATACCAAACCTGACCTGATCACTAGGTAATGATTGCCAATTTTTGTTGATAACTGGAGGATGACGAACTATTTTGCATCTATCCAACATTGTTGCGATTAGACCTTATATTTCCTGCTACGAGGCGTTGTTACATTTTGTTTTCTCTCATCTCTCATGTATCGATACAAAATTTAAAAAAAATGAGCAGCAAAGGGAAATTCAAGTTATCTGTAGACATTGATTTTCTGAATAATTCTTCCTTGTATGCCTCAAAATTTTTAAGGAGAGGAAAAATAAGGCTTTTCTTTAACCGTTTATTTTCTAATGCTGAGGCAAGAGGGGATGAGAAAAGTAGAAAAAGAGTTTTTTTCCTAAGCGTTAGGCTGCTCTGAAAGAAAGCTGAAATGACACACATTGCATGAGTTTATTACAGGCGAATCAATTCAACGCTCTTGACGCCTGCCTGTTCGATCAGGTCTTTAAATGACATTGAGGCTTTTCATTTGGTATGAATGTCTCCATACAGCTAACCGAGTTTAACTTTAGATCTACGTAGCTTTGCTTAACAGTTTTCTAGCTCAACAAGCTATCGCTTTAATGCGAAAAAAAAAAAACAGCCAAGGAACCTTAGACCTTGATTGTTGCTTAAAATACTTTCATAAAGCCATAGAAACGAAACTCTCCTAACTCCAGAATCTTTTTCTCCAGGGAGCTATTATCAATGCAGCAGAGAATGCGCTAAATTAAATCATACCTATAACTTGCTTTTTTCAATACCAGTGAATTTTAAGCAATTGTCTTGTGTGAATTTACCTAAGAAGTGGCTTGAGATAGGGATCTGTCGTAGCATATATCTCTCCCTTTATATCAATTTTTTTTTCATTAATTGGTCTTGCCTGAGCCTCATGTTGCGTAATATACATATATTGAAATCCTATATATAACTGTCATAGGTGTCAACGATGTGAAATCAGTCAAATTTAACGAACATCCAGTGTGATGGCGGGTTAATGAGCAAAATTCAGTAATTTGGAACAGTCAGTGTCGTGCTCAATTCAATTGGCTTAATTGGATTAAATACTAACTATCAAAGCGAAGACCGCAAATGAAAATATGTATAATTAGCTGATAAAAGAAACACTAGTTGAAAATTTATTAGTTAGATAGGCATTATAGGTTTAAAGTATAGCCTCATTAGGTCTTTAAATTCTCTCATATTACAGAGGAGAGAGAGGCCCGTAGAGTAATTGAAGTGGATAAAGCTCGTTAGAAGCTTCATTTCCGCTTGATTAAATTTCATTAGGTTTCCTTGCTAGTTAATTCCTCGAATACTGGCAAACGAGGCCTATGTAATGTATTATTTTCCACACTGCGAATGAAAGTCATTCATACCTTAAAAATTTTCTTAAACACATGCATTCTGAACCGTTCATGATGAGTAGCTCTGGATTTTCCAGCTGTTTTTGAAAGCAATCTGCATGCAGATGCTGCATCATATTTTCATTGTCTGCAGAACCTCTGATTCCGGTTAGAATTTCGAAGGGATGGAGTTAAATATACCGAATACTGTGCAAAAATTGACAGCGGCTGCCATAGGGACAGTACTTGTGCTCATGAAACTGGTTGCACTTCTTTGTCCGGTAATTATTGATCGTTTGGGCTTTGGACCTCATTTCTTGCTTGCCATGAGCAAATGCACACTACAAAATGAGTATTATAAAGCCAATCTCCATTAGATCATTTACTTGGGTTCCGAAAGGGCAATTACCATTGGCTTCCCAGTACCGGCACACTTCTGTCTTATATTTCACTTTGAAATCAGATTCCGAAGCTTTTCTCTTCGATTTGAATGATGAATTTGAAGCACCGTTTAATATCATCGCGTTTAAGTGCTGATGTTCCGATAAAGATAAGCTGCTGTTCCTTTCCGAATTTTGTTTAAAGAATTGCGTTTGAGACATGTCATTAACAGAAAAATTCTTTCTCTTTTTCTCATACATATTGGAGTATGAGGAGTAATTGAAGATGTTCTCCACTGAATGAAATTTGGGGCGTCCGTACTCATACTCCACTGAATCATTGAATGAGTACCCGGAATTTGTCGAAGAGTCTTCAGAAAACTCTCTTTCGTCTCCAAAGTATGCGTTCTGAGGGCCAGGTTACTTCTAATAGCAATTAGTGAGTGTTACCTCATTGTAGTCGAGGAATGTCTGTTGGGGATAGTATGGATAAGAGTTTTTTAGCATTTTTGGATGGGTGAATGGTTTCTTACGATTTTAATTCCAAGATGTATAAAATCGCAGTAGTGTAATTTTTGGATTATTCCGGCGCGAGAGCAAAAAAAAAAGAACGATATGCGGGGTACATTTCTCAACTAAGAAGAAATAATTTTGAAATGTAACTGGCTCTCAATCTAGAGAGAGAGAAAACGGAGTAAAAGCGGTTCCGTTGATTTAGAACTACGGACCTCCAACAAAAAAATGAACTTCCTATCGCCATGATACTTGATAATCGATTTATTTTCCGATAATTTCTCAACTTAATAAAATCATAAGTCATTCAAGAGTAAAATTAGTAGATTAATTTTTCATTGTCTACTATATTATCTGCTTATGGAAGCAACAAATAGCATATTTGGAAACACTTTGCTTCATTCATAACGAAAGATTGTATACGAAACGCTCAAAAATTATAGAAACCCATAATTACTAGTACCGGTAAGTACAAACAAAATATTTACATGTTATTTAATAATATAGTGAGCGATCGCTTCTTCTATCACTGCCGCGTACTCTATCGAGCTCTTTTGGGATATCAACCCTAGAATAAAAAAATGATTAGCTCAAAATTTTAGAAAATCAGCTTGCTTACAATGAATGGCTGGTTGAGTCTGATTTTCGAGACTGCGTTTCTTTAGGTGATGCTTTCTCATCTTTAGATGACTTTTTCGCTTCAGGACTCCTATGTCTTCTTGATCTCTTATGTCGAGAGCGCTCCGAAGACGATCTCGAAGAAGACCTCGAGCTGCTTCTACTTCTCGATCGTCTTCTTCTTGAGTGTTTTTTGCTGTGCTTTCGACGAGATTTCCTGTCTTCACTGCTCGAAGACCGAGATCCGGACTCCGACCTTGAACGATCTCGTCTACGGTGACGATCACGTCTCTCATGGCGATCTTTCGAATGAGACCGACTGCGTGATCTTCTTTTCTTGTGATGGCGTTCTATGGACTCGCTCCCACGTTCTTGTTTAGAACTTTTCTTTTTGAGCTCGTGTTTTATTTCTTCTTTTCTGGCTTTCAATATCTCAAGTTCTTTTCTCAAGAGTGCAAAGCCAGTATGAAGCTTTCCTTCCAGATGAGTTTGATTTTTCCTGTCATTATCACCGATTGACTGGATCCCACCGCAGATTTCACATACCTAAATGTGATTAGATAGAAGTGTCAATAATTCTGCTTGATTTTTTCGGTTGCGGTTTCTTACCTTTTGATTCTTGCCTGATCCCAACACGGAAGCTTCACCTAATAAAATCAGCTCTTCTTTTTTCTTTTTAAACGTTTCAACTTGAAGCATGATTTGCTCGGATTCCTCGAGCTTTCCTTCGTCTCCCAATTTCTCAGAAGCTTCAAGCAGTTTTTTGATTTCGTTGTCAATTGCTTCGATTTTTTCCGTTATCTCCTTTGGCTTCTCAACTTCAATCACTGGCTCGACTTTGGCAGCTGCTTTCTTGATCTTTACATCGACACTGGCTACGAGTCCCTCGATCAGTTCTAATCATTAGAAATTATATGTAAGAAAAAGGATTAGAGTGTGGTAGGTTACTTATCATGGAGTCGAGGTATTCAGGCTCGTATTCGAGTCTCTTAGGGTCATTCTGGAAGTCCTTCTTGAAGTGTTCGTCGTGTCTTTTCAGGCACCTATATAATAGGATTAGGAAAAGTCTGGCCTTTTGGCTTCACTTACGGTCCTAGATCGCACTTAGTGTTTGGAAAGAGGTCATGAGGGCAAAAAGAGACGAGAGCATACTTGCAGACCTAATGGTTATTAGTTTATCACAGAATAGAACATTCAATTACATCTGGATCACTGAAATGCTCTTTTTTGCGATATCTTTCGTTCAAGGGAACATTTCTATCTCTTCCCATCAATTCATCAAGTTGCTGGCGCAGAATATCCATTGTCTAGGCAGCTTCTTTGGTAAAGGTTGGCGGGGTGCTTTCTTTGTAGAAGAAATTTAAATTTTATTTACAATTTTGAGTTTGGGTGCCTTTTAAATCGTTAGTTTCCTCAATTATCCTATTATATTCTGGTCAACAGAGTGAAAGAGAAGACTGGGAATACAGTAAATACTCATTCGCTAAAATTCGTTAATTCAAAAATTGGTCAATATGAAGATAGATAGAGATCAATTAGGGAAAGTATATTACTAAACATTTGCTAAAGCGTGCTTATTTGTTCGCTAAGTGCGAAATTAAATTGGATGAAGTCGAAACTTCCTATTATTTTCACCAATGAATGGATCTTGCCCATGATTGCGAATAACAGCAGAGAGACATATCAATAATTCGTATGCGAACCGAGAATAAAGCTACATATGACACACTCAACGAATAACTCTTCTTTAGCAGGTGATTTCTACGTGTATCTGAGCAAAGCTAGCGACTAGGTTACATCAAATTTTTTGAGTTTACCAAGAAATAAATAGATGAAACATGTTCAGGCATTAAATGCACAACTCTTGAGAGTTTCAAAATTAATTAGATGATTCAGTACTTTTATTGAATCTCACACAATAACTAAATTTTTTTCAGGGTTTTTATTTTTGTTTGCAAATGGCATCTCCAGACATAAACGCAGCTCCCACAGGAAGTCCTGACAAGCAAGGGGCGACTGGAACCTCTCCTAGAAAATACACTTACAAAGATTATATCGATTTGGTGTCTCGCCCTAACATGTACAGTTCAGTCGGCAAAATGACTCTTTCCAGCAAACCTTCAGCGCCTTCTGCAAGCTTCGGGACTGCCCGAAGAGATGCGAATGTGTTCCAGTCTAAAGAGCTCAGCAAGAGCCAGTTCAAGGGTAATCTTCTGCGTGTTGATGGCACCTTATCTTGCAACAATTTCAGGCATAAGCTCACCAGGACCAATTTATAATTCACGTGGCGCTGACTCTTACTACTACAAAAATGATCCAGTCTGGGGTCTCCCTAAACAAGTACGCAACACGCTCGCTGTAAAGGCAAAATACCCTTATTATTTCAGAAGCGATGATGATGTAAATTTCTGCGTTTACTATGCTCTGACAATAAGGATTCTCAAATAGATGGATGTTAACACCGCACTTAATGCGGTAAAGCAAAAGCCACCAACAGTGAGGCTGGGATTAGAGACGAGAGTACTCTGAGCTATTTTCTTAAGTTGATCTCAATCTAATTTCGTTCATAGTTTACCAACGATGGCTTGGCGCTCAATAACAACCCAGGACCAGAATATGACCCTAAAGAAAGACCAGAATACCCTTCTCCAGTGAAATATTCATTCGGATATCGAAGAGAAAGAAAGGGTGAATCAGCGCTCATTGTTCAAAGTTCAACCCCTAATCTTGTGGGACCTGGAAGATATCGAAACCTTAATACAGAATTTGTTAGGTAAACAAGGTTTGAATCTCATTAATCTAACATTGAATAGTACCGTGCACTCTACTCCAGCAGTTACAATGAAAAAGGCGAGTAGATTCCAAGATGACAATCACTTGAGCAAACATGAAACTTTCGATACCAGATCGTAAGGCTATGGTGTTTCTGCTCTGGATTTCATAAAATAATTATAGGTCTATTGGGGTTCAATTTAATTCTAAGAAAAAATCATCTCCTGCGACCAAATTTGCAAAAGCAAACAGAGGTAAATGCGCACTATTTGATATTTTGGACTCACACTTGAAATTTATCTTAGATGACTACACGGCGGGTATCTTCCAGAGTAGCATGGCGAATCAACCAACAAAAATAAGAATCGCAATGCCTCAATTTTGATATCTTCTTTTCTTTGAGTAAAATGGTTTGATATCAATTACATTTCATTAGAATTTCAACAGCAAATCTTTGAGTTAGTATTTTTCTTTTCTTTATCTCAACGAGGCATTAAACAAAAGTTCTACATCATCAATCTTTAGTTCATTCTTTCGAGCAATTGATATTATTATTACATAATTATTAAAAAAAACTTCAGCTCAGCTAATGCATTGCTGAAATAAAGTGCTTTGGATTTTTGTAAATTTGCTCTAAAGCAAATTAAATGGGAATTTCAGTAGAATTCATCCAAATTAATGTTCTAAATCAGCTGTGTTAGCTAGCATTTTTTTAAAAAGTTTTAATTTCGCACTCTTGTTTTTGTCTGAAAGTACGTTTTGCTGCTGCTGCTTTTGTCGCATGAGTTGCAAATGATTTGCAATCGGTAAATTTGGCAAATTTGGAGGCTTCCCTAATACTGGAATCCCAAACAAGTTCATTTGCCACTGCAACCTGCTCCAATAATGTTTTCTCAAAGTCTCTCTATCCTCCCTATCAGTTTGTTCTTCATCGTTTATGGAGCTCAGATCTTGCGATTGATCCAATTTTTGATCATTTTCCCTGCTCGTCTTTGACATGAAGGATTCACCTGTCACCATTGCTGAGTTATTGTTAGAACGATCTGGTCTAAATCTATTAGTGCGCATAGGGCTCGTAGAACGATGTCGCATTTTCAGGTTTTTGCCTCGGGTTTCAAAACTCTTCAAGCTACTCTGCGGCTTGCTGGGACTGAGGTTGGTTTTTCTCTGGCTGAAAAATTCGTTTTGGCTCTGTTTGTAGGTGGGATTTCCCTCAGTCTTCTGCTGGATTTCTGCCAACTCTTTAATGGAGTTGTTGATCTTCTCAATGAATTCAGACTGTCGTTCGACTGCTCTTTTCAAATGGTCGATAATTCGATGATGGTAATGAGACCTTCGCTCATCATGGTGGTGCTGGCTTTCTCGAAGAAGATGGTATTCTTGAGGGAAATAATATTGTCCATGCTCTCTGGCCTGATAGAGAGAAGGTATAATTTTTCGATGGGGACTTAATTCCTTCTTCGTCAATATATTTTTTGGGCGAGTAGGACTCAGCGTCGACTCGTTCTTAACAAGAGGTAACTGAGTTATATTTGTTGCACTTTCTGATTTCTGAAGAATTGGTGTTTCGGAAGGACATTCTGGAACATTGAGTTTTGTTGAATTTCTTTTGCCTTCGGAAGCGGATCTCTTCTAATATAATGATAATTATAAAATTGTTTCCGATTGGTTAAAGCTACGATTTGTGAATTTCTACTTCTGATTGGAGTCTTGAATATCGTTTCCTATTAGCGAATTCAATTTATCAATAGCTATTTTTAGTGAAAGATACTTGACTTCGAACAATATTCTTTCCAGAAGCTCCTTCCGCTTTAAAATCATAAATCGCTGACTTGGAAGGTATTTTCTGGTCTTCAATCATCTGAGATTGTGTGGGATGTAAGGACTTAATGAAATAAGTATCAATCTTACAATAGCGAATGGAGTCTTAGGGTCTGAATTCGGAATGATTTTCGACGATAATGGTTTTATGGGCTGAGCCATGTGAGCATTATTGTTGCTGCCTTTGTTTGGACTTGAATCCTTGAGGGGAGAGCTAGTTATTGGTTTCTGTGTCCTTCGGTTGCTCTTTATTTCACTCTAAATTATAGTATATGTCCCGTTAGGTAAGAGAAGATCAGATTATGCAAAGCTTCTTTGTGTACTTTAGGAGTAATGAGCCGCTTTTCGTCCATTTAGTTGTAACCAGTTGATAATGTGGCTGTATATTCTTCCACAATAATAATTCCTTGAGCTTATAAACGAATTAAGTTTATCGAGAATGATTAATTTCAACAAGGCGCAAAACCAAGAATGAGAATGACGGGATTCAAATGCAGTTTTCAAGAATATCGTAATAAATTCATGGATACTCTTCGAAGAGAGCTTAACATTGCATAACATACAAAAATGATTGCAATGGATATAAACATTTTCGAGAAGATGGAACGCAGGATTTGAAATAATCAATGACACTTCCTTTTGTATCACTCATAGTTTAACTAAAAAAATGATCTTCGTCAAATACATTTTGAGGGAGATAGAAGTAAAATAAATCAAAGTATTTTATCCTAACATCTCTTATGTCTGTATATCAATAACATATAAGACAAAATACTAATGTTCAAAACGGATCTGATGAGTTTTCATTTTTCTCTGTCAGAAGTTTCACTGTTTTTTTTTTTAATTCAATAGAATTTTAGGTTCTTAAATTTCAGCTACCTGGTTCTTCAGTAACGATTAAAGAAGATATTCTTTGAATCTATTTATTCTCACAAATTATGTCGCGTTCAGTGAATATTGAAAAAAAAGTTTTCGTAAGATATCAGAGAAATGAACAAGCCTAAGAAAGAAAGCATAGCCATCAAGCACCAAAATCGAGTCAAGAAGTTCCGCTGGAAAGAATTTGACAGCGCAGCTCAGCTTGCAAAAAGTATTTCGTCCACATTCGATATACACAACAAAACAATAAAAGGGTTGCTAGACCCCGACGGTAAACTGTTTTTTCTTAAACAACTCATTTGCATGGTCAGGAAACCTTTGCACCCTTGAATTCCTCTTACATAAGCCTCGCTATATCAGAAATGAACCTTATATGCTAATATTAGACGAATCCATTCGAAATCCTAGTGTTTCATCTCATGAAATCGTCGTCGAGTCAGCAACTCCTTCAGAGATAGAAAGCGAACTCATTGAACTCTCACAAAGTTCCAATAACACGTCCCGCTCCGGTTACCGCTCTCTGAATACTTGCTCGTCTATCAAACTAATCACAGATTTCGAAGAGTTCAGTCAGAAAATTTTGAGTATAAGAAAAAGAGTGACTGCAGTGCTGTTTGTAAAGCACAAGCATGGACTTCCAATGGAATGCAAGGCTTTTGAAGAAGCTATCTCATCTGTTTCAGATAAAATTGAGGGCTATTGCTTTATCACAAAAGATCCAGCAAGCCTTTTGGGTTCGCGGTTTGAATGCGTTACGTTTCCAATGGTGACTGTTTTCAGAGGAGCAAGCGTCATCCTTGCTGTTGACGGAGAAGCAAAATACGAACGCCTCAGAACTGAACTCTCGAAAATGCTATTGACCACTCTAGATTCAGAAGCTACTGGCGGTCGAGGGGGCAAAAAACTTCGAAAAGCCGATTCATTTTCAATAATTAAAGCTGCTGGAAAGAAGCTTCTAGACGATCTGCTGTCTCGTTCATATATATCAGGTATGCCTCGATTGAGGTTCCCAATAACTTCACAATTTGGTGACATTAGAAAAAGAATATTACTTCTTGAAATGCAACTTGCTTGAAGAGCAGAGAGATATTTTAGAGATAGCGCAAAAGTTTGCAGAGTACTTTTTTTTAAAAAAAATTTCAAACCGACCTTTACCCGTTTAAGGTCCGGAAAGCTCGCGGTCGCGTCCAAGAGCATACTAGATCTCCTTGAAAGGGTCAAAGTTCAGGATGAATCAAGTAGTCCAGAGAGCCCTCAAGAGCTTGGATTAAGCAGAGAGGAGCTCCATTATCTTGTAGAGACAGTTGTGAAAAAAAGAATTCGAGACCGATCGAGCTTCCAATTGTTGAAAGAGCTCATCGATAAGGGAGATGAGTTAGTCTATGCGGCTTTTGACGTTTTTAAATCCGACCTTGACGAAGATGACCTATTGGACACTCTCGAGCGAATAATATTAAACAAGTCAGAGCAGCGAGCTCGTTCTGCAAGCAGAGCGAAATCTCCAAAAACAGGCTCAATTCCAAAAAAGCTTGAAAA
>ENA-UOTX01000884-UOTX01000884.1-compost-metagenome-genome-assembly--contig:-NODE-884-length-27734-cov-24.009256_pt1 | contig 27734 bp, 11 predicted proteins | sample MGYA00238143_ERZ746982 | MGnify/ENA primary metagenome ERZ746982 (study PRJEB28758, sample SAMN06268862) | compost metagenome | isolation source: single cell | place: USA: California, Emeryville, Joint... | reverse complement strand
TGGCGTTTTTGGGAATTAATCATTTTAATGCTTGGTTTGTGAATGTATATTAACCTTTGAGGTGGATAATGTATTATTTGAGCGAAAGAAAGTTTGCATTTCTTTCTGTGTTTTTATAATTTTACTATTTACTATAGCTAGAAACTGTAACAATTCTGCAAGAGTTAATTTTCAATGAGGTTTCTGCTATGAGAGATCAAATAGCAGTTTAAAAATTATCGCCAGGCAATATTCTGATGCTTGAAGAAACACGAGTAATGAGGAACAGATGAGGGAAAATTCATTGAACGATGATATTCAAGCACAAGGACTAGAGACTGAGCTAGATTCATCTGGGAACCGACAGAGAAGTATGGTGGTTTTTGGACAATCGAACTGCTAAAAGTTACCTAATCTGGTTATGAGAAAATTGAAGGTCTATAGATCTTGCATTATCATGGATAAAAAATTAAAATTCATGGAGATATTAATGCCTCCCATGCCTAATCAACATGCTAGTACACCATTCCCAATGACTTTACACTTACAACAGCAAAGCTTTGTTATGAATATCTTTACCAATAAGAGCGCTTCATGGACGATTTCAAAAAAAGCAATAAAATTTTATCAATGATTTGGAATTAGTTTCATCCTGCATGGTCGAAACAACCAAAACTTTCATATAAACCAATGGATTTACTCTTGTAAAATTTATTGTACTTCAAATTTTATTTGATTAACACGTTTATAAAGTTAAATTCAGTTCCGAATTCGCTTTTTTTATGAGGCTAGCCTTGATTCGAAATCCATTGAAAACCAATTAAAAGAGCCCGTAATAGAAGCGGGCGCTACTGTCTGGATAAGATAAAATCACCATATTTCCAGACAGCGGAATTGATCGAGTAATTTCATTATTGACAGGATGAAATACTGATCAGAAATTTATAATAAGACCACCAAAATAGAGGCGTAGCCAAGAAAAAGAGGTTTTCAGTGACAACCAGTTTTCTTTCGCATATTTATTAAATATTTTTCAGTGAAATAATAATAATCACCAAAAAGAATAAAGTGTTTAAACTACTTTGCAGTTCTGTTATGGAGAACAACAGTTCATCAGCGCGCTCGACTGAAAAAAGAGAAGTAGAAGAATGTATGAAAACTTCACTCGAGACACAAGAAGAGCCTGCAACCCGAATCAAAGAAAGAAAATCCGCGCCTCCAGAACAGAAAAAGAAAAGGTTGGTTAAAGAAGGAAGTTTTCGTGACATGACAGAATTATACGAAAAAGAAGGATCAAAAGCTTTCGATGGATTGCTGCAGAGCAAAGAACTAACTAAGGATCTACAAATAATGCAAGCCATGAGAGATAAAAACGTGCGCAACAGCATGCTTCTTAATCCAGAATTGGATAATCTAATCACAATTCAGTTTCCAAATGAGAATAACAATGATCTGGTGAATAATAGCGCACTCCATGAAGCACTGAAATTTTGTGAGATATGCCGCCGCTGCTCAGAGACATTAACTCATCAAGACGGTCATTACGTGACCATTCAAGAGGAATCAACCGGGACTACTCATTTTACCAATGTTGTTCGGTTAACTGAAAGACCAGCATCCCACATGATAATTCGTTGGCATTCCTTGGAGGGAGTGGAAAATTGCTTCAATGGTCCACGGAATGTAGCTCCCAATTATGCAGAAAATGAAGATCAGAACTCTTTGAGTTTCAATATTTGTGAAGTTTGTGCTCAGAAACGAGAATACGAATTCTCTGCTTCTAATAGTAGTCTCAAAAAGAGATCAGATAATGATAATTTCTTGCACTGCTCTTTCACAGAGGCGACTTCTTGCTTTGGAGAAGTGGCTCTCAATCTATATGCATAATATATTTTAGACATAAATAACATTAATAGTAATATACATGCAACATTAATATTTCTCATTTTTTTTTCTTCTATCTCTGGTGTTTTTTTGTTTTTTATGCTTATGAAGAAAGTAATATTTCATTTGAGTGGTCCATCCTTAATAATCTATAAGTGGTCCATCCTTAATAATCTATAAGTGGTTGTTCTTGAAGTTTTCATTTTAATTATCAGCTTTTTTTGTTTTTAGCACTCCTTTCAGATACGAATTCTCTCCCATTAAAAACAATATACGACTAACCCATTGAAATATAGCTCTTTCTTGGTTGTTTTACTGTTCCTTCTAACCTTTCATCATGCAAAAAGCTTTTCAAATAATTCATTTACAGTTTTAGAATCTTATTCTCATTACTTTATTTCTTTCTGATCTGTCATATCCCACAAGAATCGATTCACTCTAAATCACAATTCAAGTTGGAGGAGTGTCACCGAAAAAATCAAGAATTAATACGAGGAACTTAATTAAGCGAATTACAGAAATCGTTATTGATTGATCCAAAGCTAAAACATCGTGATCTGACGAATCGACAAGCTCGTGATATTGTGAATGCTTTGAGTCCAAGCAATTTGAAGATTTGAGGATTAATGAAAAACATCCCATGAGATTTTTGGAGAGGAAGTAGCTTTTTCCAGAAAAGAAAAGAAAACTTAACTGAGAATTCTTCATTGGTAAAGTTACTATCAATGTTAAAGCCAAAAGTGATATTTTCTCCCCCTAAAATCTAGTTCCTGTGACTGAACCAAAGCTATTCAGCTTCCAAATTTGCCATGGTCATTTATCCATAAGCATCCAACCAAAGCAAGTAAAAAAAAAAATGAGGTACATCCGTAATTTTCAAAGCAAGGAGCCATATCAGTCGCCTTCAATTAATCAATCCAGTACCAATAGGTCTAATAACTCTTCTAATCGCCAAATTACGCGTACAAGGAATTTTCGAAAAACATTAATTTCTAATTTCTGACTAATCAGTAAATCACTACTGGTAAAAACCATCACCGAATCCTCTATCTTTCGAGGCATCATTTTTCCATATCTCGGTAATCGCTATTCAAACTCTTCTCACAGTAGATCATCAACATAATACCATACACAGACAGCTTTCCATCATCGGCTCATTCATCATTTTCTGTTGACGTGCTTATCAAAAAAAAAAAACGAACCTTGGCCTAATGGGTAGCCGTTTATTTGTTTTTTTATTATGCATGGCTCACTTGCTAATCGATAATTATTCGATTGATAAATCAAATCAGCATCCTGAAATGTCTCGCGAACCTGCCATTGAAGAAAACAACTTTGACGAGGACGATTCCTTATTCTTAAATCCCTTATCGCCTGCTAATGTCGAGAAAGACCCAGAATATCGGCCAAGAGATTCGCTGGCCTCCATCAGATCGAGCATTAAGAAAGAATCTCCAACTTCAAGAGGAATGATGACCTTTATCAAGAGTCTCATCGGAACCGGGGTGCTAGCGCTGCCTTTCGTGATCAATAGCGTTGGCCTAGTCCCTGCTTGGATCCTCCTTTTCATCGTAGGGTACCTAAATCTCTATACGATGAAATTAGTGGATTCGGCTGCTTCGGACGTTGGAGCCATCAGAACTGACCTTGGAAAACTTTCACAACTGATAACAGGACGCAAATGGTTCAGGTATTTCGCCGAAGGCAACCTGTATATCATGCAAGTTGGATGCGTCATCGCAGGATTAGTTTTTATTGCGAAGTACCTCGAGAGTGTGTCGTGCATCCTCGGATGGAACTTCATGTGCGGCCATAAAGCGGTGCAATTCGCCTTGATTCTCGCATTTGTACTCCCTATTATGACTATCACCGATCTCCACTATCTCGCTATTCCGAACGCGATAGCCTTGGTGTTTCAGCTTCTATTTTGCCTCGTGTTCTTCACCATTTCGTTTGGCTTGCTATCATATCAAGGCGCCGCGAACGGAGGGCTGAGAGCGTCATTATCAAGGTGGGATTTCTCAAATTTCCCGGTTGCCTTCGCGACGATCCTCTACGCATACGAAGGCATCGGATTGCTCCTTGAAGTTCGATCTTCCGTTGCTGAGAGTTCGAAATTTAATAAAGTCTTGGACTGGTCGTTCGTTGTGTCAACGATCTCATACTTGCTCTTTGGAACTGTGGGTGCCTTGGTCTATGGAGATGCGACACAGCCTATCATCTTCTTGAACCTTGACCAAACCGACAAATTCATTGTTTTCGTCGAGTTTATGTATCTCATCGCGATTATTCTGGGAATTCCCAGTGCTCTTTTCCCTGTGACGAGAATGATTGAGAACTTAAAAGTGTTTAGAAAATGCATCGTTGATGAGACCGGGAAAAAAAGGAAGATTGCCAGACAAATTATCAGATTGCCGCTTTTCCTTTTCCTTTGCGGAATCGCAGTTGTGATTCCAAGCTTTAATTCCTTTTTGAGCTTTTTGGGAGGATTTAACTTTTCAATCCTCGCCTTTGTTGTGCCTGTGATTCTCTATTATGTTCGCTTCAAAAGCGAAAAGAGTCAGAAGTTGAAACTTATTTTCAACTGGTTGTTATTGGTTGTGGGCGTCATTCTGGGAATTACTGCAAGCGTGCAGAGTATCATTGATATGGCGCAAGATAACTCAATTCCACCAAGTTTGGCGAACCCATATGCTAATACAACAAGTTTGTGAGTTGGAAAATGTTTAATTAATAGCTTTTGACTTTATATTTGGCCTGTGATCATTGGATGTTATTGGAAAATGGAACATTGAGCCAAATAATACGTTTTCATTCATTAATTGCAAAAAACTCTTGTATTGTCAATAACTATTTTCAAGGAAATGAAATTGCAGGTGAGTTATTATATATGCAGGTTAATATTAGAAGTCAATGCCTATTGCTGAAAAACTTAAAAAAAATAATCCAGAAATGAGAAACTTTTTCTTCGGTAAGGCAATGTATATTGGAATTAACACTAATGAATAAATTAGTATTCATTCATTATCAATTGTAATTTACTTTCTCTCTTCACCTTGAAATAATTCACTGAAATACTACAATGGAATGTACACATAATATTTGTCCACCGCATAATTTTATTTATTCGAAAGATTCAGGCAAAACTAGCGTAATAAAATAAAATTCCAAAGAAGAAAGGACAAATTTCGTCAAAGTAGAATGCATTAGAGATGTTTGAAGGTAACTTCCTCTCGTCAGACAGATATTAACAGTTTTTCGCAAGGCTCTTCTAAAATCGCCTGCCGATTACCGGATGCTCTCGTAATTTACAACACGCACACAAATACAATAACAAACTGCTTTCCATGTGCGAGCGAGGACACACATATTCGTAGCTTTTTAACTTAGAATGTTATCTGAACTCGCTTCCAAGTATCAGAAGCTTCCATTGAATATCTCCCTGCAACTAAATGCGTGATCTCAGCTTCCACGAAACAATATCAAGATGTTGGAGATTTCGAGATGATTGATGTTCAAAAAAAACGACGAATATTCCATTTAGGAATGCATCCAGGACGTAAGTGTTTTTCTTCTTTTCCAATTAAGTAGATTAATAATCAAACAATATCAGGGATTAGAGACATTGCTTTGGACAGAAACAATAATTACATCGCTCTTCTGTCATTGCAGAACTACTTCTCATACAAATTATTTGACGCTGGAAATTATGAGCTGCTCAAAAAGTCAGAGTGGCAACCTGACAATGATAGTTGGCATTCTTCAGAGACTTTCTCTAACTTTTTTTTTCCCTCCCCTCGATAGGTGTGCTTACGAGTCTGAGCTTCGGTCCTGACAGCCAGCAGATCGCTTCTACGGATTATCATGGAAACTTGCTTATCACAAACGTTAGCTCTGATACTTGCGTTCATAGCTGTAAATTGCAGTTGGATAATTTAGGTAAGAGAGCATTTTGAAAAACTCATAGATAATGCTCGCAGATTGGTATAACATTTGCAGATGGGGACCCAATCAGCTGATTGCTCTAAAGTTTGCTTTGAATAAATTCAATCTGTTTGATACGGAGAAGAAGTCCATGGTGCATTCACAAAATTTAAGTTTTCACGATATATGTAATTCTCCCCTTACAAAAGTTCGAAGAGTATAACTATAATTAGATACAGCCTGTATTGACTGGAAGTATGATGGTAACCTCATTTTGAGTTGCGGCCAGGAAGACACGATTAAGGTTTACGATATGAGAAAAGGAGGCACGGTCAAGACTTTTTATCTCGATCATGATGTGTTCAGTATATTGATTTGATTTGATATGCGAAGGTACCAACTGACACTATTGTTAAGAAAAGGTGAGATGGAGTCCTTGTAGAGATATATTTGCAGCTATATCTAGCGATAGCAGCGTTTTGCTCGTAGATTTTGGGACTGAAAAGACAATATCAACATGCAATCAAGTTGGTGAAAGTAAAAGAATTCAAAATGATGATACATATAACTCCAGTATTTTCAGTCTCGTCAATGTGTTTCCTCGAAGGATGAGAGAAGAGAGCACGCAATGAGCATTAGATCAAGAAATTTACAAGGGATTATCTCCCGTTCGCATTATTTGTTTTCTATCGAATGGCTTCTAAATATCCCACTATTTTTTTTTTATGTCACGAGTTAATAGCATAAGGATTTCCGGTAGTATAGAGGCCAACGTCTTCTAATTTCGTTAGATGCAAGCTTATTGTTGGCAAAAGGAAACCGCTTATTTCGCTAATGATGCTAAGTATAATTGATAAATGTCTGAAAATTAAAAATTACAAGCAGAGATTTCAACAGTGGCATGTAAAAAAGCTTTAACTTGATTTAACGCTCTCTTTGGAATCCAACAACTGAGTGCGAGTTTTCTTACTTTCTCATTCACATTGAAATGACCGAAATTCTCGAAATATTTATCGATTAAGAATAAAATGACTCGAACTCTTAATATTATTATTAACAACTAAATAATTTACAATTAAGAAAGCAGATCTCCTGAGAAAAACGTATTTGATTCTAATGGTTGAAGGTAGCACTTCTAAAAGCCATTAATCATACATTGATGCATTTCTCCAGATCACTTGCAAATCGCCTGCTGCTCTGCAACAGATTCAATCATAGTGTATGATATTCATACAGATACAATCCTTGAGAGATTTCCCTGCGCTCGTGTGACCAATCCTCGTAAGTTACTCGCATTGAGAATCATTACAGTTCATCCCATAGACTTCGAGTCCCTCGTTGAGCACATACCTGACACGAAATATATCATCTCAGCTTCCACTGAGCAATATCAAGAATTCGCAAATTTTGAGGTGATTGATATCAAACAGAAGAGGAAAATATTCGAGCTGGGAATGAGTGCGGGAAGTAATTTACAAAAATATCATAATCGATTAAAACTTGCATCATTGAATAATAGGGATCGATGATATCGCTTTGGATCGCAACAATAAATACCTGGCACTGCTCTCATTAAAAAATTCCTTCGCTTATCAGCTGTTTGACACTGTGAATTTCGAGCTCGTGAAAAAAGCAAAATGGCAACCTTACAATGAAAGTTCTTCCCAAATAATAAGCATATTTCTAATTCTATTCTCGTTGTATAGATATGATTACAAGTTTAAGTTTCAGCCCTGATAGCGAGAAAATAGCAACAATGGACTATCAAGGAGTGCTAGTTGTCTCTGAGGTGAACTCTGATACATGTATATATTATCACAATCTACGACCAGGTTCACTAGGTAAACGCCGCAGACTTCTCTTAAAATAACGCTTGAAGATTGGGCTAATCTTTGTAGATGGGGTCCTGATCAAACTATTGCTATGAAGTTTGGTTGGAATAAATTTAATCTGCTTGATATGGAGAAAAAAGCTTTGCTACACCCACAGCATTTAACACTTGACGAAATATGTAATGCTTCTTCTGTGGTTATCAGCTTTGTAAAAATTATCATTTAGTTACTGCTTCAATTGATTGGAAACGTGATGGCAGTCTTATCTTGAGCTGCGGGCAAGAAGGGAGTGTCAAGGTTTACGATGCTAGGAAAGGGAAAGTGGTCAGAAAGATCCTGCCAAAATTCGACGAAGGACATGAGAGAATCAAATTAAGTAATTTTCTAATAAGGCAAAATAATATTTATGAGCGTTAATCTGAAGGATCAGTTAGATGGAGCCCTTGTGAGAATGTTTTTGCTGTGGTCTCGAGCTACGGCAGTGTTGTCTTAATCGATCTTGCGGCTGAAAAGATAGTTTCGAATTGCAATATTAAAGAGAGAGGTAAAAACAGCTAAATTTATGCAATTATAATGGAAAATTTTCTTCAGCTTCATCGATGTGCTTTCTCCAAGGAGCAAAGATGAGCCAGTCGTTTCAACCAGAGTAATGAATCCTGGGAATTAATGAACGAAGGACACCTCATTTTGCTATTCGATCTCCAGTGACCTTGTTTAGAAAATTAACTCAGATATGTATATTGAATTAATTAGTACTCTTTTAATTCATGAATCTTTAATTTGGTGCATTGAGAGTTGTATTTAATATTTGATTTTTTGTCCCTTCATAAGTTGATTGTATTTCTTTGACTTTTATTTGTTGAATAATCCATCGAAAATCAATATTATCAAGTTAAGTTCAAAAGCATTGAATTATTCTCTTCAAGTCTGATATACTGTCAAAAGAAAATTTAAGTCAATCGCTTTATATGGATACTTCACATTCTATGGCTGACTTTGCAACATAAGAGCATTAATAAGACTAAATACTATCAAGAATAGAAAAGACATATAAATTTGCTCTAATCTGCAGTAGCAATATGATTTTGATTCCTAAATATCAATAACAATCGAAAATAAATAAATTTTCAAACAACGAAAGCGCAAATCTTGCTCAAAGCTAAAACCGTTACTAATGCACGGCCGTAATATTCTACTATCACCATGGTAACTAAGAGGTTTCATTAGGTGGTTTGCAAATTGCATGCTCTTCTCCAGATTCAATCTTAATTTATGATACATATAAAGACACAATAATCTACAGGTCACCGAGCGCTAAGGTGAACGACCATCGTAGCTACCCAATGCTAACGGCTTCTAAAGTTCATTTTATAGATAATGAGACTCTTATTGAACATATTCCTGGAACTGAATATGTAATTTCAGCCGCCACAGGGCAATTTCAAGAATTGGCAGATTTTGAGCTCATCAATATGAAAAAGAAGAGGAAGATGTTTGACTTGGGAATGAGTCCTGGGAGTAAGCGATAAAAGATTACACGATATTCCATAAAAGCTCTCTAATAATTTCAGGGATAGATGATATCGCTCTCGATCGAAATAAAAACTACATTGCGCTTCTCTCATTAAAAAAATCCTTTCCATATCTGTTATTTCACGCCGAAACTTTCGAGCTACTCAAAAAATCAAAATGGCAGCCTTTTAATGAAAGTTCGAACTCATCTAAATCATCTTGCTATAATTGTTGTATATTAGGTATGATTACAAGTCTCAGCTTCAGCCCTGATAGTGAAAAGATTGCGACGATGGATTACCACGGTGTTTTCCTCGTATCCGAAGTGAAATCTGATATCTGCGTTTATAGCAACTACCTGCAGCCATATGCCTTAGGTAATTTTTTCTCGGATGTCTCAAGTAATGCTCGGAGATTGGTCTCATCTTTGTAGGTGGGGTCCAAATCAGCTGATTGCGCTGAAATTTGGATGGAATAAATTTAATCTGCTTGATATTGAGAAGAAGAGCATGATGTACTTCCAAAATATAACACTTGATGAGACATGTACATAATATTCCATTTAATTATCATGCTCTTATCGGGAACCCTATTTATTGTGTAGTTACTTATTGCATTGATTGGAAATACGATGGGACTCTCGTTTTGAGTTGCGGAAAGGAGGGTTCATTAAAACTTTGCGATGTTAGAGAAGGAAAAGTAGTCAAGACATTCTTCCTGAAGCCCAACAACGAATTAAAATTCAGTAATAGAATATGAAAACTCCTTCTGAAAAATTGAAAAGAAAAGGTGAGATGGAGTCCTGATGGTAGCATGTTTGCTGCTGTCTCCAACCAAGGCGACGTTTTGTTGGTGGATTTTGCAGCTGAAAAGATCATGTCGAATTGCAGCAAAGAAGATCAATGTAAGCATAATCAAATAATTTTTGTTAGTCATGCGAATTTTTCTAGCTACATCAATGTGTTTTCTTCAAGGATTCGCAATCGAATAACAATATCAACGGCGCTTTTTCAGCAGTGACTGAAAAATGCTCGCCTCTCGCAGTAGTTTCTAGTTTCACTTTTCGAAATGTTAATAGTCAATCCTGTAAATAGTATTGCTGATTATAATAGTCTCCAGGAATCCAATGTTTTTTGGTTTTATTTTTATGTTTAATTCTACTATTACTCAATATACACTGATCCCCAAGGCTTGATAACAAAGAAATTTAGCTTTGAAATTCATTTGGTCTGTTAACAGAGGAAAGAACTTATATTCCTGTGATTTATTGTTTAGCTTGTATGACTAAATAAATGCATTTAACTCGAGAGAACATTCTTCTCGAGGAGACTACTCACCAATAAGTACTTTCTAATACAAACACCTATAGATCATACACAACACTACAGCAAGCAAAAAGAGCTGAACTATCGTATTTTTAATAGGTCTCAGACCTCCCGTCAAGTTTCTTCCATGAACTAACGAACAATACGTATCAAATTGTTTCTTTCCAAGCTTATCATCAGCAAACGGATACTCTGCTCCAATTCTCGCAGCAGCAGCTAATCCGGATATTGTCGCTATTTCATGCGTGTTCACCAGCGTATAGCTTCCACAATAGAATGTCCTCTTCTTGCCTTGGATAAACCTCTGAAATGGCACAAATCCTGCGAAATGCTTCCAAGAATGCGACATCTGCCGCCACCATTTCTCAAGCACGATCTTGTCCTTCCTAATTTCATCTTTGGTCCATTTATCAGCCTCTTTCTTGTTCAAGAAAATAGTTTGGTACAGCAACAGCTTTGTTCCCTTTAATTGCGGCTGGTATTGGTTCAATATAAAGGACATTTCAATCTTTCTTGGGTCTCGCGTATCTGTCTTGACGAGGTATTGATCAGTTCGCTTATCCACATCGATGTCGTAATATTTATGCATGTATTCATCATCAGTATGCGTCACTGTCACATCATCAAAGTATTTTACATTTCCAAGCACCTTTCTTTCAAACCAAGACAGATCCTTTGTGACCTTGATAACGGCTTCTGCATGCCTTCGTGATCAACCACGACGCAGCCCTTGTTTGATCGTTTTACGACCTGAACGGGTCTGTTGTAGTAAATTTTCCCTTTAATTTCTTTGGCCAGTGCTTCATAGATTGCGGATAGCTTGTCGAAAGCAAACATTTGAGGCTGCTGGCTTAGAAGGAGTTCAGGGTCGTAATCGAAAATTTTGAGATCGGGGTCGAGGAACACACGAGCGATTAAAGCTGCGCTGACATGAGGAGTCTGATTGCCTGTTCCGAAAAACAAGGCGACTAAGGGCAACACCATGAGATTCACGAAATCATCGGAAAACCGGAACCATTTGAGGACTTTGTGGATTGGCAAAAAAGCAAAAACCGGCTCAAATCTCGAAATCCATTTGAGTATTGTTCCGAATTTTCTTATATCGCCTCTTAATCGTTTGGCGAGGTTTGAGGCAGAGTAGTTGGTCCAGTTGGTAGCTCCTTTGCCAAATGAGATTTTCATAGTAACGGGTTTGGGTTCGAAACCGAGCTTTTTGTGAAGAGCGAGAGTGTTTCGGTATGAGTAAGGGCCGCCTTGGACTCCGTCGTTAATGAAACTGTTTGCTGCTGGAATATGCTCAGATGTTGCCATGCCACCGGCACATTTCTCTTTTTCCCAGATTTCCAGTTCGTAGCGCTCGGGGTAGCGTGACAGCGACCAAGCTGCAGCCATGCCAGCAGCTCCAGCGCCAATAACACAGATTCTGGTCTTTCTGGTTTGAGTGGATTTCATTTGTTTTGTTTATGAGATACAATATAAAATTAGAGAAATTTCCCAGTTTTATTGATAACTGAGTGTAATCATACCGATAAGAAAAAAGACAAATTAAATTATTCACAATTCAATATCAGAAATACAATTTCGAGTTAGCAACCTGAGTTGCTGTTTATTGTTTGCTTTCGTTGACTAGATCCACAAAAGACGGGAACGAACTATAATAAAGAAGACGCCTTTGGTTGGTTTATTCACTCATTCAGAGAAATATATAAAGATCATATAATATATCGACTCATTGATTGTTTACATTCGTTCATCTTGTTCACTGAATCGTTAAGTTCTGGGGGCACTTTATTCGTCCGAGCAGCTTTGGAGGAGGAGAGGAAAGAGCTTCGACGATTAATGGAAATTAACTTCTTTGTTAATTTCGAAATTCAGAGCTCAAGTCTCTTCTGAAGGCGTGCTAATTTTCCTGTAAATAATGGGATTCTCACATATTGATGCAACAAACCAATCATTTTGTCTCAGTTCTAAATCAGAAACTCTACAACACCTGTAAGTAAGCCCCATCAAAAAGTTTCTCTGCTTGAGGTACCCCTAAGCCCTCATTTTTGACATAAAAACAACGCCATTAATTGAGCCAAGACAATATGACCACTACTTGCCGAAGACCTATTCCATGTATACTGAAGATTCAAGTGATAACGACTCATTCGCCGCAGGAGATGATCTTATTGCATATGAACCAGTTTAAACGAATACTGAAGAATGGATGAATTATAGATGCACTCTAGGCCACCAGCAATGAATGCAATTTCCCACCAGAGTAGAATTTACTTGCAATTGATGAGCTGCTCAAATCTAACGAGACTCTAAAGATGCTTTAGTCACTTACTCGTTTCGTTAACCCGGAAAGCACTCTCTTGACTGTAAAAGCTATTTTTTCTTTTCAGTTTCAGTTTTCTGTACTGATGCTGGAAATTGGAAAAAAAAAACTCAAAAAATTAAATACCACGTTTTCTAACCTATATAAGGCAATAATTAGTCAAATCTGAGATAAGAACTCAATAAAAAGCGTATCGTGAATTAGGTTGCTATTAGATTGGAGCATAATGAAGGTTCCTAATACATGATTACGCTTTATTTCAGCAAATAAGTTTGATTAGCCTATAAATGTTTCACATAAGGCAATTCTTTTCAAGAAATAACCTTTCCATTTCCTTGAACAATGATTTGTTTCTCAAGATGGTCACAAAAGAGAATTCTCCATCATCAATTAACGCTGACATGGCAAATTAACTACTTTTCTTCCTCACTCGTAAAGATTTTCTTTTTCGGGGTTTCTCCAGAGCATTCGGAAATTTTGGTTTGATAGTCCACATTTCGAAATTAGGATGATGTTTCATAGAAATTTGACTGGGGGTTTGTACAAACTACCTGTTTAGTTAACTAGAAGTGCTTGAATCCATCTGATGCTACCAATGGAAATCTAATTTGCTCTGACAAAGATTTGCATTTTATCTCATCCTTCTAAATTAATAGAACTTCTCGACTCGCGATTAGCGCTGGCAATTAAAGGTCTCAATTTATTCTTAATTATTTTAGTTAGGCATAGAATTTTACTTAAATGTTCACTGCGTTTATAGAAAAGTACCTCGAAATCTAATATTGTAAAAGTTAATGAATGTGACACACGAATTTTATAGAGAAATATTCGCCTTTAGGTTCCACATTTAATAAAAAAAACTTCGAATTACAGAAACTGTTTAATTAACAATTAGTAAAATTCTTATCTCAAGGTGCTTCTCTTCAGACGGGAAGATCGCCGATCTGCTCACTCATTTTGTCAGCCGGTTAAAGCTTGCGAATGAACAGAGGTATGTCTTGCCATCTCGAAGAGTGCACCTCTATTTTAAGAACCTTATACAGCTTTTTTTTTTTTACAGACCATGATAGAAGCAGTGGCAAAAGGGTAGATCTTCCTCATTTAAACATATCTTTTGATAGTATCTGAACGGATTAAATTTCGAAAAGCGTTAGAACTTGACCACTTTTCCTTAAATTGTTGGATAGATACCAGAAGGAGTCCGAGTTCCAAGGTCCGGGTTGGACAATATCGAAATGTTAATTATTTTTCAATAATAAATTATAAAGCATGTAACTCTACTCGAATTGTATCAAGCTAATTAATCTCAGCATTATTGATGAAAACAGCTTCATTTCCAAGCCAATTAGTTGAGATCTCCTACTAACAGTAAAAGACTCAATATGCTCATTGACGCTTCATGCTTGAATATAATCTAAAATAATTGCAGTGCCCTAGAAATAATTGCAGAAAAGAACAAGAGACTTTATTTCTGAGAAAAAGAGCAAAAGGCCCATGCAAACCGAATGAAGTACGGAGCCATGGAGATTAATTTTACATTATCGAATTTATTATAAAATTTAGAGCGGGTTTTGTGGAATTAGTCATGGTGATACACTGAGAGTGTATTCTTGTTGAGTAGGAGTTTTGTTTCTTGAAGTTAACAATGCGGGGATTATTTTTCCAAATCTGTGAAAAAAGTTCATTTTTTGTATTCAGAGTAAATAACAAGGTTAAATTTTCCGAAGTCATCATTCAGAGTCTCTCTGCCACTCCTTAGCTTATGCCTCGAGAGGACGACAGGAAGCTATTCTATGAAATTAATCTCGGCATTTACTTTCATTTTTTTGAACCTGACTAATCTACCCTCTGATCAACTGGATTACGTCAGGTAATGTCTTGATTTTCGAAATTGGTGTTCCTTTTTCCATTTCCACGGGAAGAGAATTACATATAAAAAATTTGCTCTTCTGAACACACGCAATAGCTACTCGAAAGAAATTTAATTGACTAACTCCAATTATTAAATCAACAGCAGAAAATTTCTTAATCATCATTATTCTTCTGGAATATCCCACGAAAAGCAACAATGCAGTGCCTTCTTGTAGTGTCTCTGCGGAAAGTTCAATACTGGCTCATCTTAGGAAATACTGTTTCTTCATTGATTTTGACTAGAAACCAAATGTGAATCATATTTTCAATAAACCAAAAGGAGAAAAAGATAGCATTACCCTGTTAAATCTTCTGAGTTCAGTCGAGTTGCCTCTTTTCGCTAATAGGCATCATATTTCCACCGAGTTACCTCTCTCTTCAAATAATTTTGCAATATCAGAATGTTGGATTCCAAATTGAGAACGAAGGTGGTTAAGAATAAAGTTTAAAAAGGTCCATATGCGACTTGTTTGATATTTATCGGAGACAAGAAGCCAATTTGCACTTTGCATTGAAGAATAAAGCAGCCTCTTCTTGAAATTATAGCGCGTCAGTTGTAGAAAAGGGAAGAAATGGACCTATTTACCTCCACTCGCGACTTTAAGTGAAAGTAATTCTAAAGAAAGGACAGCTAGGACACCAGAAAGCAGTCATGTTAAGTTTATCACATAGTTTCTGCTCTGAGTCAATCAAAATATGATTTTTTTGAAGAAGGATCGCTGGTTTAGTAAGTAGCGAGTCATATTCATAGTTGGATCGCGTCTAGGACGAATATTAACATGTGTTTGAAGATGCTCATAGAAGGACACATCTAATTATACTCAACAAAATTTTCTTTTGGAGGGTGAAGTAGGCCATCATGGAAACGATATTCTAGATATTTGCTTCGAATTTCATTTTTCATATTATTTTTCCAGCAGCAGCATTCTGGTCGACTTAGAAAAATAGCAATTCCATTGCGTATAGATTATTCTCCTGAGCGTTGAATGCCCTTTTAGTTCGGTCACGGGAATAATTAGGTATTTGGAATGATAATTGAATTCGTGAAAAAAACACCAGTACGGAATACATTATTTTGCTTTTAATTACGAAATAAAGGTTTTCGAAATTTGAGTCATCACTAGCTTCTTGTTGAAGACAATCAGAACCGTAACACAAGTGCAAGTAAACCTCAGGAATAATCATCTTTGTGCTGTCTTCGAAATATTTAGAAGTGCAAAGAAATTGGAATTTAAAGCTTGAATCTCATCATATTTTCTTCATTAAAGTCTGAAATGATTCTTGTGAAGCATTTAACAGCGACTGTAAAGGATTAATTTTGAAAATCACCGAGTCCGACGCAATACTTGAGCAAATAAAAAAGAATATCAGATGATTATATGAATCAAACGCAAAAGGCAGAAAATATCTTTCCCAACGGACGTTTTACTTTTACAATGGTGGTTGCATGACGATGTGAATACCAGAAGAAGATCCGAATAGAGAAGAAGCTTCGAAAATTGGTTGGAGTTTACATAGCAGAGCAGCACTTTTCTGAGCATACTCCATCCTACAGTGACCTAACAAGCGCAAAAAGCATTTTTTATAAAGAAGCGTGGGTGAATGCTATTAGCTTTATAATTTCATATAACTTCTATACCAACTCTTTGTATCTTATACCAACATGAGGTTCGCTTGCATTTTATGATTTGAAATCCCAGAACACTTATGGACTCACAATTCTAGACGAATAATATTATCAGAACGTTTTCAGTGAGAAAAAGGCTTCAGTCGCTATAGCCATCAATTTGTTTAACTCAGAAAAATTTTCAGCGATGAATTTAAGGGCTAAGTGGGAGAAATGGAAAGTAAACAATTTAAAATATCATCTGGGAGCTGTGAACTTCAACTCTAAAGGCAGATTCATTGAGCGAGCCCCTTGGAACATGTTTTGGAAATAGCCAGCTTTACTCTTATCTTCTAGATACGAAAATGCTATGGTGATTGTCATTAATTTATTTCCAATAGCCAATTAATCCAACAAGAATCATGCCTTTTGATCCATTCTAAGTCTGCCATCTTTGATGATTTCGTGAGATTACTCAACTGATGCCCATATTTGAATATGATTCCAAAGATAATTGCTCATGAATAGTGCTAGGCTCTCTGGTGGTTCTCAATACAAATAATGCTCGTACGCATAACTAGGAACGCTGCTGGACAAAAAAATTTGCGAATTAACTTCAGGAACGATGCTGCGTGTTTTAAGTATACACTATTTTAGGCGTTTTAGACGGTGCGAATTTTCTGATACCGATCAGTGCAGCTCTTCTTTTTTTCAATACAGCTATGATCCCAATGAAAATCCATTGAAGTTCCATCAAATCGTTCGACACTCCCCACTTTTGAGCAATCAACTGCGAGTTCATCCATTTCATACTTGCATCAAATTCATTTAGCAATATTAATCCATTTTCCATAGACCTTCTTCAACAAAATGCAATATGATGTTTTTGCTCGTAGTTGCAATACCTTGATGATGCTCTGCAGCGGGCCATATATCGAATTACCTTCCTTCACTCACTAAATCCAGAGTTTCGTGAGTTTGAAACAGTATTGAGTCCAATATTAATCGCACGTCGGAGTTTTTAATAATTCCTAAAATTATGGGTAATGTGTATTGTTGCGTAAGTGACAATAACAGAGAATCCTTCAAGGAACCCAGAGGGAAGCGCCCTCAAGAGCGATCAAGCGTGAGATCGAGCAAAGCTGATGCCAAGGTCGGAAAATACGCAGGGAATCATCAAGCTCTTCTTTCAGCGATTCAACACACCGAAGGTTCTCAGTCCAAAAAAACCTATACAGACACTGAAGACCTCCTGGTGAGCGAAAAATTCAATGATTCTGTCTTAGGGTCTGAAGCGCCGAGCGATGCTGACTCTCAACAGCAAGATGGCACCAAGAAAGGAACTCGACGTCCTCAGAAAGCTGATAGAGAGAGTAGAATCATTGACAAAACCGACCCAAACGCTCGTTGCTTCGACAGCATGGTCTCTGTAGATAGCCTTCGTCAATCAGAAGACCAACCACCCACTTCAAAAGCTAATATTGACCGTCCACCTATGGTGTCCTCAGAAAAGGTTCAAGAACCAAAGACCAATCAACCGCAAGCTATGAAGAATGAAGAAACAGAGCCTCTGGTTCAGAAAGTGACAACAGAAGAAAAAACGCACATAGAACAAGCAGCGAAATCAGAAAATGTGTCTTCTAATGTGATAAATCAAGAGAAATCTGAACCTATCCAGCCTGAAGAAAAGATAATTCAAGCCATTGTTCAATCTGAAAACCAGGACAAGCCAGCCGCTGAGGAGTCTCTCCCGGTTCCTGAAAATCTTGAAGCATCAGAACCAATGGAACAACCAATCGAGTTCCAGCCGCCTCAATCGAATCCAGAGGAATTTGCTGAGCCAGTCATCGAGTCTCAACCTGTGGAATCTCACCCTGAGGAGATAATCGAGCCATCTGAAGGCAACAAGCCAGCAGAATCCAATGGCGTTGAATTGGAAAATGCGTTTGACCAACAACCAGAGATCCAGGTGGATGTAAATGTCGTTGAGCTTGAAAAATCTTCTGCACAGCCTTTGGAATCAGGAGAAAACGTCCAAGTCGAAGAAACTGGAATGAAGAACGCTTTCGAAGGAGAGTTGCAAGCGACTGAAAAAGTCACTGTGAGCACCGGACCTAATTTGAACGGATTCGATTCGCAAGATCTTGGCGAGGCTCAAAATAACGATGAGAAATTGCCTGAAATTGAAAGTAAACAGGACGAATCGACCGGCAATGCTGAAATGAACCAAGTTCCTTTGGAGGAAGCTAAAGAGTCTGAGCAGGATAAAACCGAACAAATTGATGAAAGCTCATGCAAGGAAACTCTACCTGAGACTGCTCAACCAGAAGACAACACCGAGAAGGAGGCAAATGCTCAAGAATCACAACCTGCACAAAATCAAGAAGATCAAGATGTTAAACAAGAAAATCAAGAGCAAGCCAACGTGGAGGAAGTCAACACTCAACAAGACGATAAATCTTATGAAATCACCGAACAAGGATCTCAGCAGCAAGCCAAAGTCCAAGATGAACCAGAGACCCATGTCGCACAGCAAGAAGACTCAAAAGAGCAGCAAGTGGAACAGCCAGATTTTATCGCGATGCTCGCAAAAGAACTCGGCCAAAATCTCCCAGGCAACGAAGAACAAAAAGGAAGTGAAGACCAAAAAGCAACCTCTAACCCCAATGAGCAAGAACCTCAAAACATAGAGAAGACCATCTCTGTCACCGAGGAAGCTAGAACCGAGTCTATTTCTCCAACTGCTGACACAGCCATCTCGAAAAGTGAAAGCTCAGAGTCGAATAACCTCAAGCAGAACATAGAAACAGCTACTGAAGTTCCTTCAAAATCGGTGATCGAAGAGACAAAGCAGACTTCCAAAGCCACTGAACCCTCTGAGGAGCCAAAAACAACAAGAAGAGCGCAAAGATCAAAAACTACAGCCAAAGCCCGAGTCATTTATGTCCCTAAAGGCACCGAAGACTCCAAAGTTAACATCGCACCAAAAACTAAGACCACCAATTCCAAAAAGCCAGAACCTGAGGCGTTCAACAAGAAAGAAGTCGTGAAATCGAAAGACGTTCCAACCTTAGAAGCTACAAGCCCTAAAGAGTTCAATTCCAAACCTGAGGAAGAGAAACTCACCGCGACTCCAATCGATACACAAACCGGGTCTCGAGCTTCTCTTGATGAAAACATGCGAGAGCAACTCGAAAGACCTGAATTGGTCAACACAGACGCTAGACGTGGACGCAAATGGGTATCTGAAGTCCTGGATTTAACGCCAAAGAACTCGTTGCAAAAACTTGAGCAAATATTCGGTGTCTCTGAAGAAAACATCATAAAGCCTTCGAAAGTGAAAGTTGACGAGGACACCTTCCCACCACTTGGTCTGCCACAGGAAAAAGAAAAGGTATCAACGACTCCAGTAGCTCGCACTCGAAAACAAAGGACCCGTTTCAACACGCAATTCCCTTCTGCTACCCAAGCGACCCAGGCAGGTGCTGCTTCTGAGGGTTTTATCGTAAGTGAGGAAAAGGAGATCGTGAAGGAAAAAGAGAAGGAGGAAGAAGAGGAGATCCCTGTGAGAAAGAATAGGAAATTCCGTAGATACCCAACAACGGTTAAGAAATAAGAGTATTTTTAATGGGTTTTTTTAAATCATTACATGTGAGTACGATTTTACACACATATTTTAGAACCAGAGTTGCAATGTGCATTGTTAACGTAAACACGCAATAAGATGCAGTGTTAAGTCTATTAAAATAAAACCAAAAAAAAACTAAATACAATCTGAAGTAGCTATCACGGCCCACAAAGAAGGCTGCTAAGTATATTTTTTGCATAGTATTATTATTATCAATTAGATTCGATGGATCGTCTGCAGATCGGACAAGAGTCGCGCTCCTTTAGCCATTGCAACACGCAGTCTTTATGATAATCATGAGAGCAGGGTAATTTCACCAGCTCATCCCCGGGCTTGTACTCAGCCTGGCAGATGGGGCAATCGTCGGCAACTTTTTCCGAGCAAGAATCTCCATAGCAGATGGATTTCAGTTTATTCAAAGCGACAGTGGAAGCCGGTGGCCTGTGAGTAGATCTCTCGAGCGCTAATTCATTGATTATTCGATTCAAATCACTATTATCAGTTAATGAGGAATTCCCGAGCGCAAAAATTATCAGCGCGAACTCAGTTATACTAGCAGAACTGTTAATGCTGTATCCTTCATCCATACGAGAGTCCCAGTCAAGCTCGCCCTCCTCGCCAGTCGAATTCGAATTTTCGAAAACTTGAAACAATCGGTTGACAATCCGTGCAAGCCTCACTATTCTCGTGATATGACGCCGAAACTCATCGGAACGTGAAGAAGCCAAATCACGAGTATTGGTGGCAAGACTCGCGTTTTCTTCAGTTTCATCATTGAAGCGAACAACAGGAATGATGTTTTCTGACTGAGGAGATTCGTTTCGCCCTCCTGTGGTCCTTTGCAGGAATGTCACTGTGAAACTGTCTACTGTTTGATCGTCCGAGGGCCGATTGGGAGATTCTTCTAAACTTAGAGTAATTGATCGGGAAATCGGCGAAATGAATTCGCTTCTTCGCTGATGGGAAGACCTTGGGTTGAAATGGGAAGAGGTGGAAAGTGGGCTTGCTCTGCGGCAAAATAGGCAGTGCCTCTCTGAGGATTCGGCGTCGGGGAGAGTGAATGGTCCTCGGCAAATCTCACATCTCGCTTTGTTCCATGGATTTGAGAATGCTGGTACAGTGTGGCGGAGAGATGGCTCTGTATCGGGATCTATAGCGCTATATTGGTCGTCCCAATCGTCGATCGATTGGTCAGGCTGCGTGGCGTACCTTTCCATGTATTATTTAAATTCTAATTTGATTTAATTCTGAATCGTACATTGCGAATAGAGTAGAAATACGGTAAGTCTTGTGCGATGAATCAAAAAAAGAAGATTTGTTTATAGGAAAAAAAACAAAAACATGGAAACTTGTTGAATTTTATTCTTGAATTGGCTAATTACTTTGTTCAGATGTTTCAAGCACTAACTTCTAATGATAATGAGTAATCATCATTAATATTGACAAGACCAATTTCTCTCAAATGACTATCTTCTCGAATGAAATTTGTTCACTAAGATGATAGATACCAAAGAAAGCGCACAAATGACAGCCTCTGCAATCCACAGGCCCAGAATTCTCGGGGCCAATCCAAACTTTGAGTGTAATTCATGAAAGATTTTATTAACGGAAGAGTCGTAGAAGCAGTCCCTTTCAGTGATTGCATAAACATCGCCCTTCGCTGAACTCACTCTCGTTTCTTGTTTCCATAAAAGTATAGAAGCAATTACCGCCAATACCCCGATAACTCCAGAGAGTGCATTGAGAAACCCGAAAGCTTTTTGAATGCGTTCTGAAGGACTCAACTTGATATAGAGATATGTTACACCCAAAAGAAACAGAAACTCTATTATAAGTATGATAGTTGATGTTGCTGCTGCTATTTTAGCCTGTGTACTTGCATATACTAATCCTTCAAGATTCATGCTATTACAATGCGGAGTATCACGCAGTTTAATCCGAGTCGAATAAGTCAAATAAGCGCTCTGCTGACTAATAGTCTGATTGAATTTCGGTAACGTCAGCACAGGCCTCGACCACCACTGACTCTGAAAACTATTCAATGAGGTGTCGTTATCAATCACTTTGAAATCTGGAAAAGTTCCGTATTTTTTGCATCCATGGGCTTCTTCGCTGACTGAATGATAATTTTTCTGTTTAGGATATTCATGTGTGCTTATGCAAGGCGTACCTTCGCCTTGTGTCAGAGTAAACAATGCAATAGGCTGTTTTCCTTGCTCTCTTTTATAATTGAGATATCTTCTATCTAGTAGTTGAGTGCCTCCTGTTGTTTCAGTATTTTCAAGAGGGGCATCTTCGATTGCGGCCCAAGTTATAGGGCATGTGCTTCCATAGACGCACATTCCTTGAGAGCATTTGGTATAGCCGGCGGGGCAAAATGTCGATGAGTTTGTGTATTTGGTAGCTCGTTTAGCACAGATACTTTGTCCTTTCCATTTTGTATAAGTTTGGGGTTCTGTCTTTGGAATACGATTCAAGCAACTACCACTTTCATCTGTTATGAGATCTATGAGTTCGTCCAAAAGGCTGTTGTGGCATGACTCGTCAGTGCCTGGCCAATACCCTAGCTCTAATTCAGTATAATCGCCTGGGCAGCTAGATGCAAACGCAATATCGGTAATTGGAGGATAGCCAAGGTTGTTGTACAGGCCTTGGCTTCCACCAGCAATCTGTTTCGAATCTGCTGAAAAACGATGCATAAAGAAAATAACGAGAAGCAGTATCCAGATAGCCAGCCAGGTAACAATCATGATGATGTTAGTTATGCTGGCCGTCGGAAGACCTCTAGCACGACGGACCAGCCTGGAGACAAGACTTCGGTTGGAGGACGAGCCAGCAATGAAATTTTGCGTTGGATCATCTGGATCTGCGTGAGGTGCTATTTCCATTTCAATTCTGCTGATGATGATTTGAAAATATCTTTTATAGATTTTAATTCAACTTTAGTTCTCGTGTCCAAGCGAACAGATTATCTGAGCGGAAGTTACAGTCATTTCAGAAGTAAGGCCTGTCACAAAAAGTATTCCCTTAAAGCTTTGTTGTCGAAGACAAGATCCTATCTCAACCGACCGGTAAACAAACGTTAAGTTTCTCAAATTTAATTTTGAAACATGGCGTTACTGGCTTCCGATAGATAATAGCCGAGGGTTATATTGAAATCCTCTCGGCCTCTACTTTCTAGTGAAATATGAATCACCATCCATCAATCAAGACATAACTCTTTGATCGTTGAGAAAAGATTTTTCATTTTCCTTTGTGTTTTCAAGAGTTTCAGTGTCACAGCAACAGCGAGAGATGCAGCATACATTACTGTGTTCTCCAAATTCAAGGCTACCTTTTCCAAATCAGGATATCCTTCATCTCGGTGGACTGCAAACGGAATATTCCCTTCCAAATAGAAGGATGATAGATTGTACAAGTACCAAAAGACGCCAGTACTAAGACAAGGAGCTTAGGGTGGTTCACAAGCAGGATAAAGCGGAAAACTATGATGTTTATGACATCAAAATAGAGACAGGTGAGGATGAAATTGAGAAATCTCACAAGGAAGAAGTTTCGGTAAACTAGACGATGAGAACAAATATATTACTCTTCATACATTTTGGAAAACTCTCTTTCTCTCTAGCTTGTTAATCATACTAGGTAAATGTTAAGGTCTTGAACAACAAAATTGATCCACCCGTCTTAACCTGGCCTAGACGTCTCTGAAAATGATTTGGTGATATAATTCTGTTATAGTTGGGAGTAAAACTCAAAGCATAAAAATCACAATTTTTTCCTATCCTTAACGAGAAAATTATAGCAAAGTAACTCAAAATATTGAAAATAGTAGTAGGGAATTGAATCTAAAGTGCGATTTTTCATTTTTCGTTCATTATAGTCAGTATGAGGAAAAGCGGAAGTGTTGTTAAATTTTTTTAAAGGATTCATTTTGCTAACAGCAACTACTCTAAACAAACTGCTGATTTTATTTTTTCATTGTTATTGAATTGGCTGATGTTTTTGTTCATGAATTTCATATATTTAACTTTCTAACGATAAACAATCATCATAATTTTTGATAAGATCAATTATACAACGTGACTATCTCCTTGAATTAACTAAGAGACCAATTATCAGAGCGAGCCCACAGATGACAGCCTGCACAACCCATAGAGGGAAAATGCGGGCAGACGATCCAAACTTCGTATGCAAATCATGAAAGATTTTATTAATAGAAGACTCGTAGAAGCAGTCCCTTTCAGTGATTGCGTAAACATCTTCTTTCACAGAGTTCACTCTCGTTTCTTGTTGCCATAAAAGTATAGAAGCAATCACTGTCAATACCCCCATAGCTCCGAAGATCGCATAGATATACGTGAGAAGTTTTTGATCGGATCCTGAGTAACGCTGATTCTGGCGCATGACCAACAAGAAAACCGTTGCAGTGAAAAGTCCCACAAGCTCTATTACAAGTATGATGATTGACGTTGTCGCTGCTATTTTGGCGTGTGTACTTGCATATACTAATCCTTCAAGATTCATACTTTTACATTGCGGAGTGTCACGCAGTTCAATTCGAGTCGAATAAGTCAAATAAGCGTTCTGTTGACTAATAGTCTTTTTGAATTCCGGAAAATCCAACAAAGCTCCAGACCAGACCTGACTCTGGAAACTGTTTAGTGAGGTGTCGGTATCAATCACTTTGTAATCTGGAAAAGTCCCGTATTTTTTGCATCCATTGCCTTTTTCTTTGACTGGTTTGTAATTTTTCTGAAGAGGATATTCATGAGTGCTTATGCAAGGCGTACCTTCGCCTTGCGTCAGAGTAAACAATGCAATAGGCTGTTTGCTTTGCTCTCTTTTATAATTAAGATATCTTCCATCAAGTAGTTGAGTGCTTCCTGTTGTTTCAGTATTTTCAAGAGGGGAATCTTCGATGACTACTGAAGTTATTGGACATGTATTTCCTTGTACGCACATTCCTTTGTAGCACTTTGTATAGCCAGAAGGGCAAAATGTTGATGAGTTTGTGAACTTGGTTACTCGTTTAACACAGATGCTTTGTCCTTTCCATTTTGTATAAGTTTGGGCTTTTGTATCTGGATAATAGTTCCAGCATTCAGATCTGTTGAAACTAGTCCGAAGCCAGTGGTAGTCGTAGCAGAACTCGACGGTACCGGGCCAATACCCGAGCTCTAATTCAGTATAATCTCCTGAACAGCTAGAAGCGAACATAATATCGGTAATTGGAGGGTAGCCGAGGTTATTGTAGATTCCTTCGCTTCCGCCAGCGATCTGTTTCGAATCTGCTGAGAAAACGTGCATGAGAGAGATAATGAGAAGCAGTATCCAGAGAAGAGACAGAGAAAACATTATTATGGTGTTGTTTATCTCATCAGTCGACAGTCCTCTGACACGACGGAAGAACTTGGAGACGGGACTTTGGTCGGAGTACGAACCAGCAAGGAAATCTCCGTCTGGATCTGCATGAGGAGGAATTTCTAATTCCATTTTGTCGAAATATCTTCAGCGTTACTTTTTCTTTTTTGAAAATTTTAATTAATCTTATCTCCTGTCTCTAAGCGAGTTGTTGATTTAATTGGAAGTTAAGGCCATTGTAGCACAAAATCCTGTGGAAAAAGCTCATTTCCTTAGAGTTTTTTGTAGAAGACAGGATCCAATCTCAACCGATTGGACAGCAAGAGGTTAATTGTTAACAAACGACTTGGAAAATAGCGTTACTGCAAGTCATTTTCGCTAAATTTCCCGAATGATAGTATTTCGATCAAAATGTAACTTATATCCAATAAAAATAAATAAACTACCAGACGGTCTCTGTGAATTTTTCTAAAGGAGATAATCATAAACTAGTGATTCTATGCTCTCTTTCCATACGTATTAAGACTTTGTTTTCGTTTGTATCTGCAACCGAGTGAATGACAACCACCCTAATTGTCTTGAAAAACTTATCTGTATTACTTTTGTTTTCAATATTTTGTAATATTTTATTTTTCAGGTTTCAAAAAAGCATCAAGGACCTCAAACTCCTCGTAGTTGTATCTGCCCAGTCGAATAAAAAGTGCTATTTTCCATGTTTTTGGTGGTAAAGTCAGGATGGAAGGCCTTTTCGTTTTAAGGAGTTGTTTATGAATAAAACAAACAGTTTATTTCAATTTATTTTACTAAGTGTTTTTAACGAAATGGCTTTTTCCCATTAGTTTCAAGCTTTCACATAATTAGCAATCATCATCATTTGTAATAAGATCAATTCGTATCAATAGCTATCTCCTCGAATAAAATTTGTTCACCAAGAAACTAAACACAAGAGAGAGTGCACAAATGACACCTTCTGCAATCCATAGATTAAAAATGCTGGCTGCAGATCCCCACTTCGAGGTTAGATCATCGAAGATTTTATCAATAGAAGAGTCATAAAAGCAGTGAGTTCCAGTAATTTTGTGAATATCTGCCCTCACTGAATCCACATTCCCCTCTTCTATCAATCAACTTATAGAAGCAATCATCGTTATTATTCCGATACCCTCGAAGCCCATATAGATAATCTTGAAAACCTTTTGAATCTGGTCTGAGGATCTCAATTGCTTGTAATAGAATGCTATTCCAGCCACAAGAGCAGCAATCATAAGAGAAAGTATGACAGCCGATGCTGTCGCTGCATTCTGGGTATGTGTACTTGCATATACTAATCCTTCAAGATTCATGCTATTACAGTGCGGGGTGTCACGCAGTTTAATCCGAGTCGAATAAGTTCAATATGCGCTCTGTTGACGAATGGTCCTTTTGAATTCCGGCAACTTCAATACAGTTTCAGACCAAGGCTGCAAGGCTGGCTCTGAAAACTATTCAGTGAGGTGTCGTTATCAATCACTTTGAAATCTGGAAAAGTGCCATAGGTCTTGCATCCACGGGCCTTTTCTTGGACTGGACCGTAATTTTTCTGAATAGGGTATTCATGTGTGCTTATGCAAGGCATACCTTCGCCTTGCGTCAGAGTAAACAATGCAATAGGCTGTTTTCCTTGCTCTCTTTTCTAATTGAGATATCTTCCATCTAGTAGCTGAGTGCTTCCTGTTGTTTCAGTATTTTCAAGAAGGGCATCTTCGATTGCGGCCCAAGTTATAGGGCATGTGCTTCCATGGACACACAACCCTTGAGAGCATTTGGTAAAGCCTGTAGGGCAAAATGTCGATGAGTTTGTGTATTTGGTAGCTCTTTTAGCACAGATACTTTGTCCTTTCCATTTTGTATAAGTTTTTGGTTATGTCTCTGGGTAATAATCAAAACAAGACAATCTGCCCTCATAATCTTTATATCTTTTCTCTAAGTGGACGGTTTAAATCAGTGGAGTAACTTGGTTTTTTTCAGAAATAAATTCTGTCGCCGAAAGCATTTTCTTAAACTTTGTTATCTGGAGACGAGATTCTATATCGCAACTGAATGGACAGCCAACAAGATTTCTACGAGTTAATTTGAAAATTTCATTATCGGGAGCCGTTTCCAATAAAGCTTCATATAAGCTTTTTGCGTCCTTTCATACACAGGGCTCTGCATTAGAAGTGTGTTTGCAACGCTTTAGCCTTTTTGTACTTTCCGATATATGGAATTAGCCTTAAGAGTCAGAATTTTCCTCTTTGTTTTTAGTTCTTTGTAGACGCATCTCAGATGTTCAACACAGATAGTTCACGCCAGCAATCCAACTCTGTTTTTCCAGTGTCTTCTATTTTAAGCATATTAATCAAATGACCAAATTTGGCAATTGATACGATATCCACCAAATTTACGTGGCAAATTTGAATGATTAATTTAT
>ENA-UOTX01000882-UOTX01000882.1-compost-metagenome-genome-assembly--contig:-NODE-882-length-27890-cov-8.775069_pt1 | contig 27890 bp, 14 predicted proteins | sample MGYA00238143_ERZ746982 | MGnify/ENA primary metagenome ERZ746982 (study PRJEB28758, sample SAMN06268862) | compost metagenome | isolation source: single cell | place: USA: California, Emeryville, Joint... | reverse complement strand
ATGACAACCTTTTAATCAAGTATATCATGAGTGTGTGTGGACAAACAAACAAAATAATTTATAACGCTAGGAAGTAATTAGTGTCAGTATTCATGAGGTAGCATTGTGCTGTGCTGAACTTTTCACATTTTGTTCACCTTCAAGATCAAATTAGACTTAATTCTCACAAATGGGGTTAAGAGGAGACCCATACGTAAATAATTGATTTGCAAGCGGGAAAAACACGCTTGCTTAATTAGGCTACCCTCATCAAAGAGCAATTTTTGAGAAGAAACTCCTTGAAGACTGTGTCCAAAAATGATAAGTTCCATTCTTTTCTATCGAAGCAGAGATCGAATGTACCCCTTTATAAAAAAAACGGTGAAAAGTATCCAAATTCAAAATACTTAAAACGAGGAAAAAAGGAATAAAATAATAGGAATAGGTAGTCGTCAGTTTATCCCACATTGTGAGCGCACTATATTCTCAAGCTATCATTAATATTATGTGGAAACGGTAAATTAATTTTGTTTTCAGATTTCAGGTTTCAAGCTTAAACCAATGAATGCTTTGAAAAGATTAATAACAGCTATTCTCACCAGTTGTACTTTAACGTCGATGGCAATGAACTGAAAATATTAGTTGATGTACACACTCAGATGTATCAAAAACGTTGATAACTCAAAATTAAATCAGATTGCAATAAAAATGATTACACGAAGGAGACCAAGAAAGAAAAAGGGCATAACACTCATATGGCAGTGTTGTATGAGATCTATAGGTCTCTGCCTGATGGCAGCATTTGTGCTCTTGACAGCAGTCGTGTTATACACTATGATCTATGAGATTGCTCCAGCATATTACTATCACTATAATAGCTGGGCAATTGGTGGGGTAACACTTTTTTTATTTGTAGTCAACATCATCATAATCGTAATAAGGGTATTTTACTACTCGAGCTTTTTCTCGGATTTTCAGTCCTTTTTAACTTTGCAATGGCGGTTCTCACTGATCCAGGAAGTACCAAAAGCATCAAGGTATTTGCAAGCCTATCTCATTTCAATCTTCATATGAAAAAGCTTAGGGATTTGGAAAAGTATCAAATGATTGAGGTTACAAGCTCTTTGAGTGAAGAGACCTCACAAAATGTTGCTTTGGATGATGATGATAATGAGTTTATTAGAAGAAAATTAAGTACAGGTAAAAATAAAAATTGATTCCTATCGTTGCAAAAGAATCTCATGCTAATATAGGAGATCGAATTTCCGATGCTCGATGGAGTCCTTGTGGGAATTACATTGCCTGCAAGTCACTTAATGGTTCAATATTCCTTATGGATTTCAGAACGAGAGTTATTTCATGCATTGGAAGCTCTTATCGAGGTACCATATTTGCTAACAATGTTGATATTGATTATTATTTACAAATCAGAGGTTGACTCTATTGCATTCCTTTCCTAATACTTCAAATCAATGAGAAGGGACGAAACCAAAATGAGACTACATGTATTTCCCACTTTGACTAACCGGAAAATCTGAAACTTTTTATTTTCTAAGAAAGTATTTGGAAAGACGGTCGACTAATCTTAATGTCTTAATGAAACTGATCTAAAATCAGTTACCTGAAAGCACTGCTTTGTGAATATATTACTTATTTATTCATACAGTCATTAAGGACAACTGAATTAAACAATTAAGTCAAAGATGTTACCTTCATATTAATTTTACAATAGAATGTTGAACAGTGTCTGCTACAAGAGTTTAAGATGCTCTATTGTGCCAAGTTGTTTACTATTGATCGTGTCTTATCACTATATTTTCTCATAGAAACGTTGTTAGCGTTTTACTTTTCATTGATTTGCTGGTTTGTCCTCTTTCACTCATTAGAAAACAAAAAAGTTTACGAATCATGCTGAAAAATAATATTTTTCGTTCTGAAATGAGTTGGAAAAAAAAAAATTTGATATTGCATAGCTAACAGTCATGGGCAGGAGATATACGACGCAGTCTATTGCTTAATTGCTACTGTTGTGTCTAATAATCATATTCTCGAATAAATTAAGTAGTAATGCACTTCTTCATATCCAAATTCAAATGTTATAAGATTCTGCGAAGTTGCTCGATAAATAGCCACGAAAGAACCTACGATATCATTCATTTCAGAAATGAGGACTGCAATTTTGATCTCTTTTCTGTTCTATTGTTTTCTAGATAAAGAAGTGATTGTAAATTGGCCCTTCACAATCAAATATCTTGGCTTTCTTTGTTAGACCCGACTTGGATGGTAGGATCTATTGTTATATTCTAGATCTTCAGTTCTCACGTATCGAAACTCAGAAAATCTAAAGGCCTTCATATTTGATGATCTCCTTCTCTCGAGCTACCATTCTTATAGCTAAATTCGAAATCATTGTGTATGCACTCATTTTTAGTGCTTGAGTCTTCAATATTCTGAAGGGAAGCTTCAGCCATCATTATTATTTACAACTATTCATTTAACTGAACTATTCTTCTCTGCTGTTAGATCCCTTTGTGAAAATTCTATATCTTTGAATTATTCTTGAAATAGGAAAAGCAAATTATCAGGATAGAAGCTTTCAAGAAATTGAAATAAGCAAAGTTAATATTCCCGAATCAGAACTCAGAAGAAATGATATATCATTGTACTTAGGATGGAAACTTTATAAATTTCTGTTTACAAGAGCTATTCGCATTAGCTCAAATTGATACTTTCTGCATAAAGGTAGCGAATTGAACTTAGAACAATCGTTGTTCATAGTGCACCAGGACTGAAATTGAGAGTATGCACATTTCACGAAATTTCCGCACTTAAGATTTTATGACATGGATTGATTATTGAAATCAGCGCAGTAAGAATTAAAAATTTTTTCTGAAGGTAATACATAGTACGATATACTCTATTTGCTTTGTGCTATTAAATTCGGGAGCTTCTCGCTGCTCGATCAATTTGAAGATGTTACTCAATCCAAAAATGCAATAAATAATCTTGTCTGACACAGGGTGGTTTATTTTGAAAGTCATTTTCACTCTCTTTTTTTCTCCCATCGAAAAATACGCCAGAAACGTTTAGTACTTGTCGCATGCACATTATGTTCAAAATTAATTATTGAATCGAAGGAAAAAGAATACAGAATATTTTTTCGATTTGTTCTATAATCTGTTCTACATTTCGTAGAAAAGCTCATCCGAATTATGAAGTTAATTTGTTATTTCTACTTTTCGTAGAAAAATTAATAATTTAGAGTGCATGTTAGATTTATGAAATAACTGTTCAAGTGATGTCGAATAGTGTATTGATACATCAACGATGCCACAGAGAGGAATTATTTCTACTCAACGAGAGTGCCTGCGTTTTCTCGGAAAATGTATTGTGAACAGCCTCCAATGGTTATTCTACTTCGTTTTAATAAAAAGGGACAACCAAAGAACGTCATACTTTTTAGCTTTCGCTACTAATTTCCAATTTCAGTTCTTGCTAATTGCGTTGGAAATATTGAGAACGATTTGTGATTAATGATCTTTCTTGATGAATGAAATCGGGTGTTTATAAGCTCAAAATCATGAGAATATTAAAATCTGTTGATGTGCACTCTCTAACCAAGTAAGAAAACTTAATAACCTCATGATGAGATCGGTGATGATGATGAAGCTTGAGGAAACTCTTTTGATTTTAAAGATGGAGGATTTAGGGACTGGTGCGCATCGAACTAACAGATTGGAAGCTACAGCAATTCCTGCGGTTCAAAGAAAACCATGTTCCAATTGAATTAGATAAACACAACGCTTCATTCTCGAAACGCTCCAGTTAAAGGTAAATGTGTGCGGTACATGGTCTCTCAGGAGCGTATGCTACTCTTACATTTAAAAAATCGGTATTTTGATTTTATCTTCAACTTGATAAATAGTTTAGATAAAGAAATCCTTTAGAGTCTCATATAACGTAAAAGACTGCTGAGTATTGAAGGGCGAATAGCGTTTCGTTAGTTTTTGCACCATGAAGGACTCGACTGCTTTCCATGGGAAAGAAATTTCATAAAACTTACTGCTCTCTTAAAATTTCATTAAATATTTGTGATGACAGGTTCGGATGACTTAGCGTATGTGTTTAAGCTTATTTAATGTGTCTCTACCAATTCTATTGGCATTTTGGTTATTTTCAGTCATAAAGGAGCAATCCTTACTGAGTATGTCCGATTCGAACCTTTTTTTTGGGCAAATGTTATTTATTTCACCTTTCCCGCCAATAATAACACCATTTTGAACCGTGCGGCCAGATTTTACTCAAGACTGCTTCAAAGATAATTATTACTTTCGATAAACTCAAGCATAAAGGTTTTTTGTTGGTTTCATCTTAATTCCAACATGAGAATTAGCCAGAGGTCTCAGATAAAGTGATGTCTGCTGAACCCGATATCGCCATGGCCTATTTTGAAGTTATTTCAGGCGGCTATTTAATTTATCTGCTCAAGCGATTTTTTAATTCATCTGGAAGCAAAGTTAATTTCGAGTTGTGACATCGGATAATCGTTCTAATTCCGTAAACTATTCCCGGAAAGCCTTTCACTCACAATTGAAGAATTCTTCGTTAAAATCATGACCAAATCAGTGTCTGAGGGTGCAAATTTTGTCATGCCATATATTTGGAAAGGACTCATTGGCTTTGGGATGGTAAAAATTGTTGCGTCCTTCGATTTCAGTTGAGAGTATTCCAATGGTGGATCGTCGTAGGTTGGGAATGGTTTTCTTGATTGTGAGCGGTTTTTTTCCCCAAAAAAAAAGGCAAGACACATTTTTGTTTAGATTGAGTTGGATTTAAATAGAATGATCTTATTATGCTCTGGGTAGGTAAGGAATCTGTTAAAATAAGGAAACAACTCAATGACTGAAAAAACAGCCATAAAAAATCAACAACTATTTGAACTTTGTCTCATTGACTCTTTTTAGCTTTCTGACAGCGATTCAAGTCGATAAAAATTATTTAAATTCAGTTATATTCCAAAAGATTAATAAAATTTTTCTTAATCTACTTCTGCTATTTTGGTTTTAACATTTCCGTAATAAAATATGTACCTGGTTTATTTTCTCATTCAACTCATCTTCTTCACTTCCTCCGCAACGACTGTCACCGTTGATGCTGATCTCGCTTCGACGCCTTCAGAAGCCCTTCAGAACGTGCTTAATTCGCTGATCAATGATTCTACTGGACAGCTCAAAGACCCTGACAACACAGTTATTCTCTTAGCCAACACTGTCGGCATTCCACAGGTGATTAATAGTTTCATACTTCATAGCAGTGATTCCGGAAGCATACAAATTACCTCTGAACGACTGGAAAGCGGCGTCTCTCAGCCTTCCGATTGCAGCAATTTGCCCATTATAGCACTTCAAGCTAATTCGGTATGGGATGTAACAGGATTAGAGTCTTTTTACATTGAAGGGGTTTTTCTTCAAACCGACGTTCATAGTGTCACCCCTCAATTCAGAAATATAGAAACAGTAGTCATTCAAAATGCTTGTTTGCGGGATGGTCCGTATACTGCCATGCTATTCGAGAATATACTCGATATGAGAATGAGTAATTCAACACTCTTTAATAGTAATGGCTTAGGATACGTTTTTAAATTGAGACAAAACGGCGTGTTTGAAAACCTCAAGATCTACTACGAGGGCAACGCTTTGATCGACCAATTCCTCCGTATCACTAATTACACTGAAAATGTGAAAGCAGGAATGGCTGTAGTTACCAATATCGAAGTAACTTGCACGATATCGGATTATCTCACATTTCATCCTCCCGTACAAGTGTTGCATTTTGAAAAAGCGCATGTGATGAATTATGGAGTCAAAAACTGCTCGATTTCTGAGTCCCTAAGAGATGTCTTGTGGGTTGCTCATACTGCTGATTTCATCGCTCAAAATATATATTTCTCAGATATAAAAATTGACTGGGCTGCTGGCAGCACCAAGGATTTTGCAGTGATAAATTCAGAAGGTTCGAATGCAAGCATATCAAACATAACCCTGGATAAAATAACTCTTACGACAAAGAATTACAGATCGGGGAAAGAATTTATAATACTACATCAGTTTTTCGAAGGACCCAGCATCCACAACGTTCAGCTGAAAGACGTTATGATCAAAAACTCTGAATTTTTTGGGTACAGCGGCTTAGTTCATGTCGAGAAGCAAACCATGGTTAATTTCGGGTACTTTATCGTGGATAATTTCACCGTGATGAATTGCTCATTTGATTTCGTGATGTTTTTCAAGTTCGGGCCTCTAGACACCGGTATGTCATTAACAACACAAGTGAATTCTCTGAGTAATGTTTTGGTCAGTGATTGCCACTTCAATGACAGCGGATTGTTTCAACTAAACAATCCATACTTAGCAACCGCACCAATTGAATTGTACACTGTCCAGGTCACGAATATCACCCTCCAACATAGCACTTTCATTGGATCAGGACTGTCCAATGTGTTCGAGATGCTATCAACTTATCTCAGAATAGTAAATTTTACAGCAGAGAATAATAGTCTTTCTGGGTGCTCGTTAGCCGTTCCATCGGCGCACGTTTCTTCCTTCATGCTTATAAACGCTACTATCAGCAACCTCAGACTTGATCAAGGAGCAGCGTTCTTGAGTTACAATTTAGGGAAATCACTTGGGTACCCTTCCTCTGATTTCTACGTAAATAGTACCACAGTTCTACTTGAAACTCGCCCTTTCATGATCGTTAATACAACTTTTCAGGAAATCTCCATCGAAAATCAATCCTCTCTGATAATCAGTAATAATCCAACTGTAACTATTGTAAATTGCAGTTTTGATGAGATCATGCTTGACGGCTCCTCTTTTATTACGTTTGGAACATATACACCGATTGTGCCACTTGTCGGAAAAACATTTTTGAACTCACCAGGAGCAGAGGAAGGTATATTTCAAGATTTAAGCGATCTGCTGGAAATGCATCGAGAGCTTCCGAGTAAGTTAGCCGCTTATACAGCGGATGGTTCAGACTCGTACTTTTATATTGTGCTTCAAAATACTGTGTTTCAGAATATTTATTTGACAAATGGTCTATCCCTTATCGGTGCTACGGGCATCACGAATGAGAATAGCATTCTGTTTGTCGAAAGGAGCACACTTTCGAATATCCAAGTTTCAACAGATCAAGATTTTGGCATCATTAAACTCGCAGTGCTCAAGCAGGCAGTGTTAAGCGAAGTATCGTTTTCGAATATTTCTGGAGATGGGACTGTCTTTCAATACAAATCTCCAGCAATAATGAAGCTGCTAATAACCACTTGCTCTATCCGCGATGCCAATGGAATCACTGGATATCAAATTAAAGCTTCAGTTTGTGGAGTAATTGAATTCATTGGAAGCTCTGTCAGTTCGATTGAATCAACAAAGGATTGGATGCAAATCGATTGTGATCTGATTAGTTCAGCTACATTATCAACTAACGGCAATGATGAGGGATATCCTTCGCCAATTACCATACAAAACTCTAGTTTTTCTGATGTGGTCATCACGAGCGTAGCGGAACTCTTACTTTCTCCAGTGTTTCTCAGATTGGGGACATCTGAGAATAGCAGCAACTTGAATACAGATAGCAGTAGTTACAAGAATATAGCTTTCAAGAACGTCATTTTCAAAAACATCGTCCTTGATAAGACAGTCCAAACATACGCAAGAGAGATGTTCACCAGTCCTATCATTCAAATCGCAGCAAGTCAATTAGAAGTAATTTTTGATGGGGTGGCCTTGAATGGGCTATCGATCACTCCAAATGATCATATTCTCAGCATGTCCGCTGTTAAAGTTTCATTTCTGAACAGCTCCTTCAAAAATCTCATTCATTATGAGAGGAAAGGAGCCATCTATCTCGTTCTCAAGGCATTAGTGATAAATGGAAGTATATTTCAAGATAATCAAGGTTTAGATCAATCAGAGTCTGGCCTAATGACTTTTGTTAATCCTGATGAGACGACACCTCTCTCTATTGCTGTCGAGAGCACTTCTTTCATTGGAAATAAAGCTCCGATGGCAACTCTGATGTTCATCGAAGGGTTCTCAGTCATTCTCAATATCACGAACAGTGAATTCAGTGATAACATAGCTCAAGAGGCAGGACTTATTCTTCTTCAGTCTACGAAGATATCTGAGCTGTATTTTAAGAATGTAACTTTCTCATATTCAGCTGAAGTTGATTCAGTGGGAAGTGACTTTGGAATACTTGAAGTGAAAGATTGCCAAGAAAAAATCGATATTACGATCAATAACTGCAACTTGGATATGGGTGGATACATGAAAGGCTGGGTTTTAATATTCCAAAATAATAATGAAAGTAGGCTGGAGGTCTCAGGTTTCAAATACAATGCTGAATTACCGCACAATGGCAGCACATCGTTCGGAATGATGAGAGCAGATAAAATAGATGCTACTTTTGACAATATAGCAGTCACAGGACTTAACCTTAGCCATAACTCATTATTCGACATAAATTGCGAGAAAATCATGAAAGTCGAAAGCACTTTGCCTATAATATATAATGGCTCCTCAGTGCTAATGAAAAACGGGGTTATCGATATTCTCACTTTAGGGCAGGGTTGCAATCTTTTTCATTTGAATGCCAATGATTTTAACCAATCAGAAGTTTGTCAAATTTTGCTTTCCATTGAAGGCTCTAATTTCTCAAATATAGATATGCGCAATTCAGATATTCCAGCATTGTCAGAGGATGGCATAGCAACATTTATCAAAACGGACTCTTCGCAATTTATTGGAAAGGAATTAGATCAAAACATATTGAAACTCGAGAGTAATAAATTCCAACATATTTTAGGGATCCAAGGATCTATCTATTTTGGACAGAAACTTCAATACGGTGCAGTTCTTTATTTCAAGAATAATACATTTGAGGATATCTCAGTTTCAAAAAATGGAAGTATTATTTATTTAAGCAACACTTCAAGTGCCTCTGCCAGTATTGATGCATTTAATTCTCAATCAGCATTACGAAATCTTGCTGCATCTCAGGATAGCTCTTCATTTGGTAACATTAGCATTATAGAATGTCATTTTGAAGGGATCAATGCTCAAAATGGAGGAGTTTTCTATAGCACTTATGCAACTCAAGGGAATACAGTAGTTACCCTTCAAAGTAATTCCTTTCTAGATATTTCTGCCGATGAAAGAGGAGGCATATTTTATATGAACGACAACACGCTATTTCTCACCAGTAATACTTTTCAGAACATTTCCGCAGGTGTAGTTGGACCACTTATTTACGGCAACATCTTCAGTTTAACGTCCTCTACCTTTAATAGCACTGAGAGTGGTAACATCTTCGACGCAATCAAATCTTCGATGGATGAAAACTTTATGGCATTCAATCCTAATACTTTCGAGATTGAATTAGTCTCACAAGAGTTTGGTGTTATGGATGAAATCCAGGTTGATGGTAGTTCTTATCAAATTTTGAGGAATATTTCATCTTTTTCTCTTGAAGGACTGGAATTAAATCTTACTCTTTATTATAAAAATGAGGAGCGGCAAGTCAGCCAAAAAGTGATAACCCAATCGTCTCAATCACAAATACTTTTCTCGTTCTATTCAGAAGGAAGTGATACCTCTTTTAATAAGAGCAACGGCAATTGTAATCAGTCCGTTTGTACGTTGAAATCTCCTTCGATTACTCTATATGGTCAAGCCTATTCAAAGGTCAAGGTTGCAGTTAACTACACATCAAAGGGTGACCTAAACTATCAAGTCTCAACACACTTTTACATTGAGATCAGGGAATGCATGGTCGGAGAGATTAATAATACCGCAAGCGGTAGTTGTGTTTATTGTCAGGCTGGGACCTATTCACTGAATACTTCTGACAAAGAATGCTCTGCATGTCCACAAGGAGCAGTCTGTAATGGTGGCAGTAGTGTTATCCCAGAGCCTGATTATTGGAAAAGCTCCAACAGTTCTTACTTGATAATTCCATGCCCATTGAGCAAAGGCAGATCCCGATGTTTCGGCGGAGCAGACAATCTATGTGCTGATGAATTTCAAGGGCCGGTGTGCCTCCAATGTAATGGCGACAACGAATTCATTTCTAATGGTAAAGGCGAGTGCACCCAGTGCTCTTCCCGACAAAAATTGATCGCTATTGGAGTTGTTCTTCTAGTTGTCAATCTAGCAATTCAGATCTACACGCTGATTACGATTTATAAAGATAACAATAAAGCTTTTGATGAAATTCTCGCGTCTTTTGCAACTACTACTCCCACAAGTAATCAATTAGAAGGAGGGACAGTCGCCACCTTGAAGAATGCTTCAGAAACATCGCGATCTCCAGTGATAAAGCTGAAACCTGGATCCTACCTCACGATATTTTCTACCTTTTCTCAAATCACCTCAATATTCTCAACACTCATCCCAGGAGGCGTATTTGCAACGAATCTTTTCACAGCATCAAAGGCAGCTGGAAACCCCAACGAACAAGCGCTATTCTCACTGCAATGTCTGCTCTTCCTCGAAATTAAAGATCCCTTCGAAATGCTTAGATTGGAGGTTCTTCTTTTCGTCTTCTCTCCTGTCATCAAAATTCTCATTTTGCTTGTCATTGAGCTGATCTTAGCAATATTCCATAGAAAATCCAAAGATCACAAAGACAAATTAATAATGAAAACCGGCGTTACAGTAGTTGGGCTTATCATGCTTGAGCAGCCAGGAATTGTTGGGACCCTCTCTAACTACCTGTTTTGCCAACAGCTTGACCCCTCGAGCGCTAGAACCTATGTCGTCGTCAACCCAAACGTTGAATGTGGGACCGATCAGTACATCCAATTCCGAAATATCATCGTTATCCCTGCTGTTGTTATATGGACGATGATCGTTCCATTCGTCATCTTTTTGTTTCTCCGATGGCAGAGATCGAGGTTAATGAATTCCCGGCGAGTCTACGTGGTTTTTGGTGGGCTATATTGCAATTACACTGACCGAGCTTACTATTGGGGAATAATTATGATAGTTTTCAAGGTCATTGTATATCTGTTAAATTCCGTGCTCAAAACCTCTGTCTTTGGAAAAGGAGTTGCTATCATCATCGTGATCCATTGCTACCACAGACTATATCGTAAGGCTTCGCCTCATCCATTTAAGGAGGTACAGAGAGCAGAAGATTATATCATTCGATCGTTCCAATGGACACTTCTTTTGATACTGTTCTGGACGATCGCTGATGGTAATAACGCGCTTCAGATTGTTATTGAAGTCGGGATTGCTATAGTGAATGTCTTGGCAGTGAGTTATTTATTTTTCAAGTTATTTTCTTACCATAAAGCAACTGTGATCCAATTGATGAGGAAATTCATGAAAAGGAAAGCAAAACCAGAAAAAGCTGAGCCAATTGAGAAAGAACAAAGCGGAGCAGAGGAAAGTGCTCAGGTAATCGATATTAGCAGGAGTAACGTTCTTGAAGCAGAGTTGCAGCAAAGGTAAGGATTAATCCTTAGAGAACTTTATAAATCATATTTTTTTGGAAAAAATTTAGTAGGGCAATTGCAGATATCACCGTTGAATATGAGGAACAAAATAAGACTATCTTTGAAAAAACTCCTCCAGTGAGAGCCAAGACGCGTGTTATTTCCGACGAAACGTCATAACCAAATCGCAAATATAGTTGAAAGTAGGGCGTGAAACATACAGAAAGAAAAGTCGATTTTAATATAGTCCCGTATTTCATCATAGAAAAATTTAATCTTTTGTCGATACTAGTTAGAAATTGCTTCCTGATGTTATTTATAAAATTTTCAGTTGTTCACCGTTTAGAAGCTCTACAAAAGGCTATCTATTTATTACCTTTTTTTGTTGTTGCTGCTGTTTGTGGGACTATACATAATAATCGGGGTGCAAGACGGCGCGAAATATTCAGGTCAATTGCGAGAATTAAGTCTATGGTTTTTCTGTTTATGTAGAGTGTTTGTTTCGAAGGCTTGATGATGTGCAGGAAGGAGGAGGATAAGTAATCTCATTTCGATTCATCAAAGGAAAAAAGTTCATTTAAATATCGTATTAATTAAACACAAAATCTCTCTCATTTCAGGCTGATTAAATGATATTAAAATCAACTTTGTTAAAATGTATATCAATCCAAACTGGGACTGGGTGATAGATGGTGTCGTTCCTTCAAAGCTCAGATCTTCTCACACCAAGTTCAAATGTGTTCTCCGGGCAAATCATTTGAAAATCTATGAAGCTACTCCTAAAATATCACCGAAGGATAAAAGAGTGAATAGCATTAGGGTTCTTGACGCCCGAAAATGTGACGTTGGAGCTACGAATGCTCTAAAAACAACGTTTACTCAGGAAACACTGTATCAGTGTCTCAAACTGGGAGAAACAAAAGCGATTCAGATTCAAAAGTTCGAAATTCGTGATGATAAGATAGCTTCTGTTTCAAAAGGAGTTCAAAGCCAATTAAAACTGAATGAATTCGCTCAAATGGAGAATAGTGGTGAGCTCCTCAAAGAGTTGCTCGAAAATATCGGGTATTTGAACGTTAAAATGAGGCTTTGCAAATTTTCGCTTGAACAAAAAAATATCCACTATTTTCCTGAACCAAAGAAACTCCTTGTCTGTAATTGGAAGGAAGGGGCTTCATGCGCAGACCAGATCAATTTGAGAACAGAGTATGCAGTGCTCAACGATCCTATGACGAAGATGGAAAGCAAATTTCTCTTGACTCCTGAAGTTTATTTGTTGGGATTAAAATTACTGGAAGGCTTTGGAATCAGCGCTGAAGACACAAATAAGCTATTAAGTGCGAGTAGCAGAGAGCAATATCAGATCTACATTCAAGAATCATTTGTTAAACTAGACAATTCTTGTAGAAACGAGACAACTAAAGCCATTTTGAAGGCGATTTTATCCGAAAATCATATAGCTAAAGACAAATTTGAGAAAGTGAGGAGGAGACGAGGATCACAGGACCTTCAGCAACCAATTGATAATCCTTCGTTATCAATAGCATGGTCATCTAAAGGAAGTTTTGGCTTTTATGATATGGTGACCGGTGAAACTTACGAACCATACCAACGATCTTCAAAAAATTGTAATATCTGAGCAAACATCTTAAAAATATCAATAATTAGTTTATAAGAGGAAGTTCTTACAGCTGCCGCATCAAAATTTCATTCTTTCCGTCAACCAGACGAACTCAGATCATGGTTGCTACCAGATACTCGATCACACGAAGGATATGATCGCAATCTTTAACTCCGATTATTACGAATTGGAAAGAGGTGAAATTATCATATTTCCACATTTAATAATCTATTTCACCCTAGCTCAAGAGCACATACCTTATTCCAATAAATCTAATCTCGCTGCTATATTTCCAGTGAACGGGAAAACGCTATATCATCTATTGGATTTGACCTCATATCAAGTGCTCAAAAGATCCCAATGGAAGCCTTGCTTTGATAGTAACACGGAATCGACCTACATTGTCTCATCATATTGAAAAAGAGATCTTTTATAGTGTGGATATGAATCCAGAGGGACATCAGGTGGCATTGTATGGGAATCGAAAGTGTCATATTTTGGACGTATTTACCGAAGAGGTCTGCGCAAGTTACGATTTTCAACGCGAAAAGAGTCGGAATTGTCTCCTATTCCAATTTTAATTTTGAGGTAGATGGGTACTTTGAACATTGCAGATGGAACCCACAATCGGCTTTAATAGCCATCACGCCCTCGGATGAAAGCTTGAACTTTATCGATCCTTCCAAAGGAACACTAATTTATGATAAGGATCTAACTTATGGAGAACACAGTGGTAAATTTAATAAAAATCAATTCAATCTCTAAATATTGGAGGGGTTTGGAATATCGAGTGGAGACATGATGGAAACTTGATCTTGTCAGTTGTCTCTAATTGTTTGGCAGTACATGATCTGAGACAGCCTCAGCAACTGAATATTTTCAGCGGGGATGATTTTATCCAAAGGAAGTTAGGTCCAGGTGATAAAATAATATTTTTTTCCCCAGTTATTCCAATAACAATGGTATTCTCATGTAGGAGATAGAGTTTATGACGCTCAATGGAGTCCTTGTGGGAATTACATTGCTTGCAAGTCCGGTAAGGATGCTATTTTTCTCATAGATTTCAGGACTCGTGATATTTCGTGTGTTGCAAATGTCTACCAAGGTATGATAAATTATAAGGAGATTATAATGGATTTATTTGCTATATACTAAAGGTGGACTTGATTGTGTTGCATTCCTTTACCTATGATTCAAAATTGTTGAGAGAAAGCGCAAAGCTAAAACAAGGAGTTGAGTCGGCTGCCATCAGTAACAAAGTACAGAAAAATGGGCTATCATTAATATTGGCAGAGTCAACTCAAGCAATTCAAACGAACAATTAAAGTTATATTCACAACAAAAAAAAATAAATCCGTAGTTCCAATATCATATGTGATACGATACATTTATTCATAAAATTAGACTTGAAACAAATGAATAAAACCTGAGATACCTTCTTCACACAACTAACTTCAAAACCTTCATTCGAAATTTTTACATACTCAACTCGTTTTAGAGTATTGCCTTTTCAAGTGATTTTCTCTTTTAATATTGTGCGAGGGATGAAACTGACCTCATCCCAAGCCTGAATTTGCGAAACAGCCTCTCAAACTCACAACGATCGTAGCATTTGAAAAATTCGCATGAAGTGCATCTTTTCATGAATGCACTTTCTTTTTTCTGAGACAAAAGAGTTTTGCACTCTTCTACATATGCATGCATCCACATGAGGTGAATGAGATCTTGACTTATTGCGATGCTAGTAAAAACCAACATCACACCAGGAGCAGCCAGTTATTTGAGAAGGCGTTGTAGAAATCAGTTTAGATTCAGTATATTCCTTCTCAAAGTTCCAAACTCACTCAGAAAGTATGAAAATAAAGAATCATTCGGCTGTAATGAGATAAAAACATTGGTTTCCAAGACATTGTTCATTCAATTTAGGCGAGGTTTCCATCGTTCTGTAAAGTATAAGCTGTTATTTTGCACCTTCTTTGGTGAAGTTCTTTCTCATATTAAAGAAAAATTCTATTGTTTCCCATCCTGACTTAAATGTCTTCAGTCAAGATATTTATCCAGAGCGTGAACGATATTTATTGAGGATTTGGACTAGCTACGTAGGTGGTGAGTTGCAAAGAAGTATCATCTCTCATATTTCACTATGGTCAGACAATTTGCTTTATTTCCTTGATATCTGCCTCACTTTATGCTCTCGATGTTATTTCTGTGTTCTTTCTAACTTTGGCTAGGAGCCTTGTAACGAGCTTCTGCAATATATGATATATATCCCATGAGGCTTGAATTATATCTTATTGTGATTTGCAGTCTATTCTGATTGATTTATGACAGTAAAAAGTTCATGGAAAAAATTGGCAATGTGATGTTTCTCCTCAACTAAATAGCATTTCTACTTCGAATAGCCCCAGAAACAAGTGACTCGCAAAGGAGGTTTTCAAACAATGCTTAGAATTAGATCTACATATTGCCACACTGCTTCAATGACTATGGAGCCTTCACGATATTCAGCGAAGTAGAAATAGCAGGGGTTTCATCGTCTCCAATAGCAGAGACAGCCGCCAACAGTTCTCGATATATTTCAAAAAACAAAAATGTGTCTTCATACACAAATTATAAATCTGCAAAAGTCATTCTCAGATTCATCATTTAGCATAATTCCAATTTCAAACATTGAGGTTTTATTACTCATTATGAAACCAAAGCCACTTAGAAAATCCTTAATGGATATATATTAACCAAAACAATTCAATTACTCCATATTTTCCTTGTTAATTTGACTTTTTGATTGAGAGGCAATTTGATTAAAGCTATTAATTAAAGCCACTCTGAATCAAAGGAAATATTGGTTTGGAGTAAGTGATAATTTTTGTCAATAAGAAGCTCAAAACTTCATATAAAGAAAAATTGGTCAAGCAAACAGTACCACTCAATTAAAGTCATTTACATATCGCCTTTTGTTACTCTTATTAGCTTCTACATGATGCCAATCTAGAAAAATAACATCCAATTCTTGGAGCAATCCTACTTTTGAGTCATCTAAATCTGAGTAGTCGGGCAAAGATTCAATCCTCACTTTTCAAATACAGATAAAAAATGGACACTCCAAATTTTGTGAATGTACAGACATACATTACTAACAGTACACTGCTCATTTTCTTTTGTTTTGCTATACTATACAGCTTGCGAAACTTCACAAGACCCATCATTGGGTTTAAGATGGCTGCTCTTTTTTTTTAAAGTCCTTCTCTGCAAAAAGGAGATTTCTTAATTATTCCTATAAAGCCCGGAAAATGCGGTTTTTAAATGAATTACTTGTCAGCCTTCCAAACTTTTTTTATAAAAATTCGAGTTAACTCAATTAAATTTATTAGAGGACGTCATAGCCACCCACTTCTCTCGAAAACCTAATGAATATCGTCGAAGTGGATATTTTGCACCTTCATCAGACGAATTAGGTCGCAGCTTGGAATTCTCTTCGAGCGGCGTCTTTGAAAAAGCGTCGAAGATGTTAAACAGATTCGTTCCTAAAGCTTTTAATTATTTTTATCAGTGGCGAGATATTAAAATCTTTCTAAGGTTTTAAAGAAATTAATGGAATCATGCACTTAAATGAAATAATAGTCAATCTTTTTTTATAATTTCAGGCAGAGATTTCTAAAAATGCAAGCGTCTAGACTCCCACGATCTCACGGCAAAAGGTAACCATCCTAAATGGTAAGTCTCATATCTCCTCTAGTTCCACGGTGCCCTGCTTACGAAACAAGCTGGAAAAGGATACTGCTGGCAAGGTATTTATGCTCTTCTTCGCTCTGGAGGTTAACCCTTGATTAAAAGAAAGTTTTAGCTTTAGACCTCGACGAGACACTTGTGCATTGTGAGATCGAACCTTTTCAAGGCGCTGATGTCGTGACTCAAGTATACATCTTGGCTCAATGACACTTAACCTTAGTTTTGCAGGCTGTAATAGAACGTCAGAATATGACTCTCTACATCAGCAAGAGACCCGGCCTCGAGGAATTTCTAGAGAGAATGTCAAAGTGCTACACTCTTTACCTCTACACCTCAGGACTGAAAGAAGTACGTGTTCCCGCTTTTTCGGTTGTTGAATTGTTTTTCAATTAATTAGTATGCTGAAGCAGTGTTGAGATGCCTGCGAATTGATCACTTTTTCGAATATGTGTACCATCGAAGGTATTGCAGAGCCAATGCATCTGGCAGATTCGTAAAGAATCTAGCCATACTCGAAGCCGATCCAAAATCTACGATTCTCGTTGACGTAAGTGAATTCGAGTTATTGGTTTTATTGATCTTGAAATAGGACTTGTTCATCCATGTGAAAAATCAGCCGTCGAATATCTTGATCATTCGCCCTTTTGAGAATGATAAGCAAGACTCTCAGTTATCTCTAATTGCAAATTTCCTCGAGGAGCTTGCTGACCACTCCGATGTGAGGCCAGTTATGCAGAAATTTTCTCAATATAAAGATGAAATTGGGTCTAAAAGTCCGATTTCTATGCAGACAGCAACAATCACAAGAAGCCTTAAAACCAAATTTATGACAGGCTTGAACACCTTGACAGATGCGTCAGAGCGTTGTGAACGTGTGTCTCAGTCGAATTTCCGAGGCATTGATGAAAATCAAGACAGAAATAAGCTCGAAACGAGACTATTCGTCGTGAAAAAGTTAAGTATGAGCCCCAAGAGGCAAGCGAAGGATGACTCACCGTCTGGATTCAAAAAACCTCTCTTCGAGAGGATTCGGAAGACTGAATTAGAAGAATCAGCCCAAGATCTTGCCAATTTATCAGCTGGTGATTTGGCCACGACAAGAATTTCAGAGAACTCTTCAAGCGCGGGTATCGCGAAACAACTTCCTGTGATGTTGACTCAGTCTCAATATCCTAAATTCAAGCTTAAGTCTAGTGTGCTTGAATAAAGCCATTAGCGATTAATATATTGATATCGGCTTTTTATAAGCTTATTTGCTCTTTAATTATTTTTTTGAAGATTTCACCACAATTAACTGTTGTGAGTGATAAAGATTATGTCTATTTTTTCTGTGTGAGGGCTTTCTTTCCTTAATAAATATTCCTTTATAAGTTCTTAATCTTTTATAAGTAAAAATTTCACAACAACTGGAATATATGTGTGAATCAATTTAATATTCACCGCAAAGAAAAACTTTTTGAAAAGATTTCAGAAATAAGGAGCTGCGAAATGCAGAATTTCAATTTTTCAAAACTTTAGAATGAGAGTAGAGAGAGAGGAGAGAGAGAAGAGAGATGACTCCTTATTGGCTAGAGCGATTCTTTTCAAAAGTTATCTCTTGCACTCAATTATTTCAAAAAACTACTCTAATTTACAAAACAATTCTCTCAGACAATTCAACTTTGACTTTGATCAAATATTAAGAAAGTGGGTTCATTTATCATTCATTGAATTTAGCTCATATTAATGTTTCAATTAATGAAATTTCCGGACAATAGTAGAATAAATTTTAGGCAAACCTTAACGATATGTTTGCAATAAGATAATGTTAAACGCAAAGATATTAATTATTTAAGCTATACCATTAGTGAATCTGTTCCATTAGTAAACATAAACGATCACCACCATTGAGTTTCATTCTCTTTGCAAGGGACTACGTTAGTCTTGTTCAGTATTGGATTCGCCAATATCATATTTTGGACTTTTTTTGTGATATCTTTATCTTTACTTATCGAAAGAGTCTTCAGCTTGCTCCAACTTTTATTACATGCTATGTAAATAGCACCTTCATCACCAATTTCATTGTCATATAGCCATAGCTCTTCGAGATTCATCCATGCAATATTACTCCCTATTCCTTCAGCACCTTCATTTTTAATGCTATTCTTTGTTAGAGATAGTTTTTTTAGGTTCTTCCAACTCGTATTACCTCCTATTGCGACGCTTCCCTTATCTCCAATTTGGTTTTGGTCTAATGCTAATTCTTCGAGCATGGTCCAAGATTTGTTGCTTGAAAAGTTAATTGCCCCTTGATCGCCTAGCTTATTGCATGACAAGTCAACCATTCTCATCTTAGTCCAACTAATGTTTTTTCCTAGCATCAACGCTTCGTTTTCTTGGAGATTGCCAAGCTTCACTCCACCAAACATATTAACTCTTCCACTCAGCTTAAGTTTCTCCAGGTCAACACCAGTAATAAAATCAATGAGAATAGTAAATTCTTCCTTTCTGATTTTGGTCGAATCCATTATAATTTCCTTATAATTCTTAAGATTAGGATCGGTGAGCTCTCTCCTAATATCAGGATGTAAATCTTGAGGAAGTAGCAAGCCGAATATGTCGCCATTGTGAAATAAATGTGAAAGTTGATTGAAACAGAAATTGAAGAAATCTAGAGGATTTGTGAGTCTCTCGATTCTAAATAGAACAGTAGGGAAATATTTAATTACATGTTGTAGGTTTCTCCGAAGCTTGTTAAGTACTCTCTCCACAGTTCTTTGTAGCTCATCATATTCTGCTAGTAGCCGGTCATAATCAGACAGTGACTGCTTGTAATCAGTCTGCAAATGTGCTTTTTCTTCACTCAAGTCGGCGACTTCTTTGCTTTTGGACTCAATTGTCGATTTAAGGGATGCTATTTCACTCTTCAGCAACCGTTGCGAGCGAGTAAAGCTGTTAATTCTTTCTTTAAGGTTAGCTTCAGCTTGCTTTAGTGAGCCTTTCAGCGTCTGGATTTCGGTTTGGAGAAGATCATTCTTTTCTTTCTGTTGTAGATAGTGAGTTTGATACAATTGATGCTCTTTCAGTAGATTTTGGTATCTACTATCTACCGTCTTGAAGTCTTGTTCAGACTTGCTAACTTTCGTTTGCAATTTTCCATTCTCATAAACTAATTCATTGTGATTTGTTTGTAGCATTTTCATCTTCTTCTCATAGTCTTTTGATTTCAGGTTCATGTCAGTGCTATTTCGTTCCAAAGTCGCAATCTTCGAGTTCAGGGATCGAGCATCTTCCTCCAGTTTTTGGTTTTTTGTGTTTATTCTATTGTATCTGAGCTGCAAGTCATCAGCAAGACGTTGGAGTCTGATCTTCTCAGCGTTCAAAGAGGAAAGCTTTTGTTCATTCTCAGTAATAGCACCCTGCTTTCTAGTGTTCTCACGACTGAGGAGCTCTTTCTCGATTTTGAATGCATCGATGCTGCTTTCAAGCTCAGTGTTTTTGGCTTCATACTGCCTTTTAATCTGATCAAGAGATTTAAAATTATTCTCTAAACTAATGTGTTTCTTTTTCAACTGATTAAGCTGATCTGATAATTTTTTTTCATTCGAGACGCTCTCTTCACAAAATTGAAGTAATCTTTTTACTTCTTTGAAAATGTAGAGCGGGTGATCCAAGCGCACCTCATTCCTCTTGAGAATTTCTTCTGTACTCAGCGGCGAGGTTGTAACCAATAGCAAAGAATTCTGAGCGCTCATTAGCCTCCCTGAGGGCTCTTGCTGAAGCATCATTGAGATCAGATCACAAATTGGGCTTTGCTGTTCGCATGCTTCTGCGAGCCGATGAATTATCTCCTTCAACACTATATTATAAATTCCTTCATTTTTATTCCTAGCCAAATTGTCCCATATATCTTGCTGCAACCCAGTGATTTCAAGACCCATCAAACCGAGAGCATATATCTCTGAAGCTGTATCAGTTCTTAGCTCTGACGACCGAATTTCCTCAGGCGAGGCATACTTTTTGCTAGAGATTGGCTTCTCTTCTTGAAGGATTGACTTGCTGCTGATTTCTGAAGAAATCGAGATTGTCGAGAAGTTCATATCTGCGGTGAGAAAATCAGCTGGTTCAATAAGATACCCGCTTGCCCAGTCTGTCAAAAAATAGCGAATTTGATATTGATCTCCCAAAGACGGTTGCTCTGAAGGCACCTTGTCAAGAAACCCAAAAATGTTGTCGATTTGGATATCGATATTGGCAACTCCGAATCTTGAGTTTATAAAGACGACATCAGCATAAATCTCTTGAATCACCTTTTCTAGATCGAATCCAGGAGTTTTTGCTTGGAGGATATTTGGAAGCCAAGCACTCTCTTTCATGACAAAAGCCATAGAGTCTCCTTCTCCAACTTCGAAATTTTTGAAATCCAAAATTTCTCTATACTCCTGAGTGAGAGTTGAATCGAGTTGGTTCCGACCAAATCGTGTGCAGAGGTAGAATAGCTCTCGGAGATATAATGTGACAGAGAGATTTCGATCTTTCTTGTAGAGATCTCCTTGAGTATTAAGGATTCTGATCGTGTAGATATTATCGTCAGTTTTGGAAACCGCTCTGAATGTGAGGTAATTGCTTCTCGCAGTAGAGAGCGAAATTTCTTCAAAATTTTTGAATTTGTCGCGAGTGGGTTTAGGTATGAACTTTGGGATGAGTTCTTCGACTTGAAGCATATCTTTGCTCTGAAATAAGATTATTATTTTGGAAATTGTGAGAAAGTGCGTCTATCTCACTGGAATTAATTTCTACTAGAAAGGTTTACTGAAGTTTTCAATTTGGAAGGCAGAGTAAAGAAAGCATGAAAAAATAAAGCTTATGCGTCGTTGGTAGATCCAAATGACTGCTTTAAAGTTAATGTCGAAGTTATTTCCTTTATATCATTGAAGAAGCTTTAGAATAGTAATAAAGACTGCCAAAGAATTACTAAGAATTAGGGAAAATGTGGAAATGCTGGCTGGGTAATGAAAACTGTTCCCTACGACAGTCATAGCTGACTCATTAGATAGTTTACATAGAAATTAAGACCAATATTCCAGTATTCCAAACTAGCTTACTAATCACTAATCCTTCACAGGATGATCGATAGAGAAATCCGTCCTCACACAGCTTTTCTTTGAGTGCCCCTCAGCCATGCTTCCGATTACATGTGAAAAACCAAATTTTTCACCAGACTTACAAAATTGATTTTACGAAAAACGAAGCCAGCACTCTTTTATCTATACTGCGGTATTAAGGCAAATCCTCAAGAAGCCTTTCAGCAGCACCAAAGAGAAAAGAGCGCTAACAATTTGCAGACTATAAAATAAATTTTTGGATTAGAACACATACTATGTATAGCTGCTTAAAATGTTTCGTTTTCTACCACAGCTTGTATTTGGGTAGAGCCTACCGATTATCTTTGCTTACTCTATGGATACTGAGAGCTTGAGAAAAAAAAAGCAGAATTGAGCTGTCATTCGATAAGTTAATTCACGACCTTCCTTTGAAATTTAGAGCATCCAAAATAAATTTACAACGTTTGAAAATCGATTCGAAAAATCAAAAAAAATGAACATCCAAGAGCAAAAAGAGGTCGTCAATAAACAAGACGAAACATCACCTCGCACGTTAGGAGATAAAGCGAATGAATCTGAAAACAATCAGCCTGGTAGAGCAGATTCGAGTGAAAAATTGTCAGAATCTCTTTCAGATAAGCAGGGAAATGAGAATAACCGACTGGAAAGCAAAGTCTTACCCAATAAAGGCACGCAATCCGACCAGCAAGAACCTCTATCTGGAAATTCATCGCAGGGATCTCAACAAAAATATATCGCCAATCTAGAAAGCAAACTCGCTGAATTGGAAGCACAAAACGAATCACTTCAACTTGAATTAGATTACGTTTGTATCAAGTACAAAGAGCTTGGAGAGCAAAATAACTCCTTGACTTCAGATTTAGCAAAAGCATACGAAGAGAATATTTCACTGATGAGACATTTTAAAATGATTGGAATCGATTTCAAAAATCAAAAGAAAGCTGAAGCGATTGAGGAAGCAACAACTGTAACCGATAACGAAAAACTGAAAAACCCTAATGACCCGCTGAACAATCAACTGCAAGAGATCATCAGTGATCTCAAACAAAAACTCTGTGAAGTTGAAGTTGAGAAAAAGAATCTTGGGCACCAGTTAGAGGAGACCTATTCAATGCTCAGGGAAATCGAAGAGCAAAATCATCGCTTAATGACCAATTTGAAAAATTCTGAAAAGGAAAAGGCCTTAATTTTCGAGGCGTTGGAGAAGTTGGAACTTCAAAATGATAAGTTGGTGAGTTTTCAAGCCGATGAGCATTCGATTTCTGCTGAACTGTTAAAGGAAAACGAAAATTTAAAGCAGCTTCTTATTCTTTTGGAGGATAGGACAGCAGTTCTGGAGGAGAAGATCCACATGGGTAAAAAGAATCAAGGACCGTTGAGTAAAGACGATGCCAATGAAGCGCAAATCAAAAACTACCAAGAGAAAATTGCCGAGTTAACCGCGATATTAGAAGCAAAGCAGCATCTTGATTCTGAGCTCTAAGATTCGAAGAATGATGATAAGTGAGCAACTGTATAGATAGAATTTTCCAGGGCGAGGAACGGAATATCAAAATTCTATTGGAGAAGAGTTCTTGAAAATGTGGTTTTCGATGTAGCAATCAATAGTTAACGGTTTTGTTTCATCAGTTTGCTGTCATCAATTAATCAAACAAGAATGATAATTTCTGTAAATCTCTTACTGGAGAAATTTTCTTCATTGGTCTGGTCTTCAAGGATGAGTTGAGATTATTGATCTCTAAAATAACAAATAAAATAAAAATACAATCATGAATAAGTGCAGTTATTATTTGTTACAATCTACTCAATATCATAGTAGCTAATTCTAAAAATTATTTGTCTTAGTTTCAGATTTAAAGAGAGTCGTATTTATGTTTGAGTTCCACTGCAGAGCCTTTTCATTTAATAAAATGATTGTTAGGCTTTGAGGTAAACTATTGTTGGGCACAAGGACCAAGCAAACCACTAGTAACTCTGAAAGAAAAATTGATATTTTGTGACAATCATGTAATAATCCTTCAAATCCACGAATATCAGAATGAAGCCAACTCTTATTGATTCAAGAAATATTTCTCCTTCTATTGATTCTCGCTTCTCTGGATTTCACACTTATACTAGTGTTAGCCTGTCAATGATTTAATTTTTCCTTCTCAAGCAATAATTCAAAAATAACCCAGAGATGTACTCAATTCTCTTTAGAAATCTCTGTCTTCATACAATCGCTCAAAATCTTAATCGTTACTAAGAAGTCTTAGAAAAGACTGACGAACGGGACTATTCTTGTGTTGGAATAAAATAATAATATTCAAAAATTATTAGGCATACTTGACTCTTAGATACTCTTTCATCAAACAATACCTTATAAGGAACAATACACAATCAATGTACCAATAACTATTATGCGCTTGAATTCAATTTGAAGTTAGGATATAAAAAATTTCATCTTAAGCCTGTAATTTCCCAAAAGTCGCAGTCAACAGTAGTGTATCTTCTTTGAACTTTTTGTCAATCTCCTCGAAACCGAGAACATTCTCCAACTTGTTCTTAAATTTTGCAAATAAATCCTTCCACGAAACTAATTGTAGTTTCGATCTTGAGAGCGAATTCCCCGACAAACTCTTCTGTGTAAGCATTTCTGAAGCTTGCTCGACGAAGTAATTAGACATTTCCTTCACCTTATCACTAAATCATAGAATGATTACACTCGAAAAAAAATTTCTTCTCACTCCATTTTCTCCACTTCTTCTTCAAGAGTCAGAGAGCTGTTTTCAAGCGAATCACAGAGATTATTATGCATTTGAGATTCAGCTTCTTCCGTGATCCGAATCTGTTTTTTTGGCTTTTGATTCCAATCAGAACTCATCATATTTAGAGAACAATCTACCTGGAGTGGTTCTGAACTTTCGGAAGCAGAAGGTTTCGGCTGTGATAATCCTTTATGATTTTCTTTTACCCTTTCTATCTTCTTTAACAGGTCACTACCAATAAAACAAACTGAGGAGAAATTTGAAACTGGAAGTACCGGCGATTTCTTTTGAAATAAGGATGATAGTAGATCATTACACCTGAATTTTTACGTTCAGACTGTCTCTGAAATCGATACATATTAAGCTGAGCAAATAAGCGAAAAGCGATCCTGAAGTGATGTACTTGTCTCATAAAAGAGCTCAGATTATTGTGCTTGTAAAATTGTGGCAGTACAGTCGATTCAAAGGCCTGAGGATCCGTTATTTGGAAATGAGAGCCATCTTCATCCCAACAAACATATATTTCCAGTTCCTTGGACTATATTATGCAAAAATAATGACAATGTCGTGAAGTTCTTACGTGGAGGATTGTATGGAGGTTCTCCAGGAAATTTGACTTGTATCGCTTATGAGCCCTTTGGGTGGTGCTTTTACTATTACAGATAGAATTTTTCATTAAAAAGATTGGGATGCGTTTATAAACGATTCTGCTCGCGACCTTTTTTATTTGAAATAGCAAGCATTAAATTTGGATTCTGTTAGGTTCCTGAAAAATATATGTACAGAATTAAGGAGAAAAAAAAAATCGACGATATTACAGATGAATTAATTTTTGGGAAATTCTATTCCAGTAAAATTCTTTGTAAATTTGATTAGAAATCGCTTATGGAAGCCTCAAAAACTCTCGACAGTGAAGAATTCTTAACTTCTCATAAAGGATTGTTCAATAGATGAAAAGTTCGCTCCTGGTACTAACAAAATTGTTCATTTCAAAGTGCAAATTCTGAAGAATTAGCATTGTTTGGGTTGTACTTTGGGATTTATGACTCAATTCTTCGCTGAAGATGAATTCATGGCGCCAACAATAAGAAGGCAAGGTGAAATTTAGGGAGAAGAAGAAAAGTATGAATATACTCGAAGCAAGTGAGTTCACAGTTTTAGCGGTTTAGACAGCGATGAAAAATTTCCCGATCACTGCATCCAAATCGAGCCAGACAATTTCAATGATTGGGTATGAAAGGAAAAAAAAGGGAATACAACGGAAAGGTAGTAATAGAAGTTATTTCGTTAATTTTTCATGAAAAAGTTCGATTAAGCTTAAATTATGCAGTAAGTATGTTTTTTTATAAATAGAAACAGTCTGACTGACAATTATTGTACACTACCGAATTTTCTAAGATGCTAACTATTTTCAATTTAACCTCCTTAATTGAGTAATTTCTGCAATTATAGCAAGAGGCTTGCTTTCGGATTTGACAACATGGAAATTATCAAACGAGTATTTAATTGCACAGATGTCTTGAACTGAAAAAACTTTTTCTGAGAGCCAGAGCTTTCATTTCGTTGGATGGAGCATAGCTGCATAAAAAGGTCTGAATAGGAATTGCTTTCGATTTGATAGTAGACAGATCTAATGAATGAGAGCCATGAAAAACGTAATAGGATCTAAGTAACCTCTTCAGTTTGGGATATTCTTAGAAGCAGCACCTACTTGAATGAAAGAAACTGGAGTCTTCATACCAAATAGCTCAGCTCCGTCTTAATCGTGCCAAGGCTTTTCCACTTGAGGCTTGGAAGATGGGGTTAATTTTGGGCCTTTCAATATCCAACTTAATAACAAATTTGCTTAAATCAATATTGTATAATTGTAGAAAGGAAATTTTTCTTTTCATTAGAATTAAAGAGTTGTGGCTTTGAGAGAAGTGATTCTCAAAGAAAAGCGAAGTAATTGGAGTAATTTGATGGGTGAAAGAATTTAGATGACTTGCCAGATGTATATAAGTAATTCTCGAGTGTTGCAATTTACCATTCTCGATAGAAAATATCTTTGCACAATTCGAGATCTGTAATATTCCAAGCCAAACTGGAAATGTGAATTTTTTTATCCTCATGCACTCTATAATAATTGTGTTTGATTCTCAATTCTACTTCTGAATATCTGAAACTAGAAACTTTTCTTTATTTCTAAAATTCATCCGAAACTTGATTTGACTTCGTTTGTGATTTATTAAGGAATTTCAACGAGCTTTGTTTGCGTTGTATATTTACTTTTAAAGTCTGTATCCCGAAAAACACATGTGGGACGATACTTAATGAATATGTTCCCATACCGTTTCGTTTGCCTAACTCAATGGAAGACAAGAAGGAATGTCTTATGTTTCTAGGCAAAATTTCTGTCTGGGAGAAAGATTCTGATTTATCGAGATAATAAAGAAGGGGATGGACGAAAATAGTAAATTCTTGCATCTCTTCCGCAATTCATACAAGATATCAAATGATTTAATTCAGTTTTCATGATTATTAATGAACGATTCATAGGGTGGGGATTCCTTCTTCATCTTATAGCAAAAAGGAAGTAATGTTGGTGTCTGGAAAATTGGTCAAATATCCATAGAAATTAAATGTAATTAGTATGAAAAACTATTCTCAATGAAGTTTCATAGACATCTATAAATATTCAAAATGGGAGATTGGTTGGTCGAAATTACAAAATTTAAATTAATCCTATAAACCTAGGGTAACACTAAAACTGGTTTTGCTTGGTCGCAATCTCGAGCCCGTATCCCAAAATTGTCATTTGAAGGGTTTGTTTTTTCAAACTAAAAAGAATTAGTTTAGCTTATGTTTATTGGAAAAGTAATTTTACCTCTCAATGAAAATTTCTGATTGTAATTGCATAATGATGGAGTTGAGTCGCGCGAGCTCCGACTTTCGCTCCTCTGACACAGGGGATAAAGAAGGAGACTCTGACTCTTTCTTCACGATTTTTTTAACTTTGATTTCATTCACTTCCTCATCGTCTTCATCTCCAATCGTTGATGCATCAGATGAGAATACATCTTCACTCAATTTCTTTCCTTTCTTTTGACTCTTAAAATCTGGTCGTTTTTCTCTTGTGAAATGTAGATGCTCATAAGCATTGCCTTGATATTCACTGTCATACACCTCGGCGAAGAAACAGCTTTCAAGCTAATGAATAACGA
>ENA-UOTX01000881-UOTX01000881.1-compost-metagenome-genome-assembly--contig:-NODE-881-length-27918-cov-13.604181_pt1 | contig 27918 bp, 19 predicted proteins | sample MGYA00238143_ERZ746982 | MGnify/ENA primary metagenome ERZ746982 (study PRJEB28758, sample SAMN06268862) | compost metagenome | isolation source: single cell | place: USA: California, Emeryville, Joint... | reverse complement strand
GCAACCTCTTTCTGTAGTTCAGAGACAAGAGCGTTTGACTCAAGCTTAAACATTTCTTTTTCTGATTTAAATTCGACGAAGAGACAGACTTGCTTGGCTGATAACGTGATTTTGGAATTCTTCTGAAGAGGATATTCAAGAAGTTCCTTTGTGTCTTCGAGTATTCCTGTCGCATGTCCGAGCACCTGATACTCTATTGGAATTTTGGAAGAAATTGCCAGCCGCTCTTTTAAGCTCTTTACAGATTGAGTGGGATATGCCTCGAGAGTCATCATCTCTTTTATAGAAGGAAGCTGAACTTGGACAGGGATCGCGATTTCAAGTGTCGCTCCATCTTTCAACCCATAAGACGAAATAGGCTTGCTGTCATCATCGAGTCGTTCCTTGGTCTCAGAAATTACAAGATCTATTTGATCAGGTAGCTTTAATTCATTCTTAACGTGACGTTTCACGTCCTCGATAGTCTTGTAAGATTCGACGGAAAGTTCAATTGGTTTGCTTACAAAAGATTTCACAATGATTTTTATCTCTTCTTTGATGATCATTGTTATCTCTTCTTTGATGACTAGCACCACAGTAGATTCGCTCTGAATACCGGCTTCAATAATTGTCATGTGGTCTTTGAGCTCTTCTCCACTGTAAATCAGCACTTGATTCTGCACAGGTTTTTCCAACTTCTTTTCGAGTTGTTGTTTTATGTCTTCTATACGATTCGAATAAGCAACGTCCACTTCCATTGTTCTGCCATCTGGAATCCTTATCACAATTGTAAGTTTGCTTGCAGCCAAAAGGATGTCCCCGTCTTTGATGCCATAGTCAGAAAGGAGTTTATTGTCATCAAGGGACCTCTTGTTGTCTTCTGTCGATAGTTCGTATATTGAGGAAAACTTTGGGTTTTCTCTGATTTTCGACTTGACTTTTTGGACCGAGACGTTTCTGTCAACCTCAAAATTCTCTGATACATCAGAATTCCACATTCTAACAAAGACTTCGATGGGTTCAGGTGTTGATTCCTCGATAAACAAATTAACTGAGGAATCACTTCCTATTTCGTAAGAAGCTAGCGTTTCTGAGTCATCGAGGATTTTTGAGGAGTAACTGAGAGTTTGATTTTTTTCAGGAACTCCCATTGCTTCTTTAATCAAAGTCTTAAACTGACCAACTGTTATCGAAAGGTTGACGGTGAACGTTTGGTCTGCACGTTCGGATTTCACATATATCGTAGCTGTATAGCTTTCCATTTTGGGATGTGTAAGATCAGAGGATTTTAGATTTCTGGGAAATAATTATTTAGACTGTGATACTAACTAATTTAAGTTTAAGATCAGCAATTGATTTTTTATGTAACTCATCATCATTCTTTGAGGACTCTCAAACGGCATTTAATTGACCATTCAGAGGCAAGAACGCTTTAATGGAAGTGCTTTGTTTGTTTGAGGGTGATTAACTAAAAATTAAGTACTTTTCAGATATGATTCACAGAAATAAGGAATGATTGGCATGACGACAAACAGCATTTGAGAGTAATTTGGCAGAGTAATTATGAGAGAGAAAGAGAAAGAATATATCACAAAATCTAAAAACATAGCATTACTCATTAGTGCATTATCCTACACTATTCAATTGTTCTTTCCTAATTAATTCAGAGATCTATAGATATATATATCGAAAAATAATCCGTCTCGAATTACAGTTTAGATTGAATTGTTAATCATCTAGAAGAGCAACTTTTTCTGTCTAATTTCTAAGAGGAAACCATTTGGATAAACATAGAGCACTGGTTAAGCAGCCCAATTTCTGATCCTAGAATATTTCATTAAAAGTTGACATATAAAATCATTCCTCTAATTAAGTCCGCAATCCACTACTTAGTCATCCAAATCCCTAGCTCCTCTTTGAAAACTCAAAACTTCAAAGGACGACACCTCTCAATTCTCTAATAACCTAGAGTTGCCTTTCTCGAGATCTTTGAGACTCAGGCAGTTTTCATAATCAGCTTGGGATGCTTACCAATGTAATTACTCAGAACTTTTGCAATAATTATTGAATGAATCTGTTTTCCCTGTCGAAGTTTTCACTTTTTCATCAATCACTAGAGTGATACTCGTATCGCGTTGAATTTCCGCTTCGCTCACAGTGATAGAGTCATTAAGCATCTTTTCCCGCGTGTAGAAGCTTTTGACAGCTAACCGGAATATCCGCTTTCTCAGCTATTTTCTTTTTAATCATTGCTATTGTGTCGGAAAGTTGAACAATCAATTCGATTGTCTTGTTTAGTGTTCTTATCACTAATGTCATCTCGGATTTTTTGAGTTTAAGTTTTGCACCATCTTTAATTCCATAATCCGAAAGCGTCTTGCTATCTTCGAGTCGTTCATTGATCTCGGGAGTTACAAGATCTATTTGATCATCATCAAAAGATATCTTAAATTCTTCCTCAACACTTTTTTTCACTTCCTCTACTGTCTCAGAAGGCTTGATGAGAAGTTCTATTGGTTCCCCTTAAAAAGGTTCAACAAAGATTTGAATCCCTTCCTTGATGATCAACGATACAGTAGAATCGTTCTGAAAATCGCTTTCAGTAATTGTTTTGTGGTCTTCGAGCTCTTTTCCAGTGTAAAATAAAATTTGTTTCTTAACAGGGATTCCAGACTGTTTTTCGAGCTGTTTCTTTAAGAATCCTATAAAATCCGAATAAGCAACTTCCACTTCCACTGTTTTGAAATTTGGAAACTTTATCACGACTGTCAACCTGCTCGTAGCCAACGGAACGTCTCCGTCTTTGATGGCAGTATAGCTTTCCATTGTGGGATGTGTAAGATCAGAGTACTTTAGATTTCTGGAAAAAAATTATTTAAGCTGTGCTACTAATTTAAGTTCAAGATCAGCAATTAATTTTTTATGTAACTCGTCATCATTCTTTGAGGACTCTCAAACAGCATTTAATTGAGCATGCAGAGGCAAGAACGCTTTAATAGAATTGTTTTGATTGTTTGAGGGTCATTTGACAAAGAATCAAGTAGTACTTTTCAATGTACTACGTTTAAACCTAATCAGCAATAATCAGTATGAGTATATCTTGCATCCATTTCATTCATGAGTTTCGTTCTGTGTCTCACATTATAGATCGAAAATGCGAAGGTCTAGCTAATTATGAATTGTCTTTCTGATTGTAATTAATAGCGTTCTACTCAATTACTCTCAAGTGCTAACTTATTTAATATCGATATATTTTTATTCCTCATGGGATGCGCGCAGTCCGAAGAATCTAAACCCGGTCTTTCTAAAAAACTGAAAGTGGATGGGCCAAGAAATATCGACTGTAAAGCCGTCTTTCTTGGAGATGCTGGAGTCGGAAAATCAAGTGTTGGACAGCGTTTTGTAAATAACAAATTCTCAACAAACTACGAAGTCACTATCGGCGGCGCCTACATGGAACAGCGTTTGCAATTGAGTTCAGGCGATTTCCTCAAGTTTCACCTCTGGGACACCGGCGGAGAAGAACGGTTCAAAGCAATGACTCCGATGTATTATAGAGACGCCAGTGCAGCTATTTTAGTATATGATATCACCGACCAATCCACCTTTAGGGGCCTGAATTATTGGATAAAGGAGCTTGATGAGAAAGTGAAGAAAGACAACCTGGTGCTTGTACTTGCAGGCAATAAATCTGATATGTCGGCCAAAAGGCAGGTGCTATATGAGGAAGCTGAAAAAATGGCTCGAGAGCACAATATGATCTTCTATGAAGTTAGTGCTAAAATGGGAGATGGAGTGCAAGAGCTGTTCAAAGCGATGGGTGAGCGAATAGCTGCTTCACATCAAGGCTAAAGAATACAATAGAATAGATAGCGGTAATTTTTTATAGAGTTATCTGATTGATTGTCAAATTTGCATCCCATTTTTATTTAGTTACAACGAAAAATTCCTTAAACAAACTCGCCAGGTAGATTGAATAGAAGAAAATTTTTGTGCATTGTTTGTTATCATTGAGCTCAGTTTTAGAAAATGAATAAAATGCTCATTCGATGGTAGAAAGGTGTGTGGTTTGAGTCGCAGGTGGAAAATAAGGTGTAGCCAAGCCTAGAAGTTTATTTAGAACTTGGTACAATCTTTGAGGGCTCGCTTATTAAAGTTCTCTCTTTTTTTTTCTCTCTCCAACTCAGAGAAAGATGATTATATATCGATATAGGAAGAGTTGGAAATGTAATGTGGAAAACATTCGAGCTTTGTTCATATAGCTGAATTACTTAGAGACCTGATTTTGGCGATGACCATCGCATGATCTAGATACTCGTTGAGAATAATTTGTTCCAGACATTTGCTTTAATAATGATTGGTTTCCGAACTGAACTTCGGTCACGAATTGGTCGAAGATATACTTCATAACCAGTCAATTCAACACAGAATTGTCATTAGTGTCTTGTTTCTCTTCTCTCAAACACAATCAATTACATTCACTTCGCAAAAAAAAAAAGAGTAAAGAAATCGAATTTGCTCTAAATCCTGTAAGCACCATTTGAGTCCAACTCTACTATTCTTTTACGTGGTGTTTCTACAACAATAAGAACGAACTTCCGACCTAAATATTGCATCAAAATATCCCTCACAGAACAAAAAAAATCTGTACTTTTGAGTGAAAAATCTGCGCTTTGGAGTTGAAATTCTTTCCATAGAGCTTGATGCCATGGTCCCCTCAATGCATTACTCCTATTAAAACCCAAGCAGCGCTTTAGCTCAGCTTTTCACCCTCATTCCCATAAATAAAGATAATTTTCGAAAAAGATTAGCGCTAACTGATGGTGATTTTACCGGCAAAAACGGAAATTGAATTAATTGTTTTGAAAGCCGTAACAACGCATAACTAGCTGTTTCCAATTAGAGAGAGATAGTAGCGACATTGGAAACGAATCTAAGTTCTCTTCTTCCGAGAAACGTCAAAGGTCACATGTGATGTGTCAAAATGAAGAAATCTCTTCTTTCGCGATTCCAAATGCAATGATTGCTGCTTTCTATGGAATTAAGATTGCTTCTCCTCAAAAATCAGAAGCTCTCAGTTCTTCATTCAGAGATGAGGAGAGCTCGTAATGTCTCTGAATTCTAAACGGATTAGATGTAAACCCCTACCTACTAATTAGCTGTCAACATAATAATAAGCGGAAAGGAATAAGTCTACTCTTTTTTTTTGGGATGGTATTCCTCAAATTTAAGGTCTCTTAACATCAGAGAACTTCAGGCGACATTTTTTCGTTTAGGAATTTGGCATGATACTCTTCGCTCAACCGGAAGTTAGTCGTTCAGATCGATTAACACTATAGCGAATTAATTGAATTTTTTTTTAGATTTTTTGAAAAAATGAACCAACATTGCATCAAATTAATTTCGTTAAAATGCGTTTTGACCAACAGACACGAAAACTCCTTCTTTCCGAATATTTAAACAACCTTTTCAATTTAATTTCAATCTCAAACTACTAAACCGAAAGCGAAGACCGAAGATGTTTGCTGGTCCAACTTGCCTCTATCAACAACTTGAAGCTCAAAAAGGCGCTATATTCCAAGTCATGATTGACGACTTCCAAAGAAGTATGGCTCAATTGACTCAAATTTCCTTACTCCAAACAACCCTTGAGTCCGTTCATTCAGCAAGCACTTGTCCTGATTGCTTGCTCTCTCAAATGAATAACGTGGATGGGGCCATATGGCAGAATCTGAACAATTGTTTACAAAAGAAGCCATCTAACGTAGAAACTCCAATGGAAATCTGGAAACAAACATTTCAGGAACTACTAGGTCAAGCTTCCAACTTTTTGAATCCGTTGACACCCCAGAGCCCTCAAACAATGCCTACACAAGCTTCTGTTAAAGAAGAGCTAAAGGATAGTTTAAACATGAAATCTGAGATCACATCTCAAGAGGAGAGCACATCAATTTCTCAGTTCAATCAAAAGCTCAACATAAAGCAAGATGTAGATGAAATTCATAATGAGCCTATCGTGATACCTGACCAAGTGTGCGAGTCAGAAGAAATTTTTGCGAGACAACAGAACTCGAGGCCGGAGGCGAGAAATCTGCTTGCATGTGTTCCGAAATTCGACCGTATGAGAAAATTAGGGTTTAAGCCTCAGGCGAAAAAGAAACAAAGCAACGCGAAAGAAACAAGAAAATTAAGATTCCAGGCACTACTTACCACGATTAGAAAGGTAAAAGCTCAATACTCATTTCAAAATTCTAATATTTTTCTTAGAAACAAGAGGAGAACACGGCTTTTGGAGCTTTGAATAAATCCCGCATAAACTTTGACAAAAAGGTGAAGCAGAAACCTACCACCGAGGCTCCGAGATTCCAGAAGTTTAATCTAAAAGATGCTCTCGGAAAGCTTTTCCTTCCAGAAAACTCGGAAAAGAGCCTTTGCTAATTTCAGATTTTCTTGTGATATAGTGTTAATTCGTTAGCTTTAGGAATTTATGCTTTAGGCTGTTTAAATTAGTTAATTGAGAGTTGTATTATATGATGTTACATTTCCTTGGTTCGCGATGCGAACTTCGTTTATTATCTGAAAAGAGAAACGTTTAATCCGGCGGATTTTGAATGATGTTTGATTTAAGAATAGGAAAGGATAGGGGTTTGATTAGCTGAATAGATTTATTCCTCTCATTGTAAATGCTTTGTTTGAAATTCTGGAATTTATCAGTTGGTCCTTCTCTAAGGGATATGGATATATTATATCAACAACAAACTCTTTTGCTTGTATGATATAGTTAACAACTCAGAATCTTTCAAGATCGAGAAAACGAGATCGATGATTCCAGCTCGTACTTAGATACACTTACTCCTTTCTTCACAATACTCTGATTCGAAACACCAAGACAAAAAGATTTCATTTTTTCTTCATTACTGCATCAATTTGTTTGTTGAATAATAAGCATTTTGGAAGGAGGATAGGATGACATCCCATATAGAATCTGAAAAACAAACCAAAAATTGTTCTAATTGTCTCATTAATAATATAGGATAATTGTTATTAGCTAAGGATCCCGCTCATTGGCAATCTCTCTCAAATAATTCAGCTACCGAATGCAAGAGAAGATAACAGCAAGCAAATCCACAGAAGATGGTCTCTTGCTGTTCTTTTCTCATGAGCCTCTTCGCTCTCAGGGCTCTCATCTTTTTGGTATCTACAGCAACAACAGCAAGTCAGTAAATAGAGCACGATCCACACAGGGAAACATAAAATCGCGATCAAAATGTAAACCCCCTTCCTCACTCCAGTCACCTGCTTTTTATTCCTCTGCTGACCAGGGTTTTGTTGGACAGAGTCGGTTCCTTCGATTTTCCAATCTGAAATCGAGTTTATAGCTAAGTTCTCTCTTCGGCCGTCACTTGCAGGGGAAGGAACCAAGTCCTGGGAAGGACTTTTCACGTTTATTAGCACCTCTAAAAATATCTCTCTGTTGCTCTTGATGGTATCATGAGCCAAATTTTGGGTGAGTTGTGACGCTGTTCTTTGTGATGAGCGATAGCTTATACCGTCACCGTTCCTAAATTCAAGCAGATGCGAAGGACTCTGACCTTCTTTCTTTTCTTCTCTGAGGGATGTCAAAGATATTAATTGATTGTCGGGTTTAGGAGTAGTTAAATGAAATTTTTCATGCTGAATTTCTAACGCAATGTTCTCAGCCCCAGGGAATCGTGACCCAATACACTGATCTTCTGCTTCGCCTGGGGTTTTGGTCGCGGATCCTTGCATGCTCGAACGGCTCACGCCCAATTATTTAATATTTTAAGCTGAATGCGTAAAAAAAAACTAACGGTCCCGTCAATTACAATCAACTATAATCGAAGAAAATTATCAAGGATTTTAATTTTTTGAATAAAAATAAAATCTCAGATTAGTGTTTTGAAATTTAAAATTGAAATTGCGGTTGGCTCAATTCGATTGTTCAAAGCTGTGCCGTTCAGATAATTCTTCTAAGAATAAGTATCGCTGATATTAACGCTCTCGAGAAATGATTAACTGAGTTACTTGGAATTTTGATGACTCGAAAATAAGAGTACAATAAATTTGCTGATTCGGGATCTGGAAAATTAAAATTCTATGATCTACATCGATTTAGAAGAAATTTGATCAATTCGTAGGATTTGAGTTCCTGAAGATGGTTTTCTCTTGAGTGGTGGATGACGGTTGTTTTGAAGGACTGATACTTGATATGACCTTTCTTTTTGAAACTTGTTATGATTTTGGAGGTTTCTATGCGCCAGGTCCTGTAAATCTTTCGGTTCAAAATCCTTCAGATTTGAAATAAATTTATTGAAATCGAGAGCATGCGGGATGATTTAGTTCTCGAATTTAGAGCTTTAAAATATCCCAGAAATCAAATTATATATCGAATTCATCATCTCCAAAAGTAGCCATTGCTTACTTTAAAGAAATGAGACTTGCTGATTAGAAAATGATGTTGAGGGCTCAAATCGGAATTTGAAAGTTTCAGCAACGCAAACGTCTATTCTTCAATTTCGTTTCTTTGTAATATGAGAAGCGTTGTCGGGCCTGAAATAACATTAATAAAGGAGATGATGCTATCTGATTGAGTCTGTCATAATTCTTGAACGCTGGACACGGACCTCGTTATTGTTTGTCCAATCCGGATTCAATATATCCAGCCTATCTTGCATGCTTTAAAATAAAAAAAAAAATGAGAGAGTGTGCCTAGAAGAAATTTATACTGATAAATGATAGCTTATTTACTCCTGGCTGTTACCGTTCCTTTGAATTCACCGGAAATGAGTAAGTTGGCCGATATGAGAGTTAAGCAACAAGCCAATCTCAACAGTTAAACTATTTATTTTTAAGAGCAGCGGCAAAGTCATTTTTTTTTGGGAGAGGGGGTTTATAACGCAGCAATATTGACAATTCTTAAATCATCAACTACCTGTTGAAATATGAGCCCATAATGATTTATGAATTGGATAGCATATAAACAAATTAAATGATTTGTAGACTGTAGGGCAAAATGAAGAACACCCTTAACATTAGCAGTACGAAATAGAGGCCTATATATTTTCACTTGATCTTCATTTCAAGATAGGCAAAATTTCCAGATTCCTAAGCAAAAAACTTCAATTTAATATGATTTCAAAAATTTATCTAAACTTTTGTCTTGGATATTCTTATCAGCATTAACAATAATAGATATCCCAGAAAAAGATATATCCTCATCAATAAGAAAGACCTATCTATCTATTTATTTAAAATTTTCATACCTACATACCTAAAGTAACAACAGACACTTCAACACTTGGCCTTTTTTTTCAGAAAACTTATAGCAAATCCTAAACAACGTGTTTATTCCGCCAGTCTTGAATATTCTGTAACCTCTTTATTCGTCATTTCGATCTCAACCCCTTTTTCTTTTTCGCTATTGGCCTCAGTCTCATTCAACAGACTAGGAATTTGTCCTGGTGGATACAAGCAATCGCTAATGAAATTTTTGGCGATCCAAGATGCTAATGGTATCGAAAAGAGCTGAAATACCATGTATTGGAGCATCAAGATCATGTTATCCAGATCTCCTTTGATGAACCAATTCAGCAATCCTGAGGCAAATGCAATTGATGGGTTAATCGAGCCTCCGGAGTAGTTGCCGTCACTTAGTATAACGATAGAAATGAACAAAAAGAAGAGAGCCCCAATGCGCCAAGGCTCTAACGATGAGGTGGGATGCATTAAATATGAAACCCAGACCATCAGCATAGTAGTCCAGTAAGTTTCAAGAACGAGCGCCCCCATTGTTGAAGTGGTTGGTCCAGGAACGGTGTGGCCAAGAGCATCTGGTCCTTTGAGGAGGACGAGCAATACTCCCGCCAAGAAATACCCTAAAACCTGGGAAATGAGGTAGCTTACAACTCTTCCATATGTTGAACGAGGAGTATTATGGTGTTTTTCCATAACGACAGCGAAGAGAGTGCAAAGCGCATTGAAATGAGCATCGCAGACTGGTCCGAGAAGAGTCACAAGCAGCAGGACAGCGATAGGCACGACAAAGTAGTTTCCTCCCGAATAATGTCCGGTAAGATGGATAACAAACGTTCCCATGGCTTCACCAACGCATTTTGAAAAATTGTAGGGCTTTATGCCAGGAGATTTGGTTGGAAGCTCTGGCTTGATGCTGAGTATTGATTCTTTTTTCAAGTTGACGGTCGCCATGCCAAATTGGCTAATTTAGTTTATTTCAAATTTATTGTGAATTAGGATGGTTTAAGCACCTTGAGAAAGTTTTTCTTCCAGAAAAAAACTTTTAGCTGCGATTTGGCTATTGCTGTTGAACAAAAATATAGCTCAGAGCTTGGGAACTGAAATTGAAGCCAAAATGAAGAATCAATGGGAGAATGTGCTTTCGACTCATTTGAATGGTTGATATAGAGGCAAAAAGTTCTCATGAGCCGCTAAGTGATAAAAGTAATCAAATGCAAGAAATAGAAAGGAAAATGGGAAAGAAGTTAATACTATCAGTACCAAAAGTCTATAGCAAGAAAAGACTAGGGTTCGAGTAGAATCGTTTTGAGATAATTCAGAAGTTTCAGAGAAAATTGATGAAGAGGCAGCAAAAGAGAATGCTCGCACAGTACCAGAATGCTAATCCGTAATTGAATAGAGAAGTGTTGAGGAAGAGAAATTAAATCAAAACCGGATTACTCATGAGACGACTGTAAATAGAATGTTGAAAAAATTGCCAAGATTTTTCTCTTCATGAAGCTGCAGACCAACTGTTTGATCAGAAGTGAGTTTACGTTTGTTAGATTTTTGTTAGGAATAGTTTTAGGTTTGAATCAGATCTAATCTTCGTGAAGTGTAGAATTAATTTAGTATTTATTGTAAATAAATTCCTCACCGAAAAGATTTTTCAAACCCAACATTCAACAATGGCTTATGTAGAATAAAAAAAGCTTCATTAGAAACCAGAGGGTCAGGGAGGGTCCAAATTAGAAAAAAATTCCTAATGAAAATTGGCATGTTCTCCTGCCTTTCGAACCAGAGTAAGCTATTATACGGAATGGATCATGGAGACTCTCAACGTTTTTGAGGTTTGCTCATTCACTGAACGGGCTCGCCTTGCCTGGAGGCTTTAAAGGAGTTTCCTATTAGCTTCCACGATTGCAAATCAGTTGCTACCGTTGGAATGACAATTTGCGTTTGAACAGGTATTTTGAAGTCAATTGACAGCAAATCACCGAAGTATTCTCTTGAGGCCCTTTTTGTGAATGGATAAGACCTTAAATTGCTTATTCTAATTAGCATCTGGTAGAAATAACAAAAACTAAGAGGAGCTTGATGAGATCAAAAACGGCGTTCATTAAAATAAATCTGGTAATTGAAATGATCCGGCTCAACGTCGAATCAAGTCGCTAGTACCCCAAAGAACTTGTTCTTATTTATGCTCTAAAGTTTGACAAAGCAAGACACGAACGCAATATTTTGAAGTTCTGGGCAAGAGCAAGGAGTCGAGAACAAAAACCCTCTATATAGACAAAATTAATGAGAGTGAGTGAAAATTTCCGAGAATAACAATTTATCTTGGCTCGAACATTATTATCAATCAATAGACCTCATTATTTCGACGATGAGGTGTGCCTTCCAATTTCCTACAATTAGCTTTGAAACATTGTGTGTATGTGAATGTATATGAAGCAATCAGCCCTATGGTAAATTTATTTATTATTACTTCTATCAATTTTGAGACAGTGCAAATGACTAGACGAAGAAAACTTTTTTTCATATCCCTCATTTTACTTGCTCTCAACCTGCCAGCACTAACCTCCCTAACCGACCCATCCGCTACTTGGTGGCTATTGTCTGGACTACTACTTACAAATCTCACTATCCTTCAATTTTTCCTCGTCCTCTACTTCGATTTGAGATGTCTGACGATATTAACCGGGCCAGCACTCGTTGCAATTTCTTTCGGACTCAGTACGATGATCTGCGAGTTCCTCGCTCAAAACGGCTCTTGGCTCTCCACTTACTACTTGCTCTTCGTTTCGACCATAGCCACGATCTATACTCTGTTCACCAAAATGCTTTATATCCACCAACTGTCAGAGTTTAGCCGCCTGTTGAGCCCATTATTGAAGACATTTACTATCGTTTCGCTGATGCTCTGCAGCTTTGGAGCCCCAACTTATACATTACTCCGGTCAGTCTTCCAATATCCAGACTATATTATATGGATCTGGGCTATAGCAGCAGCTCTTGGGTTCTTTTTGATGCAATTCACGGTTTTCTCGTCAATATACGTAAATATCAAATTTTACGGAGTTATCAATCCAAAAACCCACATTTGGTTCAATGTCACGTGCTTGATGCACCTCACCTTCTATAGCCCGACAGCCATCTACCTTATCTACAATCTGGTTAGGAGCCTGTCTCTTAATTCCTGCCGTCTTTCGGCGGTGTTACTACTATTCAATGCCAGTCTTTTAGGGTTGACTATCATTCCTGGAGCAGCATTTACGCTCATCCACGGTTATCGCTACTTGAAATTTATTTTCTTGACGAGATACCGTGGGTTGACTCTGCCTTGGTTCTACAACCGCTCGATCTTTGCGCTGTATTCGGGTGCCTCTGGAACCCAGCCGCTCATCGAGAGCCAAGAAAATGATGATGATGAAGCCTCGAGTCCGCTGACGGTGATTAATTTCAGCGACTGTGGCCATCAAACTGAATGCTGTATCTGCTTAGAAGAATTCAAGGAAAATGATGATTTGATAACTGCTGAGGGATGCAACCATATTTATCATATGAATTGCATGGCGAAATGGCGAGTGATGAAAAACACTTGTCCAAAGTGCCGGACAAAAGTGAAAAAGTTGCCATTTAATGTGGAACAGCAGGAACAGCCCGTACAGCCGGCAGCTCCAGTATAAATCATGTTAAAACCAAAGGATTTGGTATTAAAGTTCATAATATAGATAGATATTTCATTTTATTTTGTGATTATCCATTCAATACATAGATTTTATGACTACTACAATGATTTCAAGATAAATTTCTTTCATATTTGCATAAAAATAAACATTATGAGATACACTTATAAATCAAAAAGAGTATTTTATGAACACAAGTCATTACTTGTGTTTCATGAATTGTTTTTAATACATGAGAGAATGAATAGATTGCTGACCTTCATCAACTACATCATCATTGCGTTACAGCTTCTATTCTCATATTTGAGAATAATTCTTCACTTTTTGGTTTAGAGGAAGCTGTATTCTCGAGTCGTCAATTCCTTTTGTTAGTTGATGATAAATGGAACTCACCCTCACTGTAAAAATCAGAAAATTTTTATTAATCCCGTATTCTTTCAGTTCTCATTGCTTAAATTCCTCGAAAGATGAATGGTAAATGTCAAGGACACCCGGGGTTCTACTATTTCCTTATATGAATGTACAAGATACAGGGCGGAGCTATGCTTTATAATCGCAGAGAATTCTGATTCAAAAAAAAAAACTAAAAATTTTTATATTCTCATTTAGGAGTCTACACAATTAAAATGCTGAAGAAAAAATTTACATAAAATTGGATAATTTTTTAATACCGTCTGATATATATAAAAAAAATCACAAGGCTCTTCAGAGACGCTGAGAGCAACTTTCACAATCTATCCGCAGTCATCCACAAATTGTTGGCAAAACAGTCATTTTCCGCTTCAATCTACACTTTAGGTTGAAATAGTCAGATATTTTTCAAATTCATGCTTCTTCTTGAGCTCTAATTGTTGCTTTGATTTGTTGTTGCTAAATTAGAAAGTATCAATTCAAAATTTTTACGAAAAAAAGATTCTGGAACGTTAATGACTCTAAGAAACTAAAATTTTTTCACAACCTTGCTCTCTATTATATTCGAAGCTGAATTAAAACTTTATTCAATGAACAGCGTAAGGACCATGAAGCATTTGATGCTCGATCTCGACGAGACGCTGATATGTAGCTCTCCTTTATACACTACCCTCCCAAAAATAAACGTTACTGTAAATCCCCACCTCAAAATACCTTCAATTTACTTCTTAGATCCGAGATCCCGAGGGACGCGTGTGGAAATCACTTCCAAACGTTGTAATTCGCCCTTACTTGATGGAATTTCTCAAAGCATTGAAGCCGCATTACGATCTTAACATCTTCACAGCCAGTGACTTTGCTGTATGTCTAGTCACTCATCACTAATGTTCTCATTAATATCTTTAGTATGCAGAGGCGATTCTGTGTAGAATTGGTATCAGAAGCTATTTTACCAAAGTTTATACTCGCGATGATTGCAGTTACGTGGACGGGTCACATTACAAGGATCTCAGCAAGTTGCCATACCCAGCTCGCGACACTATTCTTATCGATGTAAAATATTCAATTCAGATCTTGCCTAATCGCAGGATACTATTAGGACAGGACTAATCATCTCTCAAATCAATCAAGCCAAGTGCTGTTAATTCCTCCTTTCACAGGAGAATCGTTCGATACGCACCTCCAGAAGCTTATTCCGTTCTTGGTGGAGCTATCGAAATGCTCGGATCTACGACCGGTTAGTTGGAAGCATATACATTACTTGGAGCGTGGCTGTATCCCAACAAAGAGCAGCAAAGACCCATTCCAACGACAATCGACTTTCACAGGAAGCAGCCGTAAAACCCGATCATCTACTCCTAAAGATCGCATCGATTCTCGCAAAAGCGATACTTTTTCGAAGAAAGCTCTGAAAAAGTCAATGGACAGCGCAGATGAGAAGAGGAAGGCGAAAAAATCATTTGGGAGATCTAATACTGTGGAAAATAAAGGTAATTTAGGAATCTTTAATGTAGAAAAACTAAGCTTCCGTTAGAGTCTGGTAAAGTGAAGGTTAATCATGGGTACAACATCCAAAATGCAGCACCCAGCAAATTCTTGCTGAAGCAGCACTTAGAGGAGGGGGCTTTAAATCAAAAAGAAGTGTTTTTAAGTGAAACAACAAAGGCAGAAGAAAATCATTATAGTGATAGCACTGATGAGGCCAATGTAGAAGAGGAAGATGAACGGGCTCCTTCTGAAAACCCAGCGGTCACTAGGCATCTGGGGTTCAGAAAATTGAAATCTCGTTTCATTCGGTAATAAAGCTACTGAAGCAATTGTTTCAATGATAGATCCATCCAAAATTTTTTTAAAAACATTTTTTCGGATTTATTTTGTTTTTTATAATTACTTACACTTGAATATCTCATCATCGAATCAATTTTTATATCAAAAAAATGCCGTAGCAAAATATTAACTCAGTCTCTTCCCATCTTTCAGAATTAGACCCTGAGAAACCATCCTCTGAGGTATTGGGACTTTAATTCGCTGTAATACCTGATCAATAGTACAGAAATTCTTTGGAAAAACAATAAAGTTATGTGCGCAAAGTCAATTACATTTAGAATAATCATTTAAAGTTTATTCAATTCTCTTCCTTAATCGCAAAGTTTGCAAATCGTGGATAATGTTAGAATCTTCCTACCCTAGCACTCAAAGTACTCCTCACTCCTAAACCAATACTCACTATGGTCTCAATAGCCGAAACTGCAAACTGCAGGGTCGCATTGTGCTCCTACGGAACAAATCTAATCAAAATAAGCGAATTAAACAGTGCGATTGAAACTATGCTTCAAGGCGCACAAATCAAATATGGCGGTACTATATGTTGCCAAGCGTAACCTGAAGCAATTTAAAACAAGGTGATGAAACTTTATTAGAATACATTGAAGAAACTGGATATCTCGTTTCGACGAATTCAACGGGAACTACTTATGGAGTGTCAAATTTTGAAGTCATTGATCTTTCATGTAACAAGAACGTATACACTCTTGGCAGAGTGAAGGGCAGTAAATGCATTTATTTATTTTGCAAGGAAAACTTATTCAATAATTAGAGATCGAAGATATTGCGGTATCTCCGATACGAAAGATGATTGCTTTTCTTTCAATCAGAGATCAGTGTGCATATCATCTTTTCAGCTATACTGAGTTGGAAATTGTGAAAAAAGTGAAATGGAACCCATTGCAAAGTATCATCTGGCTGCCTCTAATCTGAATCTAATTGTGTTAGGTATGATTGGAAGTATTACATTTGACCCCCAAGGAGAGAAGATTTCAACGATCGACATTAGAGGGTCGTTTTTTGTCTCGGATATTAATTCAGATGAATGTAACTTAAATAAACAAATGGGACAGGAAGGAGATTTTTGTAATATCTTTCTATCGAGGCATTTCGCGTTATTGGCTCCTATAGTTTATTTCAATCGCGTTCGCTGGAATCCGTTGCCCAGTTCCCCATGTATCGCTGTTAAATTTGGATTGAATAAGTTTAATGTGGTGGAGATGGAAAAAGCAGAGTCAATTTACAAAGAGCCATTGGTTCTGGACCGGGGAAGTAACACAGTGATTTTTGCAATGAGCCTAAACTAGAAAATAATTTCATAAAGTCACGCAGTCGATAGAATGGCGGAATGATGGGAATCTAATTGCTTCCACTGGAGGGGATAAAGATGCGAAAATCTATGATATTAGACAAGGTCAGCTCGCTCGAAAATTTACAAATTTGCATCAAGGTTGGGGTTTCTCTAATCTTTTCGACATAGACGATGTCCTTTATTGATATTAGATGTCGCGAATTGTGTTAAATGGGAAGGAAATGGAAGTTTTTTGGCAACTGCATCGATGGACACCACAGCAAAAGTAATCGATTTTGGAACTGCAAAGGTAGTCTCGTCACAGACCACCTTTGATAGAAGTAAATAATAAATATCTATTTCAAACAAAGGTATAAATATCTAATTTTTTCCTCTAGGAGCGGCAAACTCAGTCTGTTTTCTGTAATTCTGAAATATTCCGTGGAGCTTCCGAGGAGTTCCTATACAGCTTTTTTCTTCTATTTATGTACACAATTAATGTTATAGATTATATATAGTATGATACAAGATTGCACATGCAATAATACAAAACGTTAAATAGTTCTGAATAAGAAATAAATTAGTTTATTGCTAATTTTCCAGGAAACATGCTGAAGACACCACATCTGCTGAAGCAAATTAAAGGTTATACAAAATTTCGATCGAGATTTGTTACCATCCGATTTGATTACTACAGTATGAATCACTTTTTCATTCCGAAAGTCAGTAATGATGACTTGCCCATTCATTAATGCAGCAAGGAAAAGATTCCCATCTTCACTCCATCGAGCCTCATATGACGCACCTACGTGTCATCGTCAAATGATAATCTCGAAAAAATTTACTACAAGGATGTATATCACCGAATGATTTGGTCACTTTGGCTTCCCTACTGTCATATATCGCAACTCTTGGGTCTTCTCCAGCACAAACGAGGAGATTTCCGTCATTTCTCCAGTTTATACAATATATTTCTATCCACGTGGTTAACCGTCACTCAGTTATTTATATTAGATTACTTCTACAATCCATAATAGCGGTATCTGTGAAAAGATGAGTTTCCTTTTCAGCGTCAATCAGATTGATATTGCATTCTTTATATTTCGTCGCAATGAGAGGACTTCCGGGAATTCTGTTCCATCTGACGCGGTTATAATAATCAATGCCTACAAAATTTATGGCAACAATGAGAATAATGGTCGTACCTCTGTCAAATGTAATGGAACTAATGCCAAAGATTGCCGTGTTTGTATTTACATCAGATACCAAAATTTTTCCGTGTTTATCGATTGTCGCAATCCTCTCACCAGAAGGATCAAAATCCATGCTTGTTAGCAGCACTAATTAGTTATTTATTGGCTTATTTGCTCGTTTTCGGTGTTTTACCATGATGAAAAGGGAGCCACTCTGAAGAACGTAAGATATTCAATGAGGAGCAATCGAAAAGTACATAAGCTCGCTTCTCCTCTTTAGATAAAAGAGCTGCGATATTTCGCTTCGAGTTAAATGAAATATCGTCGATCCCTGAAGACATTTCAAATCAATATATTGATATCTAAACCATTTGCGAGCTTACTTCCTGGAAGTATTCCAGAATCATAGATAACTTTAAATTTGCTCGTGTCATAGATCTGAATTGTGGAATTTGAATCGTTGGACTGAGAGTAAATTAGATAGTCCGTTCCAGGAATCGGTTCAAGAAGCCTTTCACTCACGAAGTGGTCTCCTTTCACCTTTGTAACGAAAGAGGTTGTGCTCTCGAGTTCATGAATAAAGATATTAGCACTAGTTACAGTGCATGAGGCAATTTTGAGAGAACCTTATTGTCGAAGAACAAGTAATAGCTTGATAAAATTCGAAATTTTGAATTGGTACCTAACGGATGCATTGAACCTTGCCTAGAATCGTTGTTGCCAATGGAAGTTCTGTTGGGATACTGATGTGAATAACTTTTTCGGGTCCGAAGCTGCTTTCTGAAATTATTGTTGTTTATCTTTTTTATTCTGTTTCTCAGAAGAAATTGAAGTCAGCCGACCCAATAAATTACACAAAACGAATATTCTTGAGATCGGTAGTAATCTAATCTAATATGCTTGTTAAGTTAAGCTTAAATTCAAAAAAAGATATCACAGATACACAAAGCAAAAAAGAAATGTCACGTATGGTTTATTAATTCAGCACCTGAAAGCATTTGTTTGCCCAAGGCAAGTGTGGATTCGATCAAAGTATGGGGTAGTAATGATAACCTCAATGTAAAAGATATTTTGGTTCATTTCATTTAAGGATGGTTACTCTCTTTTTCAAGCTTCTGCCAAATATAAGCTATTTTTGAATGTCCCTTTGTAAGGCATGTTTTTATGTGTGAACTGAGTTGGTTACTTTGTAGGCTGACTCAGGTCAAAACAATCACAGTAATATCTTTTTAGTTGAAAACAAATTCTTTTTTTGTCCTTCAGATGGTTACTTTCAGTATGAGTGGTTGAGTTAATAATCATATGCACGAAGCAGATAAGCCAAATATATATCCTTATAAGCACATACTCAATTCCTATCTAGGTGTTATTCCACTAATTCGCCGAAATTGCCTCTTCGGCATTCTACATTTTAACTTCTTTGTTTCCCAAAAGCCCTAATTAACCGAACTTCGAACAAGAAAACACGAAAAAACAGAAATTTTTTTCATAGCGAATGGTTCTCCAGATTCAAAGATCATTCATGTCAGAACCTTCAATTCAGTCCTCATCACTCTGTCGTTCGCAAATTGTTCATGGATTAATTCGGCAAAAAAAAGAAATCTAATAAAACTGAATGTGATTCTGCCTTTAATTCTTGAAATTCAATAATTACGAGTCGGTAAATTCTTTTGGTGCTATTTTACCGTGATTAAATCGCAAATGCACTCGATATAGTTGATTAAAAGAAATTAAAGGATATTCTTTGAAAACCTCATTTATTTAATTTATTCAGATATGAATACAATAGCAGCAATATTATACACCAATTAGAAATTAGATTGTGAATTTAATTAATTAGTTGCGTTAAAAATATATACCCATTTGAAAAATGTGGACTTATTAAACTGCTCACTCTCGATGCAATAATCAATTTCAGTTTCTCAATCAAAATGAGCTATCCTTGTAATGTCAACTCCCTGATGTATCAGCTATTACTTGAAACCATGCAGAATAACGTCTCGTCTGCTTTTGAATTGATGCCGCTCGCAAATCCACAAATGCCGGTTCCACATTTGCTTTTTGGTTTAAATTATAATTACCAATCAGCAAACCAATTCGATCTTACCACTGGCAGCAAACAGCAATCACAGGCGATACTTGTTTCTGAAGAGAACATTAAAATACCTTTATCATGCAAAAAGCAGAATCGATTGCCTCTGGATCCTCGTATAGTGTTTCTTTCGAAGAAGATTCGAAAGAGCGACCCGAGAGAAGAGCTCAGAGAGAAATTGAGATTACTTGCTCTTAGAGACAAAGCGTCGGAGACGCCAACTCCGACTTTTACTTGTCCTTTCCGAAACTGCCACAAGCAATATAAGTAGCATTTTGATCTTTGATTTTTTGGCTCATGAGAATTTTAGACTTGAGAAACATTTGAAAGCACATGTCTATAAAAAGCATGTTAACCAAGAAACGACCGATGAAACGGATTGAGAGTATCTGAAAAAGCTTACAGAATGATGTTGCCAGTTCGTATTGGCATAATAGAGACATAGTCTTTATAATTTTTTTTCAAGCATCAGACTAAGTGTTTAATAAACCCCATTATATTATAGCCTTTATTAATTTTTTTGTATCAGTACATGATTTGCTTTCGCCAAAGCAAACCATAAGTTAATATTAAATTTGTACCTTTGAAGCTGCTGAGCAGAAGTGGAATCATACTCATCATTAGATGCATTGACCAGTTGAGTATTCATTTCAATAAAGTCCCCAATTATTTTTTTAACAACCTATATTAAATGAAAATACCTCTCAAAGGTTTTTTTTTTTTATTGCTATAAGATATCGAAGGGATTTTAACACACGGAAATCATTCTCTCATTGTTTAATGGGTATGCCATACCTAAGAAAGTCCACTCGAAAAGTGGCTCAGTATGATCCTATATTCCCGTAAAATCTTCTTTAATTGATAAATTGTTCAATAAATTTGCCGATGTACTCAAACATTTCCTTTACTGAGGAATACGAGGACCGAGTCCTCTTTCCAGTTCCCATCACAAACGTCATTGCTCCTGCGCTTTCATCCGTCGCCAATATAATCGTAGTCATTGCCTGCATCCTCACCAAATCATACCGAACTCCTCTGGAAAAAATGGTCTTCGCTGTCAATTTCACCGATATCTTGTATGATATCTCCAGAGTCAGTGGCCTGATACACACGCCTTCATCTGACCCTTATTGCAAAATCTTCGAATCAGTAGCCAAATTCGGCGTCCTGTCTTCGATCACATGGAGCGCATTATTCGGGCACGCGTTACTGCTGGTTGCCAAGTTCCACGATGAGAGAATCCTTTCGAAAGTCATGAATTATTACACAATCCTTGCTGTCGTACCTCCGCTTGGACTCGCTATTGCTTCAATATTCTCAAATTATGCCCAATATTCTCCTACTTTACAGGCTTGTGTGCATCGAGTGCACTTGGGAGAGACAAATTGGTCGTTTTTTATTTTCTTAGGTATCCCGTTGTTCATTACCTGCACAGCAAGTGTGGTCTTTTTCTTAATGGCAGCGGTGAAAATGAGAAAACTCTTGGGAAATCAAGACAAGTGTCAATTATGGACACTTGCGGTATATCCCTGTATTTTGCTGGTGTGTTGGACTCCAATTTTGGTTTCACAGATTTTCGCTGCTTTGGGGCGCGCTCCAGCGAAGCCAGTCACAATGGCTTTGCATGCTTTGGACCAATTGCAAGGATTTTTCGACGCGCTGGTATTTGGCGGCTCGCGGAATGTGATCAGAAGAAAATGCGGCAAAGTATGTGCAAAGAGAAACAGAAAGACTTCTTCGGCGTCTTCGAGTGAAAGTCTTTTGTCGCTTGGAAGCAATTCAATTATTATCAGAAAAATTCCAACAACCAACAGTTTCCATGCGCAAAATAAAGGCTTGCATAATCCCGTGCATAAAGAAACGCCGGACTCAATGCAGAAATCAGTAGTTCTTTTGTAAAGAATTTAAATAGCGAGATTCTGATAATCATGAAGTCTACATTTCTAAAGAAAAATAAATTAGCTATCATAAGTTACCTTATTTTTCAATTTTATATTTTCAGACGTATTGTCCTTGTGTTTTGAAGTCACATACGACCTTCATAAATTTACTTTGAGAATAGACCGATTTATTTCATTCCAATAAAATTAGAAGTTTTCATATGGCAAATTTCAGCTTAAAGGCTTATTAATTTATCAAAAACTCTCACAGTCAAAACGGAGAGTGGAGAATACATTTGTAAAAAGAATTGCTTTCTGAGTGATTGGTATCTTTTTTTCGTAAGAACACATTGATTCTGGATGAGATTCAATGTTCGGCACCAAGGAAATGTGATATACTTCTAATTTTATTTCGCTGGGAAATTTTACAAAATGAACCGTAATGATTAACCATAGGCAATGAAAACTTATCTATAGGCACAACTTTACCCCATATCATTTTGGAGAAGTTTTTGTTTTTAATAAATTATCTACGACTGAAAATCTTTGACATTTCATTGTGCCAAATAAGGCAAAATTAATTTGAACATGAAGTGAGAAATATTAAGCATATGATTTTTCAAAACACTTCTCTCATTTCACACTCGCTTTCCCTCTTTTTCAGAGGAAACAAAAAGTAGTTGCTGGATCTATCGAAAAGGTGAATTAAGACAATAGGTAAATCTCATTAATTTCTCAATACCTTTATGATCTTCAAGTTTGAGTGCATTGATCGATTTCCCAGTAGCAAATTCGTCAACTGTAATACCCTGCATTGCTAACAATGCGACTAAATATTTTCCGCAGGGGCTCCATCTCACTCTAGAAATGTCACCTGCAACCATATCAGCAGCCGGTTCACTACTCAAAGATCAATTACCTGACACTATCTGGTTCTTAATTATTTTTTCAATTTTACACGTCCTTTGATCAACCACACAGATTACTTTTCCATAATCATAAGCTAGAAGATTTCCATCTGGATGCCAATCGATCCATAAAATTTCTTAATGATGGCCATGAAATACCTTCTTGGTGAAAGAAGTTATACCTTCATTCTTATATTCTGAGTTCTGATCAATCTGAATAGAAGCTTGCTTCTCAGTATCAATGAGTCTTAGAAGAGTGTTGTTATGCTTTAATGCAATGGTTAAATTAGTTGGATTCCAGCGACATCGGTTATATGTATGTGTCGTAGAGAGCACTGTGAACTCAGTTTCATAGAGCAGGCTATGAGTTATGGTATTGTGAACCTCAAGTTTTCCAGTTGCATTGAAAAAAGCGATTCTTTCACCTTGTGGGTGTAGGTCTGTGCATCCTGGAAAATCTGAAAACGATTTTATCGCATGAGCAACCAACATAAGGGTTGATACAGCTTTTGTTTTTCCATTTGGTTGCCCTTATCAGTTCGTGCTTATGGCTGTTCATCAAATGATAGCCTTCAGTGCCACCGTATGCGATTAAATTAAGGCGAGAGCTGAAAGAGACATAGCTTATTCCTGAATGGTTACGAGAAGATAGAGTTATCCATAAAGATGCAAAATTATTTACCACTATCTTTTATAGGATCAAAGCTCGCAACAAGCTTCATTTCTTTTGTTGAATCAAATATACTCAGTTGTGAGAGAGTATCATAGGCGTTCGTAATGGCTGAGACGAGGTATTGGGTTTCAGGAATCTTTTCAATCAATGTCGTTCCTCCTGACAAAAGAAATGACGTTATCTGCCTTGTTGAGTAATCTAATGATATACCATACTGCATTTGTGTTCCTTGGTAAGCTTTCTGAGGTAGCAACTTTGATGTGGTATAGAAATTTATCAGATTGGAACTAAATGTGCAACACGCCACTCTGAATGATCCTCCTTCTTCGTCTCCTATCAACAAGAAATGGTTAGATATCTTGTTTAGGCAAAAAGTGAGACTGGACTCCATAGTTTGATTAATGGAAGAGATAATATCTAATTTTATTTCGAATGTTTATTTTTCGAAAATTAAGCCCTTAATATAATATACCTCAAGCGAAAATCTACAACTCCCATTCAGCTTTCCTATGTTTTTTTTTTTAAAGCATATCAGGATACTATAGGATTTTAATCAGAGTTTGCAGATTTTGGAAGACGCGATAGTTTTTTCCTTCTGTTCGAATCCGAAGGGAAAAAATTACGACAAACTTGTAACAATCTGAACGATATCTAATGTTATGTGAGCAATTCAGCCCAATACAATGTAAGATGTATATGTATTGCGTTTAGTCTAGCTTAATCGAGGTAATTGATTCTCTTTTCGATTTGGCTCGCCTGGACATTCAGATCGGTCTTCAAGAGCAAAACTGTCACCGTAACAAGCATAGTCGTCGTTCCTAGTCCTACTCCGACCCATAAGCCTTGGTCATAGAATTTGAAAGTCGTTCCGAAAAGGTATTCGCACAGCAATCCGACGACATAGTACGAAATCAAGAAGGCTATCGAACCGATTTTTTCTTTGCCAATGCTTTTGAGTGCTGACACCAGCACAGATCGCACGTAATCGATTAGGAAAAACGGACTGTAAACCAAAATGATTTTGATTCCGAGCTCAATAACTTCATCATTAGTAGAATAATATCCCAATATCTGCCTTCTCCAAATCAAGATGACTGACAAAGCAATCACTCCGTAGGCAAATGCGATGAAAATTCCATAATAAATGCATTTTTTCAGGTCAGAAATGCTCTTCTTTCCCAGCAACGACGCAATATACGTCGTCAGCACAGTATTAAGCCCACACATCGGCATAGATGCAAGCTGAGTGATATTCGAAACAGCTGCTTGAGCGCTGACTTGGATTGACGAGTAACTTCCGCCGATCAAAGTCAAAATCTGCATTGCGATTCCTTCGAGGTAGAAAAACGCAGCGATGACAATCTCGATCTTCATTTGATCGAATAGCTTCTGGAAGGACTCCTTCCGAGGCGCAAAGAGAGATTTCTTCACCTTATTGCAGATAAATACGTATCCTATAACCAGCAAGGACAGCAACGATAAGGTAGCTGCATCGGCAAGTGCGGCTCCTTTAAGTTCCAATCCGAGATCAATGACGAAATAATTGCAAACGTACCAGTGGAACGCAAGACCAATCATTTTAATGACCATTATCGGATAAAACACTTGATGACTCACCAGAAACGAGCCGAACGTGTCTAGCAGGATATATGGAATCACAGCTAACATGAAATATCTGCAGTAAGTGGTAGCTTGAGTTGCAATGGATTCTTCGACTTGCAAGGCGCTGAGAATGAGGTTGGCTAAGGCAAGCAAAGTAATGTGAAAAATTGAGCCGATTAATCTGTTTGTCAGTGCTCGGTGGAAGCATAAGCCGACAGTGGTGAAGTTTCCTGCGCCGAAGGCCTGAGAAGATATGGTAATTGTACCTTGGTTAAGACTGCCAATCACGTTTTTTGTGGTGAGCGCTGCCCAAGTCATTCCGAGTCCGAGGCCACTGTAAATAGTCGTGTCGTTTAGTTTTGAAACAACCGAGAGATCGATGGACGTTATGAGAAAGAAGCATACTGCAGAGACGAGATTTGGGAAAACGTCGTATAAGATTTTTCCTGTGCTTTTCCAAGCATTACCTGCGACTATTTTTTGATCATCGGGTATTTGAGGGGTTTCCGGGAGAACTTCGTTTGCCACGCATTCGTCAACGCGTGAGACTTGCTGCTCTCCTGGTATGAAGGGAGTTTGTTCTTCGTCAGCGGTAGGAGTGTTTCTTTCCATGTAAAATTTCGCCTATTACTGAGTTGCTCTACTTTATAGTTATTAACGTGTTCTTGAAAACGAATTCCAATATATACGTTATCGTTTATGAGTTAATTGAAAAAATTCAAAAAGCAAAATCTTTTCGTCAGAGTAATGCTGAAAAATTGGACGTCAAAAACCCAAAGGCTTGAAACCAGTCAATAAAATGTTGACTACCCTTGCCAAAAAGCGCAAGTAAAAAGATTGCGCCATTAGGTTCTATAATGACAGTAATCTTACAACAAGACATGATTCCGCACTATTTAGCAAAGGGCACAGAGGTTTGATGGTCTCTACTAGAGCGCTATAGATGGAATTGCTTTTCTAAGACTCGACTTAATCGATGTAAATTTTGTGCTGATCTGCTGCTTCAGCATCTGAATAATATTTTGGATACTGGCAAGCTGGCGAGCAGAGGGACACTTGAGGTGACTCCGACTCCTGTGAGAGTGTATGAGTACTTACAACCAATCTCAAATTTCATGGAAATGTTGATCAAGAAGAAGGGCTCTCTTAAACCCGAGCTACTGATTCCACAGAAATTACCTACAACCTTGAAATTTGATATGCAGAGGCTGGCACAAGTGATATTAAATATATTAACTGTTTAGAGAGAGTGGGATGGATGAGTTAATCCAGAAGCCTGCAACACGAGAAAAACTTCAGAAACTTTGAAGGAATTAACAATTCTATAGTAAAATAAATAGGGTTGGCTACATTGTATATGTAATGCGTCGATTGCTACATTTAATAGAGAAACAGATGTGAGTGTAATAAAATTTAATATTCTTTAATGAAACTATTTCTCTCACTTACAGAAATATTTTCACTTGGAGCTTGTTTTCTGTTCTCATAAGTGCCATTGGCTACCACTTTATTCTTCTTCCACATCAGCTCAATTATAAGTAGTTGTAAACTGCTTTGAGTCTATTCTCCTCTTCAATCAATTGAAAAACAACCTCGTGACAAATATTAGAAAGAGAATCACCGAGGACGCAAAAGGAAATCCAAAATCTTCCGAGGAAAATGACAGCTAATACTTCCCTCAAGGCATCTCATAATTGTTCGCGTTCTTGATTGATTGAAAACGTATATTTTTTTTTTGCTTGATGTTGCGTCGTTAGGAATGTATTTGCGGATTTCAAATGAGCTTTTTCTCTCTCTGATTCGCTAAATCAATGATACTGGCTCTCAATTTTCAAGTTCGCAAAAGAAAGCTAACTCTCGAAATTGTAATATACAAACCATAGGATGAATTTCCTCAAGCATGTTTCAAATTTTTTTGACACTATAAATTGAAACAGCAATAGCAGGCAAACCGCTGGAAAAAAACTTTCAGTTACCCATTATCATAGAAAATAATCTTCATTGTAATCGACATCAGTATGGCTATTGGAAATTACTAGGTATTAAAGCTCTTCTCCTGAATCTCTTTTTACAACTCAATAATGTTGTATTCGACAACTCATTACTTTATCAATGGATTTTTCATCTCGAAAAATGAATGATATTTAGATAATAAATATTCATTCTTCACTCCATTTTCGCATCCCTGTTAGAAGACTTTACTTAGAAACGAAGTATTTTCTCCTATTTCCAATCGTTTTCTGAATGGGGCTTGCGGATGACCTGTCCTTTTGGTATGTAATATGGTTGCGATACTTGAGATTCAAGAAAGAAATGAAAACATAGATATCGAGAAGTATATATCGATGAAAGCGTAGCGCTGAAAGGAATGTTTTGTTCGCGGAAAAGTATTCGCAGAAATAAAATTATTCTGGAGTAATTTGATTTAACTTTTGGTGAGTAACAATTAATTGATTATTAACACCTTGCATCGGAATAAATTAAAGTTACCAATGGAAACCGCGGAAATGGATAAAGCAAATATAAGAAACTCAAACCAATCTCTGGCTAAGATTGGTTTGCTTCTTGCTGTCTTATCACTAGGTTTGACCATTGTAGGTATTTTTCCCTGGTACCCTGGCAGCTTTCATACCTTTGGAGCGCTCATCACCTCTCTCCTGGGCTTCATCTTTCCTGATACAAAGTTTTCCGCGCATTCTGTGAGCTTTGTCTTGGCACTTGCTCCTATATGGGTTCTTACTTTAGATCCTTGCGCTCTTCCTTTTGCACAGATGTTGTCAACGATCAGCATCATGTCTACGTGTATTGAGCATCGTATTCCTTCGATGAGAATTTGTTATACAGCACTGATGATTTTAAGCTGGTGCGTTGTATTCATTTTGAAAGGTACGTTAATTCATGAATGCCAAGAGGAGACCTCAACTTATCTTCGGAGAGATGTTATCATGATAATACTTCTTTCTATACATACAGCCGTATCTAGCAACGTACAAGCAGATTCTCTGCTCAAAGCCACAAAAGAGGCACTTGCTAAAATCAGAGAGTTAAATTCAAAAAACGAGTCTCTCAACACTGAACTCAAGCAACTCCTAGAAGACAAAGACAATTTCATTCTACTCTT
>ENA-UOTX01000880-UOTX01000880.1-compost-metagenome-genome-assembly--contig:-NODE-880-length-27965-cov-26.550093_pt1 | contig 27965 bp, 5 predicted proteins | sample MGYA00238143_ERZ746982 | MGnify/ENA primary metagenome ERZ746982 (study PRJEB28758, sample SAMN06268862) | compost metagenome | isolation source: single cell | place: USA: California, Emeryville, Joint... | reverse complement strand
AAGTCGGGTATTCTTGCTGATTTGGAACAAAGCTCCCATTGGTGCCGTAACGGTCTGTTTCAGTCTTGATCACGATATTTCGATCCTTCGCGTCTTGGTTAAGGAAAATGTTCACAATATTGTTTTGATTGTATGTATAAATCTGCTTTGCTGGAGAAGCGTTCAGATTTGTCGTGCCTCCATATGAGCCCTTTCCTCCTGATGGACGATTAACTCCTTGAGTTCCCTCTTGGAAAAACTTTCGATGAGACAGAGGAGGCTCGTCAACCCTAAATCCAGGCTCCATCTTATTATATTTCGATTCAGATTTCGTGTATTTATGCATTGTAGCAGGCCGCGCGCTGTTGATAGTTTCTATGACAATCGGCTCAGCATAATCCCGATTGACTGCTTCTCTGCTGCTATAGATGGGATGATTTTTCTGGAGCTCGTTAATCTGTTGGACCAGGTTCAAGTCTCTTTTTGAGAGAGATCCCACCAAACTCGAAGGCTGCCTTCTGTGCTCATAGTAAGTATTGCGGCTCTTAAGCTCACGGAAAGACTGAGGATTGGAATGAACATTTGCAGCTGCATTCCCTCCACCATTCCCAAAGAGTGCCTGAGATGTCAGCGGAAGCGACATCTTAGTTCCACTAGTAAGAGCCTGCTGTGTTTTCACACTGTTTGTCAAGTATGTTGCCACGTTTCCAGAATTCATGCGACTATGAGTCTTTTTCATTTGTTTATCACTGTGTGTGGTACTTCCTGCACTCAAACCTCTTTCTGTGCTTTCTTTCGTGTTTTCTCTTTTGAAGAAATTAGCTTGAGTCGCTGAAGGATTGGTATGCACTATTGTTGCATAATCCACTTTGATTGTGGACTTCAGAGAGCTTTGTGTTGACCCAAGATTGCTCGCGTTAGCACGAGCAGTTGATTCAGTCTGCTTGACGTTGAGCCGGGAAGTCGATTTAGTTAGCGATGCACCAATATTAATTCCTCCTGGTCCGACATTGCCAGTAAAAGGAGTATTCTTTGACATAGACGGCTCACGGGAGCCTGAATCAATGTTCTTTGGAGTTTTCGATAGCGAATTTTTTCCTGATGTATTATAATGATGATTCGATGCAGATGCACGCTTTGACTCACGAGACAACGATCGTTGTGAATTTTGCGTAGAATGGATTTTAAAAGCTGCGTTCTGATCGCTATGCCTGAGGACCTCGTCAAAATTTTTGATTTTTGAAACAAGGTTATTTCCTGATTTTGTCTGAGCTCTTATCATGCCCATTCCAGTCGAACTCTGCATATAATCAGTTTTATTTTCTTTGTATGGCGAAGATTCCACACTGTTAAACCGTTCAGTGCTCACGAAATTGTTGTGCTGTACTCCTCCGCCTCCAGTAGCTGTTGAACTTGGATATGGTTTCCGTGACATATTTGTTTTTGTCGAACTAGCATGCTGAGAATTCGTTCTCGAGTGGTAAGTAATTTGCTGCGTCAAAGGAACGGTTTCGATCTCATGTCCTCGATAAGTATTCGGGACTGAAGCTGTCTGATGCATTCCTAAATTCCTGTACTGCGTCTCTGTTAGAGTATTCGAATAGCGATGCGTATGGTAGCCTGGATCGGGTGCTACGATCTCAGGAATATCATTCATTTTCTGCTGTTGTGGATTTTTCTTCAAGAAAGTCAGAAAATTGGCGAGATTGCTGATAGTCTCGTTCAAATGAGGTTCGTTGCTCGAGTTGCTTGGATTGACGACACTGCCAAAGTTCGTGCTATCGAAATAATTTCCATAATTTCGCGAGTTATTTGAGATGATTTCTCCTAATTTCAGATTCAGATCCTGAATTGTATTCGAAACCGACTGATTCTGCGATTGATTGGTTTGATCTTGCTGATCCTGTAAAGCCAATTTCATCTGATTGGAATTTCGAAGCGGAGCATTCTGCAAGGACTGTCCTCTTCCAACTAGAGATATACAACACATAGTAAGATTCAAATGTTTCCAGCAATCAAAATTTACCTGAAGTAGTTGACGCTTGCAATTTTTGGGTGCTTGTGCCAGCTTTTATTGGCTGATTTTTCGCAATTGCGCCTGGTTTCGCATTAGAGCTCTTAGCTAATTCCCCTAATTTGCGAGCATTGCCTTGCTCATAATCTTGGTCGTAGTACGTATTCGTTAGCTCGAGATTATCTAATATTCTTTCGGTCAAAGGAGGAGCCTTTTCTTCTGTGCGAGGCTTTTCTTTAGGTTTCGGTGATGGATTCTTCGATTCGTTCTCCTCACGTAGCATCTTGGTCACTCTGATATATTCGAGTCTTCTTTTTTTATCATGGTATTTGTTCAGAGTCGTTGTGGTTGGTAACATAAACATTCGCGCGATATCCTTATGAAACTTATAGTACTCGGTAAGCATGCGTATCTTGTAATCATATTCACTCCCTTTATAGAACCGCTTGAGGTATTCCTCCTCCTCGTCTTGAGTTAGACTGTCTTTATATTTAATAACGACTGGCGTTCGAGAACCTGCAAGTATTTCATTGACATCTTTTGTGAAGTAATAGTTCTGTGAGGAAGAGTATTTGGAATAGAGCGCTTTGTTTATCATGGTAGGGAAGTAATTCTGTTTGCTTTGACGATTCTTTTTGCTGCAGAATATACAATTGTCTGGAGGAGAACTGGTTGCTCTTTTGAGAGAGGTTGTTGATCCCCTGTTTCTGGAGGGCCCGATGCTCTGCGTTTTACGTTTATTAGACGAAGAGGACGGAAAAACGAAAGTTTGCTTGGGAACAGACATTTCTTTTCGTGCCTTATCGTTTAAAACTTGGAAAATAAAGTGATTAATCGGTAATGAAGTTAAGTGTAGCAGCTTTCTTAACTTAAAAAAATAACACACACACAATATAAATCAAACGCATAATAAACTGGAAGTATGGTTGAATTGTCGGCCTTAAAAATCCGCCACCAGAGAATTCCAAAATGGAGAAGGATTAAGGATTTCTCTTTCTATTTGAGGCTCATGCGAGTATTCATTTAGTACTGTTTATCTCCGTTAGGAATGCTTATATTATTATGAAATATGTTTAGATTTATCATTTCTTAGAAGTAAACTTGAAATGAAAAGTGTTTTTATACTGGAGGCTGCATGCGCAGTGCATAGGTAATAATCGTTTTAATGTAAAAGTAGTTTTTCTTTTTCATGAACATTCTTGGCATCTTTTCCTGTACTTCTTGAATTTGTGGTTTGATTCAAACTCTGCAAAACTAGCAGTGTTCTCATTGGGTTGAAATGTTTTTCTGTCCAACTTCAGAGTCTTTTCTCCATGAAACGGATTTTCAAGCTCTTTTATCAAATTATACAATCAGATAAAAGTAAGACTCTTTTCCTTATCGATGTCCATCCTTTTTTTCTCTAGTATTGTGCTCATCATATCTTTTATGGAGTTTTTGACAGTAAACGTCCGATTCATTTCCAATCTATGCTTATGCTTTTGGAATTCAAAATCTTTTGTGAGTGAAGTTCTTTTAAATGAAAATGAATTGAAACTATAGAACAAGTGGGGGTTAGCTCTTAAACGTGCGTGAATTCTCATTGAAACTAATAATTCCTATCTATGTTTAATGGACTATCTCAGTTTCGGAATGGCGATTAATTTCTTCTTTGATTATGAGTGACACTTATATTCGGTGTAAACATGCTTTATTCCAATCTCAATCCTCTGGAGTGTATCAGAACAGACATCTCATCAGTTTCGAAATTTGTAAACCGATCAAGCTTATAGTCTTCTCATGTACCTTAGTATTAATTTTATCTTAGACATGATAGCGAGTTAACTATTATGAGAGTCCAATAGAAGTGGTTTGAAAGATTGCTATTAAGTACTCTTCATCTAAGCAGAGAGTTGAATTGCTAATATGGTCACAAACTCTCGAGACCCTGACATTCAGATAGCATGGCATTTGTTAAAATCATCATTTTCACTTCATTATCCTTTGATAAGTTAGTTAGCCATGCATTGGACTCTCCAGAGTAAAATTTTGATCTTTCTAAGTTGCCAATGCTTTCTCTGAGAAGCATGGTTATCGAAATTACATAATAGAAGCCATATCGGCTCGCTCAAGTAATTTTACATAATATTTTGCTTTGTGAACATCATTTTAACAATCTACTCCAATTAAGGAGGCAGTCTGAAGCGAAGACTCATAAAATGCCTTGAAAGCAGAATCTTCTTCTGAGAAGGAGAAAAAAAGAATAGTTCGAATGCCTAGATTTTGGCTTGCTTTGTCAGGTATATACAGAGGCTAGAGATCTGAATTAAAAAAGCAAATCAATTTCAAGATTGCAAATGGCAGAGAGAGTTGAGAATTTTGAGGAAGCTTATGAGCAGCAACGCCTGGAATACGAACGGAACTTCCAAAAGCAAATAGAAATTTTGGAGAAAGAAAACGATGACTTCATGAGAAAACGTCAAGAACTCAAAGGTGAAGAATTCAAAATCGAGCAAGAACTTGCGAAGCTCCAGGCAGAAGTTAAAGAGCTACAAGAGCAAGAACGAGCTCTGAGAGAAGAAATAGCCAAAAAAGAAAAGGAATTGGAAGAGATTCAGAAACAAATTGAGGAACTTGAAAAAAAAGCAGAACATATCAAAGCAGAAGAAGAGAAAGTACAACGAGAGATTGAACAACTTGAAGCCAAAAAGCAAAAGATAGAAGAGGAAAAGAGGAAGCTTGAACTAGAGAAAGAAAAATTAGAAGAAGAAATCGATAAATTGCAAACTGAAAAAGAAAGACTTGAAAGAGAGATAATGATGCTAGAGAGGCAAATCTATCAAATTGAAACAGAGATTAAACAGAAAGAAGCAGAAATCAAAAGATTAGTAGAAGAAATTCAAAGAATTAAAGATGAAATAGATCGAATCCTAAAAGAAAAGGCACGGATTGAGAAGGAAATTGAGGAAATTAATCACGAGATTGAACAACTGAGTCAGAAAATTGAGGAAGCTTTGAAAAAAAAAGAAGAGCTCGAAAACAAATTAGAACTGCTTGAAGACAGTCTTGCAACGGTTGAGGAATTTATCAGGATGAAAAGAGAAGAAAAAGAAAGAATTGCCAATATGACAGCAGAGCTGGAAAACGAAAAGAGGCAACTCGAAGCGAAACAAATGCAACTCGAAGCCCAACAAAACCAACTTCAAAATCAACTGAGCGTATTAAGACAGAAGTTAAGGAGTTTAGAGAATCAGCAGGAAAGGTTGGAATTTGAATTGAGAGCAGTCGTTAACGAAATTTCAAAACTTGAAGCTGAAAAACAGAAAGCGACATCTGAATTGAACGAAGCGAAAAACCGATTGCAACAACATAAGCATAAACTACAAGATATTAATAACACTCTACAACAGCTCGAAGCAAAGCGTCAAACCCTTCAAGAGAGTATTAACAGATTTCAATCTGAGATTAACCAAAAGAAATATGAGAAAGCATCTCTCGAAAATCAAAAACGTCAACTTGAACAGTCCAGAGATGACTTAGAGAGACAATTAGAAGAAGCCAAAGAAAGAGTTAATTCTACAGCTGAGAGACTGAGAGAAGAAAAACAAAAGTTGCAACAATGCAAAGAAGAAGTCAGAAAGAATAAAGAGCAGGTTCAAAAAGATGAACAGGCGCTTCGAAAAGCTGAGCAAAATTTAAAACAAGCTGAAAATGAGCTCCAGCAATCCCGGCAAGAACTTCAGAATGCTCAAAATGAGCAACAAAGAGCAGAACAACAACTAAGCCAAGCTCAAGCACAACTTAGTAGCGCTCAACAGCAACTAAGCGCAGCTATGGCCATGGGACCACCTGAAAATGCTGGCGCTGTTGCTGCAGCCATGGCTAGAGTGTCATCTGCACAATCACAAGTGATGCAAGCTCAACATCAGGTTCAATCATCAAGACAAAAAGTCTCACAAGCGAGCCAAAAAGTTGACAAGAACACGAGGAGTGTAGCGGCTCATAAAGGAGTAGTGACAAGAACGATAAATGCGTTGCAACGTAGCAAAGACAATTTAAGGACATCTCAAGAAAGGCAGGCCAGACAGGAGTCTACGGTTCAAAGGACTGAAAATGAGCTTGAAAGAGCGAAAACCCAGCAAGTAAATGTTCAAAAAAAGTTGCAAGATACCAACACCAAACTGAACGAAACAAACAAAAAGCTCGAAACGGTTTCACAAAAACTAAAAGAATTAGATTCGAAACTTGCAGAGGCGAAACGAGAGAAGGAGAAAACCGACAACGAAATCTCCCAGAAGCAAAAAAAGAAGCAATCTACTGAGCAAGAGATTCGGCAAACTGAAAGTCAAATATCCATGCTTAGTCAAGTTATCTCGGACTGCACGAATCAGATAAACCAGAAAAAGCATCAGGAGCAGCAAATCAAATCTCAATTAAATCAAATCAAATCAGAAATCTCAAATGTCTCGCAACAGATTGCTCAAACAGAAGCATTGGCAAATAAGGTTTCACAGGAATGCCAACAAACTGCAAAAAAAGTCAACCAAGTCACTAATAAATTAGAATATTGCAAGAAAACGATTGAAGAATTGCAGGCTGAAAAAAGAAGACTCGAAAAAGAGAAGAGCAAGATCAATGACAAGATGCAAGAATGTAAAAACTCGATCAGCGAGGCCAAGAATACAATTAAGAGCCTTTCAGAAAAGAAGAAGGAAAAATACAAAGATCTGGAGCGCAATCGAGACGCTTTGGAAGCTCAAGAAAGGCAACTATCAAGAAAAACAACTGAGCTACGCTCAATAGAAGCAGAAAAACAAAATCTCACTATTCTGTTGGGAGATTTGAAAAAGCAAATGGACGATAAAACGGATCGAAGAAGCCAACTGGATAAGGAAATAAAGAACAAACGAAAACAAATTGAGAACATCGGAAAGGAGATTTCCCTATGCGATAGGCACTTGAATGATTTACAAAGAAAACAAGACGAGAACGCTAATCACCTTCGAAGTTTACAAATAGAAATGAAGTCTTTGCAAAAAGAGCTTGACAAGGATCTAAAAAGAAGAGCAGATATGGAAAGAGAAATAGGGAAAATTAAGGATCATCAGGCTAGCTTAAAGGCTGAGAGGCTAGAGAAAGAAAGCATCCGGAAGGAACTAAATTTCCAGAAGGACGCGAATTCACAAATGATCAATAACCTTAACTCATCTATTCAAGCGAATAACGAGAAGCAAGACAAAATTAGAAGTTCAAAAATGGAAAAATATAGTTTCCGTAAAACAGACGAATGGGAAGAAATACAACCACTCAAAAAAAGAGAACAATTTTATCGCCATTAGTTAGTCTCCAATCGAATAAAAACTACCTATTATAGTGTGAGGCATTCATGAGATTCGTTGTGTTGAAGAGTTAATCCGAAATTAACAGGTTATTCATGTTGAGACACGAAATGGTTGAACAAATATTTCTGATAGTGTCTCATCGACAGTTATTCAAAATAAGAAAAAGAATTTTAATCAGTAGACTTGCGGGCCAAATTTTCTAAAACTTAACTTATTTAGATTTATCTGAGAGTGAAGAGGTTTTAGATTTGCATGATTTTCTTACTGTCAGAAGGTTTCGGATCCCCTGAATGAGTAATAACTATCGCAGGATCTCTATGGAAAGGGCAATTAATGGTTAATTAATGATTGTTCAGTTTCTTCTGCAAATAAAGTCGTAAATTTTCATTTCTCTTGCGAAAGTAGCAGCCTCCCTTCGAAATATTAAAAAAATGATAATTGAATAGAATATCATAGACTCACTCCAACTTTCAGAGCGGTCGGTTGATTAGATGTTCTTTTCTGAAGCACAGAAACCAAACAACAAAGGATTCGATCTGAATTACCCTACTAATGCCTATTGCTGGTTATAAAGGCACAGAAATTTCTTTGCTGCCAATCTTCTCAGAACTAACTCGAATGCCGACTCATAACACTCTCTAGGCCTAGAAGTTTCTGTGATATTCCAGAAAACACTGGATCTGAAATTTGCTAGATTTTGATGATTATAAATTGCGATCAGAGCCAAACTTTTATAATTCACACTTAGTAGCAATATGGAATCTAATTCTTTAACAAAAGAACAGGAAAACTTTAAGCAAAAAGTCGAGCAAGAAGTAAAAAATCTGGGAATTGATGTCGATGAGTTCGATCTCGAGAGAATATTCTTTAAACACTTTGAGTGCGAAAAGAATTGGGATGAAGTACTTGAGGAGCTCTTGTCAAACAAAGTAAGCTCTAACCAATTGAACAAACTCAAAAATCTGAAGTCTACCAATGAAAACTCCGTATCTGAACAATGCGTAACACTCCAAGGTCTGCCAGGTATTGCGACAAGATATGCTTTTTCACAGAGCAATAAAGAAGAAGAAAAGAAAATCGAATTTGAGGCTATTGACAACGAACTCCATGAAAGTCCAGGCCTTGATTTGATGTCAATCAAGCAGTCTGTTGGTGAAGCTCGAGAAATGCCAGCATGTGCTGAGAAAACGCTTATTCAAGTTCTTGATTTGCTCCTAAAAAGTGACGTTCCAAATCTTGAGATCTTAAAGCCCGAGATTTCAAAGCTGGGAGAGCAATTGAAAACGGAGGAATTCAATGAGACAGTGATCGCGAAATTCAAGACGTTTGCTGATAAGGTCAACAAAAGCTCTTGGAGCTCTGCAAGAGACGAGTTAGCTCAAATTTTGAAGCTGGTTCGGCCTTTACACATACAAGAAATTGTTTCTCTCACAGAGAAAGCGATCACTGCGGGCACAATTTTAAAAGGGAAAAAAATTTTCCTTTTTCTCGGTGCCACCGGGGCTGGGAAATCTACAACAATCCATTACCTATGCGGATCATCGTTTCAGGAAGAATTGGTAGATGGTTTACGTCATTTGCTCCCAACCGACATAAAAAATCCTGACCTTAGAAATGTAACCACTAGCCCGTATGCAAGGTCCGAAACAAGATGTATCACAGCTGTGTCTCTAGATGAAGAGTATGTGCTCTGTGACACACCTGGCTTCGAAGATACAAGTGGTGCTGAGGTAGACATTGCAAATGGGATTGGAGTGGTTAAAGCCATCAAGCAATGCGAAGAAGTAAAGCCAATCTTGCTGATTAGCTACAGGAGCCTTGGCGACAGATTCCAAGGATTGAAGAAATTGGCTCGAACTCTCACAACAATGCTCCCTTCGTTTACAGAAAATATGAAGTCGATAAGTTATTTCTTCACAAAATTTCCTCAAAAAGAAAGAGATACATTGAAAGCTTCTCTTGAAAATGTTAGAAAAAACTTAACTGCAGAAGAAAAATTCGACGCGGGTTTTGTCAAGTTTTTCGATGATTTAATTTTCAAGGCTAAAAAGAAGAAGCAAATAGATATACAATTCATTGACCCCTCTCTTGAAGACGAGGCTGATGATATCCTTCAAGACCTTAAAGGTGGTCATTTCATTAACATTCCTGCTGACAAATTTCAGACGTACATTACTCAGGATTCAAGAGCAATACTCGACAAGCAACTAGCCGTTCTCAAAAACAGTATTTCAGAGGGCTTCCAACGCCGCGACTACAAATATGTCGACTATAGATTGAGTGAGCTGAAAAAATTATATGTCGCAATTGAGGTTGAAGATATCAATCAGCAGTATAAAGATTCTGTGGCGCAAATTACCAAACAACTTAATGAAGAATATAAAAAAGATACTCAAGCTCTTGAACGCCAAATTTCTCAGCACAATGAGCTAAAAAGAGAAGATATTCAGCTTTTCATAAAAGCAGCAAAACATCTAGAAAATGCGAAATGCCTCATCGAACACCATTTAAAGGAGCAAGGTGTCGTTCAAGCTGACTCCTACTATCAATTTCTGAGAAAGCAGACCAGCCGATTAGTAACTGCCTTTAAAGAAGATTTTTCGAATTTGTCAACGAATTTTCAGCAACTCCAATCTATCTTGGGGAAGATAAATCTTCTGACTGATGAATTCAAGGACAAAGAGATGACGAATGATTCCAACAATGCTCTCGACTTTTTATCGACTACAATAAAAGAAAGTAGGACTGATTTTGACAAATATTTGGCCAGCCAAGCTTATGATCAGGTTGCACTTAAGCTCAATGAGTTACGACAACTCTTAGAACTTGCCTCCCCGTATTTCAAGCTGTTTACAGTCCAAGAACTGGAAAATGAGGTCATAAAGAGATTGCAAGAGCAAACGGTCAATACCTTAGCTCTGGTCTCATTCCCATCTTCACTTCAAACGAAAGATCTCGGAAAAATCGTTGATTGGAGTAAAAAACTAACCCTGGCTGAACATCAGTTCAATCACAAGGAGATCAAACAAATCTCCGAGGATTTTGCTTCTGGGATTCTCAAATGCGCTCAATTAATCGAAAAAGAAATCAATGCTCATGTCTCCGGACAAGTTTCGGAAGGTACATTCAAGAATCTTGAGAGACCGTTTAGGATCATTGCTGGTTTCCGAGAGATTCCCAAAACTTCAAGCGATCTCCACCCTATATACTGGAATACGTTTCAGACAATAGTTTTGAGACTGGAAGACTCGAACAGAAATGCTCAATTCCTCATTCAGAATATTTTTGACAAACACACAAAAGAAGATAGCGAAAATCTAAAGAAGTATTTGGAGAATCTTGAAACAGCCAAATGGATTGATGAGTTCGCTACTCCCAAAGTTTGCGACAATGTTTCAACGAAGATCAAAGATAAACTCTCCACCTATGTCGCGAACCTGCTTACATCACTCGGTAAGATAGAAAACTATCAGTGGTTGGAGGAACTAATTCTCATTCGATCGAAAATAAATGCATTAGAACCTCTGAAAGAAATAGCGGGTTTAGGAGAAACATCTAAAAGGATCTCAGAAAAAGTTGAGAAGTCGATAAATGAAATCCTAATGAAGATAGAGAAGGAATACTCAACGGATAAAATTACCGATATAAAGCCTGGTTTACTTGATGCTCAAAAAGCTGATTACTACATCAATGCTCTCAACTTGGCATGGGGTCAAAATATTGATTATGAAGCTGCTAAAAAAGCTGTCGACGAGTACCTCAGTGTATATTTTACTAAAATCGGGAGTTATCTTGACAGCTTTGTACCTTTAAAAGATGAATTGAACGAAAAATTCATTACCTTGAAAGCTGAGTCCCTCAATAATTCTCCAAAAAAATCTCAGCCTGAAATTTCAGAGGAACCTCAGTCGATCCAGTCACTCGAAAAGGCTCTGAGTGATTTTAGAGATAAAGCGAAAAAAGCTGCGAGATACATTGAAGAATTGAAAACCATTGAAAAGGAACATCGTAATTTGAGGAAATATTTTAAAGGGGATCCGATGAAAGATTTCCTCAATGAGATTCGGAGACTAAGAGAGGAGCTAGAAGAAGAGATAAAACAAGAATTCAACCAGAATAGGTCCATTGAAACAATTGGATTCATACTCCAGATCTTTCAAAATCTCAAAGTGTTGGATGATGTAATAGAAGATGAAAAATTTTATCCGCTTTACCTAGAATACCATCAAAAATTCCATCAGAACGTCAGTAACTTTAAAGATGAAGCGATTGATGATCTTAAGGAGGGTGATATTGAGTCTGGAATAGTACGAATGAAAGAGTTAGAAACGACGTCTCAACAGCAGTTTTTGAAAGCGAAAAGGTTCCTTACCGACTATATAGAGAATATTGTCGTTGAAGTTGAAGATGCATTAGCAACTTTGAGATTCAAAGACGTGTCCTTAAAGAAAATCCGACAGATAGCAGATAACTTATCATTGCTTGAAAAAGCAAAAAAGCACATTCCAAAAAATTATATTCCATCCTCTTTTCATAAAATTGGCGACTGCATCGAGGATTCCATAAGAACCATCTTCTCTAAAATCGAACGCTACACTTTGGAATTGGAAGTGTTTGTCAAATGCAGCAATCCTTCGCTAGTCTTGGAAAAGGTAGATCACATTGAAAGAGTAATGAGCATATTTAGAAGTTATTTCACCAAAGAACAACAGGAAATTCTCGAGATTCTCAAGAAAAAGATCTCTAATTATCAAAAAGAAGGGGGAGAGAATCTCCTTAAAGACTACGAAGAAAGGGATCTCAGTGAGTATGTACTATATCCACCATCTAAAATATTAGATAATACAAGTGAGAACCTCACCATTCAACAAGTTAAGCTCAAAAAACTCATTGCGGGTAAATTTTCTGAAGCTTTAAAAAAGGCGAGTCAAGGGACACTAGATGCTGCTAATGCAGAATTTACAAAGATAGAGAGTGCGATGCTTCACTTGCCTCAGGATCTGAAAACTCACATTCAAGCGAAATTAGAAAAGTGCAAAAAGGAAGTACAGAGTCGATCAACGTATTTTGAAGCTCGCTTCAATGATATGCAAAATAGCAAAAGATTATCAGGTATTTACTCTCTGTTTGAGGAGCAAGAGAAAGATGGAATCAAAGATGCAATGCAAAAAATTATGCAGTTCGTGATTCAACAGATAGAGGCTTTAAAGCTGGAATTTGAAAGCAACTTAGAATCTTGGGAAAGTACACCTGCGTTTAATAAATTGCATGAGATTCTCGATTACACAATTAAATTCGGGTCGAAAGAGGGGTTTGATGAACCTTTACAAAAAATTGTTGGCAACATTTCCAAAACTCTGGAGGCAAGCTTCCATCATTTGCATACGACACTTTCAACAGCTTTCTCGAAAGAAGTGATTTTGGACTTTGATATCCTTCAAAAACAATTCGAATGCTTCCTTTCATTCAAAGAATTCGGAACCTATCTGAGCAGCAAATCCAAAGAGCTTGAAAAAATCTGGCTTCCACGCGATTTTGAGGCAAAATATAAGGAACTACTGACTCAAATTTCGAGTTTTCTGAAACAGAAAATGCAAACTGTTGAAGACGCGATTAATCCAAAGGATGTTTCTAACAGTCATGCTGCCTACTTGTCCAATACTATAGAAAACCTGCGAAAATGGGATTCTTTCTTGGTTTCTCTCCAACAGAGAAACCATTTTATTATCGCCGACTTGATTAACATCCAAAATTTGCCGACCATTAAGGAAGTTGGAAGCAAATTGGTTGCTTCGATTAAAGAGAAGAAAATGAGTATTTTATCCACCTCCTCGATGAATCCCGAAAGAATTTTACTCCAGGAAGACCGAGACGGATCCTTCATTCAGTTGAACTCTGCATTTTCATTTCTTCAAAATGCTTCAAAAATCAAACTCAAAATAGAAATTGATGTGGCCTCAATAATTCGAGAGTGCTTACAAGAGACAGAAAACAAATTAAATCAAATCGCTCAGAAAGCTAGAAAACACCTGGAAATATTTCTGAGTTCACCATTTAGTGCAAAGCTGGAAGCCGAAAAATTTCATCACTGCTACCAGGTATTGCTTTCCTTCCAACAGCACGTAAAAGTCCAAATCATGAAACCAAATCTGGATGATTTCGAGGATATAATCAGTACAAAGGTAAGAGAATACGAATACGATTTCTCATCAAAAGACTTTGATTATCGAGAGCTTACTGAGAGTCTGAAGAAAATCAAGCACATTTCAAACAATCTTCCTTATTTTAAAGAAAGGGTAGATAAATACCTCGATGGGATTTTCGAAAAAATCAAAATGAGAACCGATGGAAATGTTGTTATCTCTCGAATTGGTGCACTCCTGAATACAGATATGATTGGGGGGATTCTGGTCTCAGAACATAAGGTTTTTGAAGGATTCTCTCTTTCAATCTTCAATCGAAAGGTCGAAACTCAAGATATCAACTATGTACTCAAAAATCTTAGAAGCAGCGATAAGATTTCGAGAGAGAAGTTAGAAAAACGGTTCAGAAGATATGAAGAGAAATATAAAGAAATTGTTCAAAATTTCCTGGGAAAAGATATCGATTATAACAAAATCATCAGTCAGCTTAAAATACTAGTTGGCTCAGGAGTGATAGATGAAGAAGGACAATTAGATTGGGACCAATCCATGAGCGACAAAATTCCTGATATTCTTGCATTCATCTTCGCAATTTGGACACTCTCAAGTTCAAGTCATTACTTTGAAGCTTCGAATCCTCAAGATAGAGAATATTATTTGTTTCAACCTCATCCAGCTCAAGTAATCTCAATCTTCCGTATCTTTGGCGTCGGCGATGACACCTCACGATTGCAAAATAATCTTATTCAAATTGGAACTGGAGAAGGTAAATCATTAATCTTAGCCGCTACTTCAGTGATCTTTGCATTACTTGGGTTTGATGTAAGTTGCGCCTGCTATAGTGAGTACCTGAGCAGAAGAGATTTCAATGCGTTTAAATCGTTGTTCAACACCCTAAATGTTGCCAGTCACATTCAATATGGCACATTTAATCAACTCTGCGAAAACGTTATCAACCAGAACGGTGATATTAGAAGAATAGTAGAAGCTTTAGTATCAGGAAGTTCGAATATAAACAGCAAACAGAAGACAAATCGCCAGAAAATCCTCTTGATCGATGAGGTTGACGTTTTCTTCAAGAAAGACTTTTATGGTAACATCTACACACCATCGGCATGTTTGAAAGATGACACTATCACCGAGTTAATCACCTATATTTGGGAGAATAAGAATTCACTCTCTTTGAATAAGGTAAAGCAGACTACAGTATTCCAGAACTGCTGCAACAAGTATTCTGGATGGGAAGCACTTATTGAAGAAGCTGTAAAAGACATGATTTCAGACGTGAGAACTTTTGAATCGCATGACTACTTTGTGCAAAATGACAAGATTGGTTACAAAGAACAAGACGGCATGAGCTTTAATGTCACTTATGGCTACAAGACACTATTCGCCTACTTTAGAGAATACGAGAATAAAAATATAAGCAAAGCAAGTCTCCTCGAGAATATTTGCATCCGCTTAAAATGTGGACACTATTCGTATGCCGAAATGCCAAAGGAGTTCAGTTTTATCATGGGCGTAACAGGAACTCTCGAAACTCTGAGTCCAATTGAAAAAAAAGTGATAGCTGATAAATACAAAATTACCAAATATACGTATACCCCTTCAGTGTTTGGTAGCAATGACCTGAAGTTCTCGAAATCGGAAGATATTAAAATTGAAAATGAGTCAGACTATTACAACAGAATTGTCCAGGAGATTAATGATAGATTAATTGGAAAAACAGGATCAAGGGCTGTATTAGTCTTCTTTGAGTCCGAAGAGAAACTGGTTGAGTTTCGTGACTCAAGAGCTTTTAGTGCATTAAAGGGACTCTCTCGCTATCTAACCGAAAAAGCTAACATTCAAGAAAAAGAATATTTTGTAAAGCAGGCCATGTGCTCAGGGCAAGTCTCACTGCTGACGAGATCTTTTGGCAGAGGAACTGATTTTGTGTGTCATGATCCAATTGTGGGGGCGAATGGTGGAGTCCATGTTATTCAAACGTTCCTTTCTGAAGAAATTTCTGAAGAAGTTCAGATTCGAGGAAGAACTGCTCGTCAAGGAGGTCAAGGATCATACAGCTTAGTATTGCTGGATCAAAGTTTAGAAAAATTCATGATCACAACAGAACAAATAAAGTCAATGGTGAAACGCAGTGGAAGTTTTTGGGAATGGCTAAAAGGAAAAAGTAAAACAATCTATGATCACCTCAACGAGCTGCGTTGTGAAGTATACAAGACAAAGTATGACGACAGTTCAAAATTTGTAGCCGAAGCCGCAGCAAAACATAATGAAGGTCTCAAATTCATTAAGAATTTGATATCAAGCAACATTAGCTCTGCGAAGGATTTCCTCCTAAAATTAAATCGAGGAGTTGTAGATACAAAATCACGCACTATTTGCTTGTTGGACGCAACTGGCTCGATGTCTAATTTATTGCACAAAGCGAAAACAACAGTTGGGATAATGTTTGATAGAGCTTTTGACATCATGAATAATAATCAGGTCTCAAGCAATTTCCAAATACAATTCGCTGTGTTCCGCAACTATAATAGCAAAGAAGATAAAATATTACAAGTTTCAACTTGGGAAGCCCAGCCAGAGAATCTGAAAATGTTTATGGAGAAAATTGGGCCTGAAGGAGGAGACGGAAATGAAGCTATTGAAATCGGACTCTGGCATGCTCATCAAGAAAATATGAAAAATAGCGTTTCCCAGATCATTCTCATTGGAGATGCTCCTCCAAATACAATAGACGAAGTAAAGAGTAAGCGAACCTATTTCAAAAGCGGCTACTGGGACAACACTAAATTCAGAGTGCCGACTCATTGGAAAGAACAATTACAAAACCTAAAAGGAATTCCTATTCATACGTTTTATGTTAATGACAGAGCAAAGAGCGCGTTTAACGAAATTGCCAACTTCAGCGGAGGACAATGCAAATTTTTAGACGTAAACTCCTCTGAAGGTGCTCATCTGCTGACAGACTGCGTAACGGAAACGATTCTGAAAAATGTTGGCGAGTTGGTAGGAAAAGGCGATAAACTCGTGATTGACTACAAGAATAAGTATTCAAAAGCCTTTTCGAAATAATAGACAGCAGCTAACCAAAGAAGAAATTGTGAGTTAAGATTAATCATTTTCTGTTATATTATGCTTTTAACTAATTTTCTAAAGCAATCACATTCAAATAAATCTTCATATTGACTCACAATAGTCATATATACACAAATTTATGACAAATCCAAAACAAGTAAGAGCAAACCTCTCAGATCTATCAACCTATTGGCAACTATTCACATCTATGACATTTCATTTGTGTGACAACTGGAAATTACCATGGTCATTAAATGTTTGGAACCCAATGCACAATCAAATTTAGAGAGAGAGATTCTGAATTGCTCTCTCTAAGGAGAAAATTGCATGAGAGGTCGAAGGAAGATTCGTTATACAAACAGTATATTTCGTTTAAAGCGTTTTTCATAAATAATAGTCTTAAGCGAGAAAATAAACAACATACAAGAACGAACTGACCCTATAGAATCAGCATTTCGCAGAGACGGTTATTGCTGCTTTAGTGTATCAAACAAATGCGATCTTACGAGAGCGCCTAGAAATCTGCGGTCTTATAAACTGAGAAAAGCTCAGAACCTATAACAAATCATTTTTGCCATTAGCGGTCAAGCGATGAGAGTTTTAGCGACGCAATTTGTTCAAACCACCTGATCTCATCGAAGAGAGCAAATTTTCAGTTGCAAAAAAGAAGTTAGCTTTGCATGTTTCTCTCGAATGTTTCGATCGACATTAGTACATGCATGATTGAGTGGAAAGTTGGCAGCTTTGTATGGAAATTGGCTGGTATTGAATTATTAAGCCTCTGATGTGTGTTCTCAATCATGATATAGGAAATTTGGTATATCACGAAAAACTCGCATTCTCTTCGATATAGAAACGACTTCTCGATTCCATATTACTAATAAATTGTGAAAAAAACTGCCCTGGGTATCTTTCTGGTGAGCACTCGGGTTGAGAGGCACTCACGTCTCTCTAGGCGTATTTGGAAGCGCTAGATTTCCACTTTTCCTCGGATCTCTAGGGCTTTCGAAGGATACGGATATTTAAGCTGATTGAATTGGATTGCAACCATTTTTAAAAAAATGGAAAATAAAACAGATTCTAACCAGAACAATACAAAAACTCCTCAAAAATCGATGCAAACCCAGGTTTGCTCAGGCCAGAGACCAAGTTCCAGCGGACGAACCATTTTTTCGTCAGAAAAAAGCCCAAGCAATGAGTTGGCCAAGCAAAATGGAAACCATAATCTCAATTTGAAATTAATCTCGCCGCCTCAGAAACATAATCAAGACTGGATGTTTAATTTCTCAATTGCAGTTTGCGAGAAAACAGATATTCACAAGAAATTAGCCGACGATATTCGAGTTCTACTTGAAAAATATCTCCAATCTAGCCCTAAAAAATTTCAAGCTGACCTGCTTCCCATAGCGAGCCTCAAGATTTCTCTGATTCAAACAACTTTTTTCGATCTCCTTCCGACCTATCTGATAAAAGAGGTGAAATTCAAAATAAACGCTGAAATACAAAGAATGCGTAGCTACTCTGAAGAAAAAGATGTTGATCATTTGATTGATTGCATTACTGATGATCTAATGCAAGATCCAAGCAATTTTCAAGAATACAATTTCTATTTTTCTTCAAAAGATCAGAAGGAGATAACCAGTTTCCTGGAAAAAGATCCTCTCTACTTAACACATTTAGAGCTTTGGAAGGATCCTCAATACCAGAGCCGAATGGTTTATGAAAGCGGAAAAACTCTTGAAGAAATTGAAATGAATAGGATGAAAAACCCGAAGATGCAAATGCATTCAATCATATTACGCCACAAAAAAGTAATTGATAGAGCCTTTAAGGGGATACTCTTGGCGACGCAAGACGACTACTACTCTCAATCAAAAATCAAAGAATTAATAGCTCTGCTCAAAGAAAAGATTGAAACCTATTTTTACCGTCATTTTCAAAGCCCAGAAACGTCCTCCAAGTCGATTTCTTTGAAAGAACTTAAAGAAGTTCATATTGCACTTGTAAATAGTACTTATAAGTTCATTCATGAAAGTTTACGTGATTTGGACTCTCGGAGACTGAGTTTAATCAGAGAAGTTATGGAAATGAAAATAAAACTCTGCTCAAAGCTAATCAAGTCGGAGATTAACTCCTTGAAGAATCTCATATTATTGGTACTTAATAGTGAGATAGCCAGCCTCAACTTAAAGGAGCAAGAAAGTCTGAAATTAAAAAAGTATTCTCAGGAATTAGTGGCTTCCAATGGACAGCATACGAATTCAAAGACCCAACTTTCTTCAGAGAACACCTCAAAAATAATCTCGAAGCTGAAAGAATTTCAAGAGGCACTGGATTACAAGGTTTCACTTGAGAGAGAATACACAAATACTCTTCAAGAAAAATATAAAGACAGTTATTATTTCAGACTTGCTGAGATTGCAATAGATACAATTGGAGCCAACCCTCTTGTTGTGTTGGATCTATTCAAAAGTCTCCCAAAATTTTGTGAAAAACAAATTTTGAATTTACGAAGCGAGGATATTAAACTCTCGAGAAATCGGCTGATTGAATTGGACAATTACTTGAGTAGATTGCTACAGATGAAGAAATTAATGAATCGCTCTGACTTCGGCATCATCTATCAGAGAAATAAGGTCAGGAGTCAAGTACTTGAAAAATTGTGTATTTATTTGCCAGAAGAAACAGAGAGCCTAAGATTTCAGCTAACCGAGCTAATCCTAGAGGGCAACATTCTAGGTCTTGATCCATTCCGTGGATATTTTACGAACCAGGATTTTACCTTGCTAAAGAGTTTTCTCGAGACAAATAAATTATGTCAGAGATATTTTGAAGCCATTGCAGGCAAAGGAACCCTTATATTTAAGGGTACGCTGAATCCTTATGAGATACCCAAAGGATTCAATCTCGAAGAGGAAGAACTTGTGGAAAACCATCAAAATCTTTTAAATAGGACCCAGAAAATAGAAAAACAACTCGAGAAGCTTACAAAATATGATTTGATGCCTGAATGTGCTGAGAAATATCTCGCACGGCTCGTAACAGAGATTGAAGCTGCACAAATTGATAATTCTGTGATCAAAGGTTTCAATCTTGAGAAAGAGTTCGAGAATCTTAGAATATATCTAAAAATAGAGGGGCTACATTCTAGTGAACTTGATGAGCTACTCGAAAAAGGACAAAAGAAAATCGAATCAAAAGAATGGGAACAAGCGAAAGGAGTCTTGCTGCAAGTTTTTAAGAAAGTCAGAGTGTTAGATTTCTCATTAATTTTAGAGTTGGTGAAGGAAGCAGATAATGCTTCCATACTTATGGAAGACAAGCCCATTCTGATTTTTCTTGGAAAAACGGGGTCTGGCAAATCCACTGCCATTCATTTTCTTGCAGGTTCGACTCTATCCCACGATTTGGTCGAAGGCATGCCACACATTCAAATCGTTCCAAACCCTCGAATTGAGTCTCTAAGAAAGTTAACAACCTCTCCAAATTCCGTCTCTGAGACTCGCTACGTTATACCGATAACGATAGAAGACCCAGCTATGAGCAATTTGCTCGGTAGTAATAACGATGAAGTGATTTTGTGTGATACTCCTGGATTTGGCGATACGAGAAGTATTGAAATGGACCTTGCGAATAGTCTATCGGTGGTCACAGCTTTAAAGAAAGCTAAGTGCGTAAAGCCTGTCGTAGTCATCAGTTACAAAAGTTTAGGTGACAGGTTGCAAGGATTGAGAGACCTTGTCCAGCAATTGGCAGGGTTGCAAGACCAGGAGCCAAATTTCAAATCTTTTGTTTATCTCTTTACAAAATTTCCAAAAAAAGAAAGAGAAAATGCGAGTCTAATTGCAATGCTGGAAAATCTCAAGGCAATCTCTCAAGAGGATGGAAAAAATGAAATTTTCATAACATTTCTCGATGATGTCTTAAAGAAAACGAAAACAAAAAAAGGGGTCATGTTTTTCGATCCACTATCAGTTGACGAGAGAGACGATTTAGTAGAGATGCTTGGAAAAATTTCACCAATTGAATATCCTCATGATTTCTTCAAGACCTCTTTTACTCCTGCATCAGAACATCTCCTCAAGAAGCAGCTTACTTTGCATGAAGAAAAGATCCTTATTGCTGCTAAACGTCATGACTTTGCTTACGTGTGCTTCAGATTTGACGAGTTGAAAGAACTATATGAATTCCTAAATTATCAGCCCGTGCACCAAAGTTATGAGAGAAGCGTTGATAACTTACGCCAGCTCTTTTTGGATCAATTTGAGAAGGCAAAAGAAGATCTGCACACACGTCTTCTTCCTCAAAATGAACTACTCGAAAGTGATATCCAACAGTACCATAACGCCATGAGTATTCTCAAAGCAGCGAGTTCTCTCATTACGAAGCACCTCATGGGAGGCAAGATGGTCAGCGAAAAAGAGTACATAAAAAATATCACTACAGAAGTTCAAAATTTGAGATCAGAAATACAAATTGCAAGCTTAGAGAAAGCAAACCTTCAAATTGTGAGAGCCACTCTTGAAAAATTGAGCATAATCTCAAAATTTTTCCCTCATATCCAGAAACAAGTCGAGGATGCATGCAAAAATTTAAAGGATCAATTCAACCAAGCAAGAAAGGATCTTTATTGCGCAATGAAAGATCTAAAATACGAGAAGTTTACTTCTGAATTTGCCCATATTCAGGCAATTTTCATTGAGCTGCGTACATTTCTCAAACTTCCTGATTTCCAAATGGAAGACGACAAAAGCAAATTTCTGGCCATGATCAAAGAAGATGCTGCTTCAGCTGGAACTCCTGAATGTACAGGAAAAATAGTGCAGAAGGATATCATCAGACAAAAAGAATTTTTAGAGAGGATGCAGACATTAACATCTGACCCTGAAATAAAGAAGTGCTTGGATTTGGATGAACTCAAGAAAATAACGGACAACCTTTTAATGAAAATCTACAGCATTTATGATTTTCAAAGCAATCTTGTAAATGAGTTAATCAGCAGCCCTGACAGTGATTACGAAACTGAAGAACAATGCATTCAAGAAATGTCATGGTTTAGAGAGATCCCTGCAGTAGAAGCAAGAACACAAGATTCTTATAATAAAATGCTGGGAGTCATTATTGGAAAAATCCAAGACTTCAATAGTGATATTAATACACTGTTAAGTCAGAAAGATGATTGTGATTATACTAAAATCGTATCCATCCTCTCGAAACTTGAGAAGCTCAAGTGGATAGAGAAATACACCCGAAGGAACGAGTGCCAAAATTATATAGAGAAGACTCGAAAAAATATTCTATTGCATTTAGACGAGCAGCACACTTTCATTCAGAAAAACAGTGAATTCGACCCAGAAAACTATCCCAACACTATCATAGCTCTACACAGGTTTTGCAAACTCAAAGATTTCAAGATCAGTGTCTCATCGGTCCCCGAAATTCAGAAAAAGATAACTGAGATCGAAGAAGATTTTACAAAAAAGGTTCAGAAATCTTTGAACAGCATCGACCAAACGATCAAACAATCTGAGAAGGATCCTATTATTCAAGCTTCGGACATAGAAAAAACATACTGCTTCCTTGACACCTGCAAGAATATTGAGGATTCTTCGAGAGAAAAGGCATCCAAACTTTTTGAGTCTTTGAAAAAATATCTCGCAGATAAGTATGGCGGCATCATTCAAATAGATATCAATGATGCATTCGAAAGTGTAGCAAATTGGAATCTGCTTCAAAAAGAAACTCTGGGACAATTCACTCAAACTATTTGGGGTCGACTTCAAGAACTCGAAGAATATAAAGAATCTTGTCCTAAAATTTTCTCTTGTCTCGCAACGAAGAAAATTTTTGAGAAATTTATTGATGAGCTTTCTGTTTATAGGGAGGAAATGACCCATAATTTCGCAGGATATCTTCAAGAAAACAGGATCCAGGAAATTGTCACAAGCCTAAGTATTGTAAAAGCTCTGAGCAAATTCGACACTTACTTGAAAGATGATAAATTTGCAGTTTTGCATAAACAGCAGAGAGAATCGCTCTATACCCATATCAAAAAAATTAATGAAGAATACAGAACTGCTCTTAAAAAGGGAGACTACCCAGAAGCTGCTGATCTCCTTAAACTGTTAAAGGTAGATGGAGATTCTACAATCTTATACTATTATAAGGATGCAACAAAATGCCTAAATAAACATGCACAACAAGTCTTCAGAGAGGCGATGGATCTGATAGACTTGATTGATCGTCGTCTCTCTCTCCCGGAAGTACAAAGTTGTTTAAAGAAACTCAAAGAGGTTGAGAAGTTGTGCTGTGAATTGAGAGACTTTCTTGATAAACCTGAAGGATTTGAACTGGAGCCGCTCTATCAGACGCTGGCGAGCTTTGTTGATCCGTATTTTCGCAGACTGACTGCTCTTAGGTATGCCTACAGATTTGCAGAATTCGAGAAAGCCTTAGAGCATCTTTTGGTTATTGTTTATGCGTTAGGAAGATGGTGTGACTCGGATATAAAAAATCAGATTGAAATACTCTGTGACAGAGAAAACATGCTTGAAGAAATAGTGAGAAATTATAAAAATTTGGATATCGATAAATATTCCTATGACGAATCACCGAAAGAAGTTTTGGAAAATCTTATCAAAGCAAGCGAAGTCAATCCTGAATACCTCACTTATGCTAGTAAAATAAGGAAGATTATTTTGGCGAAATTCAGAGAGACTTTAAGATCAGAAAAGAACGGTTGCGTGAAGAAGTATGAAAGTGCGTTATTTTATGTACCAGATGATCTCAGTAATATTCTCAGGGCAGAATTGAAGGAGTTTAAATAGCACCAATAATTTGATGCTTTTGTATTGTTAATGGATTTATATAGAGACATTAATCTCCTTTGCTTTCATATTTCTCAGGGTTTTCTGTTATTGATTTATATTTCATAAAATCAAGCAATTATACAGAAAAATCAAAGCTTTATAACTCTGACCATCTCGAGGGGTAGAAAATTTCAACGATATGTTACAGTTCACTTTAAATCATCTCTGGGCTGAATCAATGAGAGGAACTCAAGAAACGTCCAGATGAGATATTAGCACTGATGTTTGATATTCTTCATGTTGAATGAATTAAATGCGTACTTTCAATCAAGGCTATGAGAGATTACGATCGAGCTGCTCAATTAAAAGGATTCTACCTTAGTTTCTTATTTGCGACCTTGAGTTCTCCAAAATATTTTATGAGTTAGGAGGCGTCTTTCATTAAAAGGGGTTTAAAATAGTGAAATAATTTCTGGGTGATCTATAAAAGAATCTTGCGCACCAGCAAACTGAATGGAATATACATTAATTGAGAAAAGAAGAGGATTTAAATTTTTGAATGATTTTTCTCATTGATTTCGACGTGCAGTTCAACTTTACAATTCAAATAAATCCAATATCAGTGTATGTATGTGTATAAGACTGCATTTATGCATTGTAGTGTTCTGATGATAGATCCTTAAGAGAGACTGAACATATTTTTTAAACTCTTGTATTTTTCTTGATATTCGTTGAATGTCATCTTTCTAGAAGCGTCGAACTGACGAATGTCACTAATGTGTTTATATTTTTTACAGCCCTGAGAATTAATAGGCTGCAAGCAACAGATATACACAAATTGAGCCTCTTTATTTTGATTTGGCTGTTGTTCCGCTTTTTTCAGGGCATTCTTTTTTAATGCCAATTCTTTGGCTTTGCGTTCCTCTTCTATTATTTGCCATTCGTAAGGAGGAGCTGACACCTCAAAAAGGAAACCATCGTGATAAGAGCATTGATTTAATTCATTTTTGGCTTCTATATAAGTTTCGCGACATCTCAAGCAGGGTGTTTCTTCTTGTTTCTTCTGCTCTGCTTTAAATTCTTCAATTTGCTTTTGGGTCATCGGCCAGGAGAGATCTTTCTTAATCATGTTAGAAAGCTCTCTATTCTTAGAGATAAGAGCGATCCAATATTCACATTTGGGAAGAATTTTGGGGAGGGACCTTGCGTAATGGATGATCATACTGTAAAGTCTGTTGTCTGTGACGTTGTATGAAGTCGATATGCCCATGGAAGACTCACTAACACTCTTGGCGATCCCAACTAAACTATCGACATCAACTATAAGTAAAGACTTTTCATAGCAGCTGAATTCTTGCATCTTTTCTGTGATGTTTTCTTTGATTTTGGCCTCATCGAAAGCGTTATTCGAGAGGAGGAAATCTTGGTCCATGAGCAAGATGAAGTCAATCCCTCTTCTAGATGCGAACTCTGCTAATTTCGGTATGACTTGGAAAGAATTGATAACTGAATCTTTTTTCATCAGCAACGGCTCACTATGTAGGCAAATAGGCTCTCCATTTTCATGAATCTTCTCTTCGATCTCAAATCTCATCTCTGGATCTTCTTCACTCAAATCGACTAATATTTTTCCAGTAAACTTAATCTCCTTTTTGTTCATGGGTTCCAAGTTTTTCCATTGCATCATCTCAAAAAGCTTTGAGCAATTTGATTCGTTGGTGATGAAAAAATGATAGAGATTTGGTGTCATTGAGAGTCTCTTATAATTGGCTTTAAACCAATTCACAATGAAATTTGGGTTTATTTTCTCTGTTGTTCGTTCAATCAAATCTGCCCACACCATAATAAATATATTTTTACTCATTTTGCATTTTTCTTCAAAATCCCTTATCTTGTTATCTAAATAAGAGCAGATGATATTTTCTTGAAAACGATAGCTCTCGAGAACATCAATATAATCAACTTCGAGTGCAATGTCCGGCTTTCCATAATCTTGAGATAGCTGCAAGCTCTCAATGAAGTCTTTAGGACTTTTACAATTTTCATTGATAACTAAATCCAAGTACTCAAGTTCGATTTTTTTTTCAGGTCTCTTGCCTCGGATTTTTGATCTGATAAAGCGGTCACGTCTGTACAATATTTGTACGATTTTGGGCTGAAAATTGAGAATCGCTTGATTATAATTTCCTAGCTGATGCAAAAATGACGCATCCATCAGACACTCTCTCTGTTTCTGAAGAGCAAACAACTCAGGCAGAGAATAGTTGCCGAGTCGGATATTGAACTGTTTGCTTGTTTTGGCAGCAAGGTCTGCGAGCTCATTGTAGGATAAACTCTCTTTTCCATTGAGATTGTTCTGCTTGTTATATTTTTTCGTTTCGCTTACGATGTAGGAAATGTACTGCTTCAAGGCCGCACCTGAGAAGTTTGTGGTAAGATCAACAACTTGATCAATCATATTATCAGAAAGATTGGTCGCCTCGGATGCTTTGATGATCTTCCTCCTAGCCTCTGGAGAGGGTCTTCCAACAAAGAATTGTCCCGACATTCGTCTTTTAAAAGCGTCATCCATCTGATTTAGCCTGTTGGTCGATGCCAAAAACATCAAGTTTTTTACATCTTTAATACCTCCAATGACCGACAACAAAACTGCTAAAGCATCAATCTTGTGTTGGCCTGATTTTTCGTCTCTTTTTGGTGCTAAACCATCGATTTCATCAACCGCAAGGCAACACAAAAGATATGGAATTCTTTCGGCTCTTGATACTAATTCTAACAGCAGCTTCTCAGTCTGCCCAACAAGAGATCGGTTAACTTCAGAAGCACAGAGAGGATACGAGATTGGAGTGAGTCCAATCTTGCTAGGGAGGATATCTGTCAGTACAGTTTTTCCAGTTCCTGGCGGGCCGAACAAGAGCATTCCTCTATTAAGCATTAAGCTTTTGCTGTAAGATTTAGCTATTGTAAAAGCCTCGTAAAATGATTCCAGCTGCGACAAGAGATATTCTCCAATATATTTTTCTCTTATTTCTTCAAACCCGAATTTAAGTGCCTTCTCATCAAGGTATTCGATGTCTTCTAGCTCACGTGCTGATCGTGTCTTCCAAATAAGGAATCTCTTGATTCTATGCAATACAGCATATTTTTCTGCTTTTGACAAAGTTTGAACTTCTTTAGAGGTGTCTGATTTAAATCGAAATTGATTGAGGTGGCTTCTGATTAGTTTCGCTGCATTCACTTTAATGCTCGCCTTTTCCCAATCTCTCTCATCCCAGGCAAGGAGTTCTTCCAGTCGATCGACATGATTTCCTTCGAGTCCCATTTTCCATTCGGCCACATACTTTTTTGGATCCTTGCCGTTTGCGTCAGCAACTTCTTTCAAGAAATCCTCAAGAGACATGCCAAACTTATTTTTTTGGCTTTCATTTGCAGCATCACTGAAGGTATTCACGAAAACTACTGAATTCGGAGTGTTTTTGAAAAAGCCTTTTTCCAAAAAGAGCTTCTTTGGTAGTGGACCTCCATTTTTCAGTCTGAAAGAAATATCCATAACACCTTGCAAATGGTCATATGTCCATAACCCCAATTCGTCTGTGACCTGGATCTTTTCTACAGGAGAATATTTATTCAATCCTTCTCTTTGCAAGCTGATTTCGACCCCTGTGAATGTTTCAATAAAATCGAATAGAAGCGGTTTTAAGTCATAAATTTCAATCTCACGATATTCGATTCGACATTCGATGTTTTTTAAGTCTGTCTCAATTTTGTGGTGGACTTGTGGAAAATCAAATTTCATTATTGAGACATCTTTTCTTGAATTTTCTCGAGACTCTTCTGCTATTCCGTTTGAATTAATAGCTTTGCCTTGTGGCTGATAGGAATTCGAGTCAATTGATAGAGATGGCTGACAGAATTTGTCAGAGACGTGACTGTAGATGATCGACTGAGGTGAATTTTGTGGCTCATTCCTTGAAGATAGAAACACCTCTTCCACTTCAGCCAGCAAGTTCGCCAGTGCAGTATTGTATTGTGTGCTAGAGGAAAAAGTACCTTTTTTTCTAAGAAGATTATCCATAAAGCCCCGTACTCTTGCATCTAAAGCGTGAATTTTAAAGCTATACTTACACTCAATGAGATCTTTGGCATCTTCGTAGTCATCAATTTCGTAATAAAAATCATCTTTGAGATATTGGATAAAATCCAGTTGTTCTTGTGTTAGTTTGGGAACTTCAGCAAACTCCATTTCAAATCGATGCAATTGTTATCTTTATAAGAATAGAACAGATCGTGCTTATCAAGACACTGAGCTAAAGGAAATTAATTAAACGTGGCTATTAGTAATCTCAATCTCTAGGCACTACCAGAGAGATAAACTCTAGCTCATTCTCTAAGAAGTAAAATTTTCCGTCTTCTTGGCATATCATAAATCAGAAGACCGATCGCTCAGTCATTTCTTAATGCAAACAGCCCATCTTACAGTTGACTATCCTTCGATACCACTACATAATCTGATGATAAGAGCAATCGGTTAATAACAATTCAATAAGCAATTTCATACTCCGGACACATTAAAGAGGAAACCTCCAGATGATAATAAAGAAGAAAATTGAACATAATG
>ENA-UOTX01000879-UOTX01000879.1-compost-metagenome-genome-assembly--contig:-NODE-879-length-27972-cov-18.943718_pt1 | contig 27972 bp, 23 predicted proteins | sample MGYA00238143_ERZ746982 | MGnify/ENA primary metagenome ERZ746982 (study PRJEB28758, sample SAMN06268862) | compost metagenome | isolation source: single cell | place: USA: California, Emeryville, Joint... | reverse complement strand
TAGAGATGGCAAGAAATTGATCACCGGTTTACAGGACGGTTCGATGAAATTGTACAATTTGAAGTATTGAGAACACGAACGGCTGCTTCAAATTATATAAAAAAAATTCATGGTTATAAATGCAGACATGTGTTACATTTCAAATTTTTTATTGTTTCGGGTTCGTCTATTGAAATTCTACTAAAGATAGCAGAGCGAGTTAATCCTATTCCAGGTTTCATATTATTTTATTTCCATTCAAATACATCATAATAAACAACAAGAAACGATAAAGCGGTCTTCAGGCCTTAATAGTATCTACTTAGTTGCCAAGCTGCTTATTGGATAAAGATTGCCAAAAATTAAGCATACCTGCTCACTGACTTACAATTTCTTGATTTTTAACTATCAACTAATTACATCCAAAAAGCAGGTTGTAAGTGAGTAGATTATGTCATTAAAAATTGTAAGATGTAAAATGAATGCACTCGTAAAATTTCACACACCATCTTTCACGATTTTTTTCTTCTTTTTTTTTTTCGCAATCGACGAGTCTAGATATTCCATTTTAGTCAATCCTAATCATTTCTCCAAGATAATGGACTTTCCTGGAAAAGTTGGTCTTTGCTCTTTAAGTTTGTATCGGCAAAACTCATAATTCGACGCCTTGGCTCCATTTTCCACAGAAAATTTTGCGATTTTTGCCTTCGATTTTGAACCTCAGGGTCAGAATCAGGCGTATTTTATGTGCAAATTAGGATACAGAGTTCCATTAATCTAAAATAATGTTCCATTCGGTCGCAAATTTTCAAACATCTTAATTCAGCTTTTCAGATCCTTATTCTTGTCTCACATGGAACCAAAAAAACTTCCCTCTCTCTCATTTTCAGTCATAGTATCAGAATGTTCACGATTTCCATCTTGATCATTACACTTAAAACGGATTGGAGTTGTCTCCTTAACCATTTTCACGTGGTAAATAATTTTTCAATGTAAAAATCGATTATCAAAGGTTCGGTTCATGTAATTCATGCTGCAACATCATATCTCAGATATTTTACTGCCCTTCACATGAATGCTGGGGGTTTTGCCCTTAAAACACTCAAACCTTGCTCGAATCTCAACATATCTCTGTGTTATCATAGGCATTAGTAAGAATAAGAGGTCATACCTGAGTTCGAAAGAGACATTTGTCCGTTTGGAGCTTTGGTAGCGAGCTTTCGTATTACTACTGATAGTGATGGTGAGAAAAAACTCCCCTACTCGCCGAATGATGCAATTTAATTATCAAGAAATGTAGCAGCACTTGATTTTTAAAATAATCAAATCCTAACCAATCGTTCCAACGCCTCAGCAGCTAATAAATTTATGAGATCTGTTCTCAAAAATTATCGGATTAGCGTTTTCGATTTTACATTAATAAAATGTGTGATACCAGCATTATGAAGATCAAACACTCAGCTTCTTTGCAAGTAGCTTGAATTGCTGGACATATCGAAGCATAATTTAGATTATAATTAATAGTAGCTCCCTGGACTTCCAATTAAATTCCCTTTTCAACTCAAGATTTTCTTGTCAGTTTTTGTTGATTCGATTCATGGCGTCCCTCACTCAGATTAGAGTACTTTATTAACCATACAAACTTTTCTTATTTTCTTTAAGTAGAATTAATCGGTTTCTGGTATGCCATCTGAAAAAATTTAGATAGCTCATCGCAATTTTTTTTTTTTGTTTTTTGATAATATACAAAAATTTGAAACACTAACAATCGCTAAAATGGGAAACTCTATGAACACTGAAAAAATTAGCTTCATCAGAGCATATGGAAGCACCAAGGCAAGCATTGCATGCAAAGACTTGAAGGAGACAAGAATTGAGACTTTTCATTTAAAATCCACAAAAGAAGTGCTTCTAACCGCACTTGGCATCTGCTCGGCTCTCCAAGCGGCAGTGAATGTAGTTCTTACCATATCTGAATCAAAAAGCGGCAAAGAATTACTCTCACAGAAGGTAAACCTCATTATGGGTAACGATGATCACATAACAAGTTATTACCCCCTGGACAAGAAAGTAACACTTGAGAAAGGTGTGTTTTATAAGTTTAGTTTGGAAATAACCGGGGGCGTAACTTATTCATATGAGCAAATACATGACTATGTTCCAAACCAAGAAGTAATCTTCCAAATCTCGAAGGAGTTACCAACATCTTCTGATTTGCCCGGCAGCAGCAAATCATCGGATAAAGACCACCAACCCTCGCCTTATATGGGGAGAGGCCATCACACAATGAAAAAAATTCAGCTAAATTCTTTTAACATTGTGACTGGGATGCAGTATGAATCAGTCATCACATTTAGAGAAATGTGCTGGTCATGGGATTAAATTATCGTTTTTTGTTGTTGTTTGGAATGACTGTTACATTCAATTTATTGTGGAAGGGATGATTTGGGTGTTATTTCTTCAATATTTTTTCATTTCTTGCTTTTGATATTCACCTGGAATCCAGCCTTTGGAGAGTATGAAATGGTGCATTAAAAGTTTCGAAAAAGTCAGAGTACGAATATAGGAAATATTTGCTTTTTCTTTTGTTTAGAAAAAGAAACAGAGATTTTATGTAATTTAAAAAAAAAAGTTAATTGCATTTAGCATATAGTATTCTCTTCAAAAACGTTACAGTTCAAGGAATCTTCTCTATTATTAAACGTCCTTTCCTTGAGCTATTACAAGAATGACTGCAACGAAACTTAAAGGCGGATTATGTGTTATCACTGGGATCCTATTGATTTGAGAATTCCCTCAAATCTCTTATGATCGAAGTCCTATTCTCAACAAGTCCATGTAATTCCTAATAATTCCATGTCAATTCCCAAAACCTTTGAGAAACACATGACAGAGCGATGCTTAAGATCATTCATTCTATATTAATAACACAGCTACGAATATAAAATTAAGAGCAAGCATCATACGTTATGGTTGTCTCCTCTGATTTAACTATGAATTGCGCAAAAAAGCATAATGAAAAACATTCTTGTTTCATATTCTTTAAGAAGAATAGCTAAAAAATGACGGGAAATTAACAGCATGAGTGCACAATAAGCTTTCAAGAGAATTCCTGATCCGTAAACACAATTTGTATCGAGGCTAGTAATATTTCAGCGTTGTTCCGTTATGATGCTTCTTTTTTTCAAAGAATACCTTTTGATTATTCTGAGAACTTTTTGATCAGGCAAAATAACACATATGAAAAATGCTCTGAATTACTAAGTGGCAAGATCACCGTATCAGTAAATTTCTTTGTCAGATTTTCAGTTGCAGAGATGAAGAGACGGTAATTCCCACACAGATTGTAGGACTAGAGACTCATTCCTATACAAAGGTATGAAATTCAGAGCTGATTCGGGTTGGAGATTAAAAATGGATTTGAGTCTATTGAGGAAATTTGAAGAAATTTCTTGGTGGGTTGAATAAGTGGAAAGTTTAGAGGCTTCTTCTAATGTGATATTCTGAAGCAATTCAAAAATTTGACGGCTTCTTTTGAACTTCTTCAGCTACGAAAAACGTAGTTTATTTCCTTTAATTAGAAATCAGTTATTCACACCTGATCAGAAAGAAAAAAAAAAATTTAAATAGCTCCTAAAACACCATTATTTAAACTCCAATTTTGAAACTTAATATAATTGAAGCAAAATTCCCAAAGAAGTATCAACAATGGGTAATTCCGAAGGAACCATCAACTTGATCAAAGTCAACGGGTATACCAGAGAATGGGAAGACTTAAATGACATGAGAATCGACGTTGTTCTGATAAAACCGACAAAAACAGTGTATCTGACCGCACTCGGCATCTGTTCGGCTATAAAAAAATCAGCCGAGGTATTTCTCCACATTTCAAAGACAAGTACTGGCAAGGAAGTGTTTGCTCAAAAAATTGAATTAAACGTGAGTGCAGAACGTACCTCGAGTTTTTATCAATTGGAAACTAAAGTGAAGCTGTCCGGAGACGTTTCCTATACTTTTCGCTTGGAAGTAAAGGGAGGGGCTACTTATTCTTATGAAGAAATGACCGATTACGTTCCAGATCGAGATCTTATTTTCCAAATCTCGAGAGTCTCGCCGACAGCCTGGGGTTCCCTCTCAAAGCTCGATGGCACGCCTCTAGCAAGCGCAACGGCCTCCACAAAGCAACAGAGGAAAAAGCTGGTGTCAGCGAGGTTGGCATCTTCTAGAGACTTAAACGACTCCAATAAGAACAGAGCCGCTTCGAAGAGGAATACAAGACACGTGACAGAGGGTGATGACGTTTCAAGTACATGTGGGTCAGATGACCAGAGCACTAAACCAAAGAGGAAACAAACGAATTCTATGAATCAATCAAGGATACATATAGTCAAACTACTAACCGGTATGCATTATGAAAGACCCTGTGGTGAATTTTGCTGCTCATCATGATTGAAATTATTATTTTGCTATGAAAATTATGTCTATATCAAACACGTTTATCATATTCACATTTTTTAAATTTATTTCATTGTCTTGGAGGTTTTTTAATTGCTGGTTATCCCTCAAATAGAACTGCTCAACATTAGCAAAAACCCATATCAAAATTAAGTCTCCGGAATAGAAAGATTTAGATATTGAACCTCTCATTCGGTCAGCTGGGAGTAAGGGACTGAATTTGAGGTTATTGTGCTTCATGCTTAGTCTATCGAAAAGATCGATTGGAAAATCAGAACAAATAATCTTAATATTCTATACCAACACATATATAAAAAAAAATTGGTTGCAAAGGCACGAAACTGAATAAAGGGCAAAACTAATCACAAGCGCAAATGAAGACAACTCTCTCCAATTCGCAAGTGACGCCGAAGACGTTAAATTACCGCGTACTACGAAGCAAGCCACGATGTGTTCCCGAGTATGGAAACAGAACTGGCTTGACACACAAATTTTGCACGTGGATATATGGCTGTTCGAAAGACAAATAATACATTAACCCTCAAAAGCAAATGATAAAAAGCTTTTACCTGATCAGCATCTTCTTCAATAAAAATATCGGAATCTGAATAGAAAAACGAAGTTTGACGCTTCTAAATTACGTAAGAATTGAGGATTATCATAATTCTGATACTTGTAATCTCTCTTCTGTTGCTTTATGATTCATTTCATTGACTGTGGATGATTGTTTTGTGCTGGCTTCTTTGAAGTTCGTTTCTTTTATACTTGACCCTCTCGCGTTGAATTCTTTGAGAATTTCTTCTCTCTTGTTCTGACTTTCGATTTGTTTTAAGAGCTCTTTAATCTTTTGGTGTTCCGAAAACTTGCTGATTCCTCTTACAAAATCACAGTAGAAAACAGGCTGAGTTATAACATCCAAAGGCTTTTGCTTCAACTAGAGTAGCAATCACAGTTTGGTGACGGTATGCAAAATAATGCACAAATTTACAGTGTTTGTTGTCTCTAATGATGCATCAGCTGCCGAAAGTTGCAAAAAACCATCAACACTTTGTGAGAATACTGCAATATGCATTGGTGTGTCACCATTCTAAACAGTTAGTATCATTGTCTAGCAAGAAGCTGTTGAATTATTACAAAATCAGTTCCTTCTATGAGCTTTTTGGCATATGGCTGACGCAAAAGATATGCAATGATGTCTTTTTGATGATAGCTCACAGCAAGATGTAGGGGATTCCAGCCATACTTCCAGATTTATGTTCAAATTAGACGAGTGCGCAAAAAAGTCACATTGTGTACATTAGTGAGCTGAGCTGTCATGATCTGCTCTGGGGTAAAGTGTTCGAGCTGGTTTAATTTCCCTTCTACGATGCTTAGATATATTTTATCCTGAAGATTGCGGCTGTTTTTGGATGTTTTGTCGCTCTTTGTCCGAGTTGGTGCAGCTTTCTTTGGATCTAATGACCTTCTCGAAGCTCCCGAGTTTGAAGAGACCTTGTCCTTGTTCATGCAAATTGCTTCTACCACGATTAATAAAGAATAATTTTAGTTACCAAATAGAGTGTGTTATGCGGATTAATAAAATATATAAAAAATCATTCTTCGACCCTTGGTAGAAAATCTTATTAGGATACGAACAGCAAAAAAATTTTCTGAAAGGCAGGTTTAAGGATATAGAAGTCGTGAAGGGTTTATATAATGTATAAGTACTCAACAGTCTTGCTGTAATCCTCATTATCATTTTATTTGAATCGAGAATCTCAGCCCTTGCATAGAAAAAACGTCATTGCCAGTCGTTTCTTAAGATAGCTGAATGCACCCCTGTAAATTCGATTTGGTTTATCTCATACCAGTATTCCAGACTGTGGGTTTCCAATGATTATATTATACTTTCATGTTGCCTCGATCACAAATGTAAAATAGTGTTGAGCATATAATCATGTACAGAGTTATTTTCATTTACTACAGAACTCTTGAGAACAAATTTCCAAGTCACGTGAGAGTTGTGAGAATTAATAGGATTGTAAAAACTGGAATTACTCATTGAAAAGTTATATTGAAAAGACACATTAAAATTTTCTTCATACTATATGTAAAGGGCTACATGCTTAAACTTCTTTTAGATTTTGTTAAAGCTCTAATATTGTCGTGCCACAATCTATCGGATTGATAAATTTTTAAATCCAAGAAATGACTAAAATTGAACAGTCAGTTTGTTATTTTGCCAGAGTCCGACGATAGTTGTACCGTCCGCTTTTGTATACGAGCCCTGCCCATGAACGATATCATCGACAAAAAGGCCTACAAAAAGGTCACCATTCACCAAAGACACAGTTCCCATGCCATTTTTCTTCGAATCTTTAAAAGTTCCTTCATATTTCACCCACATCCCTCCTAGCTCTTGGAAGTCAGATCCATTAAATTTCCCGACTGTCGGATTCTGATTATAAAGAGTCCCTCGGCCGTCAAACTTCCCTTTATTCCAATCGCCAGCGTATAACACCTTTCCATCCGCACAGGTTAAAACCCCATAACCTGACATCTCATCATTTTGCCAGTTCCCTTCATACTTATACCCTTCATTATATTGAAAAACACCTTTGCCTTGTCTCTTTCCGATGTATTTCTCACCGGTGTATTTCCCTTGTTCGGTAATCTCATCCATCACGTATTCATAGTATTTCCTTTCTCTTGCAGTTCCTGAGTCTCTTGGCGACACAAAAGAAGATGTTTCTCGAGTGTCGATTCTGGGAGAAATTAAGTCGACTCTAGGCGTTGCTAAACTTAGTGCGATGGAAGCATTCCTCTCGTTTTCTATTCTCGTTTTGTTTGCAGCGTCTTCTTCTTTAGCTTTCTTATGTAGAATCAGCATCCTTTCGATTTCTTGAAGTTGCTCGTCAATCATATTGATAGTCGAGGCTTTTCTGCGTGGGCTTTCCTCCAAAGAGAAATTTAACACAGCGTCGGATTTATCCGGCGTTAAATACATCGTAACGCTATTCTCTTTATTGCGCTCAACAAGTGGTGATCTCTCTATCATCTGATTCTTCCGAAGCGTTGTTTGCCTTCCGATAGGCTTCGACTCTCGATAAACTGAGTATACCTCTTTTTCCTTACCTGCTGCTATATGAGTTGTTATTCAATGTAAAAACTGATTTACTTTGAGGTTCGGGATATTTGCTCAGACGTTCGTTTGGAGTTCTATTAATAACTGGAGAGAGGATAGTCGGAGCTGCTTCAGATATCGATTTGGTTGTTTTTCGATAGACATTGACTAAGAAAAAATAGTTTAGCTTTCAACAAAATAGATGAGAATGCACCTTTCGAGGCAGGGATGAAATTCTGAGGCTGAGGCAGCTCATGGATAGGTGATTGGGCTCTCTCTTCAGTTTTTGCCGTTTTTCTCAAGCCATTGACATTTTTTCGTGTGACAATAGAATTTAGATAGGGGTTTGTCGGGGTAAAGTCAATCTCTTTCTTATCTACGTTGAATTTTACGACGGTTTTGTTGGTCTTCCGCTTTGCGGCTAGAGCTCCAATTTTTTCCTGCACTCTTGCCTCTGACAAGACGTTAGGCGATTTGATAAATAAGAAGACTGTTACTCAAGTCCTTTAAATCTTGCGCTCCCTCCGTATATTCGTCCTGAACTTTCACGGAAATTCTGCTTGGTGCCATAGAATTCATCGCTTCATGATCTCCTTGCAAACTTTCTATTCGGCAACTCTTGAATTTCTGCACCGTTGAAGGGGTTCTATCTCGGTGCGAGAATCCGCCAGAAGCTTGCTGAATCAGTTTCCCACAGCCGAAGGTATTTTGACCTGAGGCTGGCCCTTTCTCTCTTGCAGAGAGGAAGGAAGATACAAGCTGCGAAGTACGAAAATCGGGACCATATTGCTCTTTCATGGGGTCGAAAACTTCAAATTCACTCTGAGAAGACATAAGGCTGCTTTTATTCTGATTTTCGACTGTTGCGTACTCCAGGAACCTCTCAGAAGGACTTTCACTCCTGAACGAACTGATCAATGGATCCGGGCTTAGAGCTAACGGACGCAAGAATATTAGTCAAAGTCTCAAGCATTAAGCTTTTTACTCTGATTGCGCTTCGCGAAAGTCTTTGCTGAGAGAAGACGCCCTCGCATATTAACACAATGATCTTGAGCTAAAATTTTAGTATCTTTTGTTCTTCGAAGATCTGTGTATATTACTATTGAACAGTGAAAGAGGCATCTATTTTACCTGGTCGATATTCAGGAGCAGGAGTTCTATGCCTTATAGATGGGTTTTGCCATTCGTGCTCAGGTTCAGGGTGAGGGTTCGTTTGGTTCATTGAGTCGATGGTGAAGGCTTCAGTGCCGAAATCAAATTTGAGAGTCTCATGCAATGGCAGTTCAATGGAGGATTGAAAAGAAGCATAATTAACGGCCTGATATTCAGACTCTCTGCTCGTAGGACAACCACTTTGAAGCGAGCTTATTGCTCGGGAAGTATTGGGACCACCTATAGTGGCGAATTTATCCTTCAGACAAACCGATTGAGGCTGTGGCAGCGGGTATTCTGCGTGGTATATTTATTAATAACATGTTAAGAAGTGGATTCCATACTGGTATAATGAACCGTTTTGGATTGGCAGTTTGACAGCAGCTCCTTTGCTTTCGAGAATTTTGCCTGCCATTCCTTATCAGAATAGTCATTCTTTTTCCGGTTCATCTGCATGTATAATATGGCGGTTTATTTCTCAAACAATTAGATAAAATTGGCAGATATTCTTTTTGTTTTAATTTTATATTCGTTGTATTTAGATGTTTCAGTTAGAGTTCATTTAACATTGATTCAGCAGGATTGTTCTCATTAGAAATGAATGCCTAAAGCAGGACCTGATCATGAATACTTCTATGAGACTATAGCCGAAGAATCTTTCATTTGAAGTGCTTCATCACTCTTTTTTGCATGAGTCCAAAGCTATTTATCTTCGGATACATTTCCTATACCATTAGAATTTTTTATTGAAGTTGGGAGGCACTCTGCGGCAAATCAGATCGCAACAATATATTCTCAGTATTTGCTTACAAGGATTACCTTTTTGTTAGAAGAGTTGAGTTTGAATATACATAGAATAATTGCTTTAACATTTAACGAGAAGAAGAAAAAAAAAAGAGGATTTGCTGCTTCAAATAAATAATTAGAATACAATCATTGCTTGTGAATTCCAAAAACTATTAATATTTCTTGGTAGATAATTTCCTCACATTCTGGTCTTTGTTCTCTTTATTTCCGATCAAACCTGCGGTCTTCGAACTAGTTTTTTTCGTTTTGCTGACTGGACTTAACTGAAAAGTAGGCTATTGTAGAAATAATAATTGATTAGGACAAACTGTATATATATATCGGATATACTGTTTCATGCTCCCTTACTTTGGTCTTTTTCACAAGTTTTTTAATTTGCTGCTCTCTTTTTTGTCTGTCGGTTCCAAGTCTTTGTTCTAGCTCCAAAAGAGAATCTTTCTTTGTAGAGCGAGGAGATATATCTTTATTTGTGCTCGAACGTGGTTTGACTCTAAATTATGCAAACAGATCAACAAATTTAGAGCTGTAAAATGATTATACCTCTTTAAATCCTTCGCCATTGCAGGTGAGACACTCCCGCTTCTGCTTCTGCTTCTACTAATGCTCCTTGAGTTTCCTCGACTCGAGACAGCAGACTTAGGAGTTTTTGACCCTTCTGATCTTTTCTTCTTTTTAGTCGCTGGCTTTGCTGATAGTTCTGATTTCTTGCTTATGAAGGAGTTATCAGTTGGGGTTTTGCTCTGGGACCGAGACCGAGAAGCCGATGCGGAGACACTGCGTGATTTCGATCTCTTTGACTTTTTGGTGCTTTTTTCCTTTTTCTTCTTGGAACGAGATTTGCTAGTGCTCTTTTTATCTGATCTTCTGGCTTGGAGAGTGTTCAGCATTTCTCTCTTTTTTGAGAGAAGAGTTTCTAGCTCATCTATTTGAGTAAACCAAGAGATTAGATTCAGGAGTCTCTATCTATCAAGTACTTGTATCTGGAGTACTGAACCAATTGGGTTCATTTCCACTCTTATGTTTTCCAGTTCCGAAACTTGTCTGTGCGTCTCTTGCGAGCATTTCATAGGAGTATCTAGTCGAAAGCAGTGGTTAGATTAGAAATCACATATCAAAGCTACTTGCTGCTGCTCTCTTTTGAAGTTTGTGTATTTATTGGTCCCAATGGGATTTCGAGTCTGTCTCCAGACGTGAACTTTGCTTTAAGGAAAGGATTTTCGATTTGTTGGGTTCCTTCGCTTGCTTTGGGTGTTGTAGATTTGCTTTGGCTCTTTTGTTTAGGTGTTTGCTCTGTTTGTTGAGATCGCATAGAAGGACCTATCAGCGTTATTATAAAGATTTTGTCATTATCAAATGAAACTTACCAGATTCATAAGCAGGAGATCTTAATTGCTGCGTGGACTGGAAATTAGTGTCTTTCGCTCGAAGGGTCTCATTTGTGCTTGCGACTCGTGGAAGACGCCCACTGAAAAGTTCGATGGTGCTTTCTAATTCTTGCTGTCGCTTCATTACCTTCTTCACCACCTGTTTCAAGAGCATTTGATGGGGTTATTATTGTAAAGAGAGGTTACATCTGAGATGCGGTCGATTTGCTCTGAATATTTCTCAGAAACTCTCTTGTCCACCTCCTCGACCAAACTGTGATCGACGTAAGATTGTCTAATACCATCGGATTTAGAATGAGTTCCTCGGCTCTCTTCAAGACTGATCAACAGGAATAGATTAGAGGGGAGCCAACTATCAAGAAAATACTTTCTCAATCTATTATAGATATCCTTGATGTTTCTGTTGATTGGCGACAAATCAGTTCCTCCACTGACTTTGTCTCCTTTTTCAAGATGTTCAACAGTTAGTGGTAAATCTGAATTAATCATCATTTTCTCGACTTGTAAGAGTTTTCTATTGAGATCTGACACAGCCTTCTGCGACTCAAACAAACGGCCGTCTAATCTTTCAAAACCCTCTTGGTGTTTCGAAATCTCTCTAATGACCGTATCCCTGAACTGCTCGAGCTCGTTATGAGTCACCATGTTTCCTAAGTCGTTGATAATTTCCTAAGTTCCATATACTTTAAACTTCTACTTAGCCAGCAAATTTTTACTTCAATTTTTTGTTCAAACTCGTCTTTATGAGCACGAGAACTTCGATGATCATTGAGATCCTTTGTTCTTGTCGTCTGCCCTAGTTTCTAGGATAAATGAATCAGAAAGACTCTCAAAACCATGTCAACATACCTCCTCCACTCTCCTCATAAACTCGTTATTTCTAATCTCCAGCGTCTTTATGTCAAGGGCGATATCTCTGCAGAATTTTTCATTCTGAGCTTGAATCTTTTCTTCAAACTCCTTCATATAGCCAAATTGTTTGTCGATTGTCTGATTCAACTGCTCAGTTATTCGCCCATCGATTTCTCGGAGTGTTCTTTCAACGTCTCGATCTCTCGAAAGCGCATGAACTGGGGATTGCACTTTCCAACTCTGGTCCTTCTGTTCAAGCATATACATCATTTTTCTCTCTAACTCGTTCTAACAAACTCTTAATACAACCAAGCCATTATAAGATAATATTACAAATCGAGCATCCAGTTGATCAACCTTCGAGCCATCCAGCTATTTAATAATTCCATCAGTTCAATTTTTTCCGCACAGATGATCAATTGTTACCTGTCTCGTTTCCTCTTCGCTTCCGACCTCGACTCTCGAGGTTAATAGACGAAGCTTTTGATGCACTTTTACATTATCTTCCTCCTATGATAAGTAGATCAGCTCGAACAATCCTTGAGCACAATTTTGTTACCTGCGCATCGACAAAGCTTTGAATCAACTTCAATAATTTGGTGGAATTGTTCATTTTGTCAGTTAATTCAGCAACTTGGGTTTTCAATTCTTTTGTGGTTTCTACAACCTCATTCACGTTGATGATCGCATTCGAAACTTTCTCGAGTTGGACTTCAAGGAAATTCAAATAGGTGTCTTTGTCAGCGAGTAATTTCGAGTCTGAAGACTCTTTCTTCTGCGTACGCTGCTGGAACAGATCGATATATTTTTTGTATGACATAGTTTAATACTTCCTGCTGATGTTTTGAAATTTTATCTTAGTAATTTGTTTTTAAAAAAGCATTAACGATCTGTTTTATTCTCTGTTAACTTAAATCTCAGATTCAAAAATCAAGCGAATATATATTGAAGATTTCATACAGATTTAATTTGAATTCTTCTTCTTAACTAGTTTGAAGGGGTTAGTGATCATCGTGTTTTGTTAATTATTTCATTCTCGAAAGACTATTCACCACACAATACAAAATACATTATGAAGAGAAATATTGGAGGTTACCTTGACCTCCTAGTATATTAGACATGTATTCCGCTTAGAAATCCACTGCTAAGTTTTCGTTGGAGTTAAGTCCTATTTTAGCTAAAAATGATAGAATGAATTGCTGATTGAATGCATCTAGCTCTTGGTTTGTGCACTTCTCGAAGTTTGGTTCCGCACCGTTCAGGAAGGCATGCAGCGCCTTAATGATAATCGTGGCGTTATATTTTTTCTCCAACTCTATTGGCCCTTCAATCGAGACCGTAGTATATTTGCTGATAAACTCATTCGCGTCTTCAGGCTGTTTAAATGCTTGCTTATCAAGGAGTTCTCTTTGGATATATTTCATCGTAATCGCCTTTACCTCTTTCTCAGAGTTCGTAAGTCTAGGGTCTTCCGAATTCAGCGTATTCAGCATCAATATTGTTCGGTCTTTATTGTCCACTACAACGAGACACCATTCGCCTTTATCGACTTTCTTCACGAAGAATACTTTATCAAATTTCAAATACACTGAGTCCGCTCCACTATAATTCAGCGTCAGCGTCGCTGCCTTCGAAAAATCTAAACCCTCAATTCGGTTCTCGTTCATCACGAGGATCTTTGGGAAAAACCACATTGGGTAGACAAAGTACTGACTCGTTGGCTTATTCGCATATTTTTCAATGGCATACTCGACAAAAAGACTAATGAGCTTATCCCCAGCAAGAGAAGCGTTATAGATCGATTTCTTCAGATCTGCATACGTCACTGTGATAAAATACCTATAGGCAGCTACAACCTTCGAAGGGTTGCTATCTAAGTTATCAATCAATTGCGAAAGTGCTCTAGTGTCAGCGGGTTGCTCCTTTATTGGTTCGAATTCATAGTAGTTTTGAATCTTCTGAAGGATTTCTCCGGCCAGACCATTCGCGTAGGATATATTAGCGTTGAAACTCTCGTATAGAACATTGAACTCGGAGCTCTTTTCTTGGACCTCTTGGATTTGGGTTTGGGATTCCATTCGATTCTCTTTGAGAACTTTGGAGCATTCATGCATTTCTGCCATGAGCTCGTCAAGTCTCTTCTCATCGATTGATTGCTTGCATTTCAAGATAGCGCTTGCGAGGATATAACCAGGGCTTGTCGAAATGGAGTCGAACTCGCTGTCTTGGGGACGTGCGGGCATGATATCTTCGATCAAATAGTTGAAGGATTGATCAAGGGTTCTAAGACGTATCGTATTCTGCTGGAGAATCGAGTTGAATGTTTTTGAGTTCTCTTCGAATTCTTGCTTCCACTTCTTCAATCGAATCAGCAATGGTTCGATGCTTTTCGAAGCGTCGACTTGCAGTTTGGAGAGCAGCTGCTCCCTCTTGGATTTCGAAATCATCAGGTCCTTGCAAAAAGCTTCCAATTTTTTGTCGTTCATCTTCCTATGATGTGTTTAATAAAATCTTTCTAACCAAAAATTCTGATTTGATAAAAGCTTTGAAATCGAGATACTGATACTTACGAGCTCAAATTAATCAGTTTGTATGATTACAAAAATACTGGTTTCCTTAGACCTGTTTTTTTCCTTTGAAGATGTTTTAAGGTCCCTCTCTGCTTACAATCTTCGAGAAAGAAATCATGATTTGTCGTTTATATCAACCAAACAGCATGCAATTAGCTTCTAAATTTGTATGTACAATCCACCAATAATAAATATAAATCTAGCATTCTTTTACGAGTAAATCGCAACGCATTTATTAAACTTAACTGAAAAATCAACTCTTTTTTCTATATGAACAATATTATAGCACTTAGCAATTATTCTGAATAAAACCATCCATCGAGATCTTGTTGGTTGAAAGTTGGGACGTTAACATTTTTCGCCACAAAACTGTGTACTGTCATATACTTATTATAGACAGCGTCAAAATTAGCATAAGTGGTCGTTGTTTTCATCTGGTGCCAAGCAGCTCTCATCTTCTTCACACAATCTCCAAACTCTTTGATAGAAACGGTATTGAGAACGGTCCTTGCTTGCTCGATGATTTTCGAATCAATCGTGTACTCCATAGCTTTGCATGCGAGGAATAAGATTCCGCTTGCCACTAATGAATAGTCGAGACTCATGAAGTCACTGTGCATTAAAAACAGGTCGCATAAGAACTAAACCAAACAGAAAGAGTCAGAAAAATTTAGGGAATTTAAGTTACTGCAGCGCAGATTCGAACTTTATCTTCAACCTGGAGTAACGTAGCATAAATCTTCAAGAAATGCATCGCCGTAGGCGTGTTCAGCCTGAATTGCAGTTTCTTCAATATTTCTTTCTCCATGTCGATGAGCTGTTGGGCGGTATATTCATCCGCTGTGATATAAGCGTACTCATTTGCGTTCTCTTGTTTATAATACTCCTTCGACCGCTCATTAAACACACTGTAGAGAAAAAATAAAATTGGTTGGTGATAACAATAGAAATTATTATTACTCTGCTATCTTCATGCAGGTCACGCCAACAAGCTGCAGCTTTCCTTTCTCGATCTCCATCTGACTCAATACCCTGAAAATCGTAGTCAGCAAAACAATTTAGTCGCAATTGAATTTTTACCTGTCAATGTAACTTATACAGTAATGGAGTGTCTCGTCCATAACTTCGAAATGCACACTCACATCAATAAGCCAATCAATGAGAATACACCTCATTTGATCAGTGACTCCCTGCGAGCTAAGATAGTTCTTAATGGGCTTCATCTCTTTCTCTTTCTTTCTCAGCTGCGAGAAATAAGTCGCTAAATAGCGATCTGGCATCGAAGGGAGTGTGTAGCTGGTTGGAATAGGAATCTTGCCTTTCACAGGGGAGATGTTGTATTTGGAGTAGAGCTCAAGTTTGGTCTCAGCGAAGAACTTGTGGTTGAGAATTGACTCAGCAGAGGGTCTCTGCTGAGGGTCAATATTTAAGCATTGCCAGATGAGATCTAATCCATCTGGACCGATTCTCTCGTGAAGAAGTTTGAGCGATTTAAGCGCTGTTTCTCGGTTTGGAGTAAGGGTTTTGACCAGAGTTTTGTATTCAGTAGATGACTGACTTTTGGCAATATCAGGGAAATAAACGGAAGGCCAGTTTGGAAAAGTCGATTTGAAGGACCCAGAGTCGTTGAGACAGCTCCAATTATCGGAATTAGGCGACCCAACCAAACTAAAGATCTTGAACAGCTGGTCGATCTCAGTGTCTCCGTTAAACAGTGGGCTGTTCATCGCGATTTCAGCGAGCAAACATCCGAACGACCAAATGTCAATTTCGAAAGAGTAGACTGATTTTCGCAAGAGGAGCTCTGGGGCTCTGTACCACAGTCTTCTGGCTTCTCTGCCAGATCTCTCTCTATCTTTTGGATCCTAAAAGACCAACATACAGGTTAACAGTCTGAATCGAAGTCAATCTCAGTTACCTCAGGTGTGTAAGGGACGTGTGGAACACTTACTAATCTGCTCAGAGCAAAATCGCTGATTTTGACCTCGTGGTCTTTGGTAATGAGGATATTATCGCATTTCAAGTTACGATGGATGATTCCTCTTTGGTGGAGGTAAGCTAATCCTTTGATGACTTGATAGCCTATCGATTTGATAGTATCCAAAGGCATTTTGTAATCCGCAGGGTTTTTCAATTTGTCGCTGGTGATGCAATCCAATCTTGTGATTGTAGGTTTCTTATCATACAACTTCATGAATTCTTTCATGTTGTATTCATAGAACTCAGAGCAAATCTCGACTACATCTTTCTTTGCTTCGACCTCTCGAATCCTATTTATTTCGTTCGATTTTATACTTCAGCTCTTAGAATTTACTTTGTAATATTTGGATGCTCAATACTGCTGAGATAGCTGATTTCTCTCAAAATAGAGGTCGGAAGACCGTCATCGTGGCCTGCGTTTGCTTTTCCAATATTGACTTTCCTTATAATATGCTACGCAAATGATTATTTTCAGGCTCAGGTATATAGAGGAGAGAAAGGTTACCTGTTCTCCACTCAACCTCGACGTTGCTTTGAAGACCATTCCCTTCGATCGGCGCTCCACAATGCACGTTTTTTTGGCATATTTGAAAGCAATCGGGAGGGCTTGGATCGCATGGATTTTTTTCCACAGTCTTTTATCATTACAGAGCTGGTTCCAATACTTGTTGACATACTGCAGACTATTGAGGATGTCTGTTGGTTGGAGATACGACGCAAGAACAAGATGGACATCAAATGGGAGAGAATGGAGGCTAATCTTTTTAGTGTGAGAGATTTCTTTCTTGGCTTGAAGAACTGGAGTGATATCTTTCATCTTCTTGTAGCCGTATCTTTTGATTGATAATTTTCGAGAGTTGTTGGAAGTATCATAATTTTCTTTCTCAAAATCCATTCTCTTTTTAACAAGGTAGGTGTCTCGTTGGTTGCTTGGTTGCTTATTGTAATTGGTGGAAGGGTATAATCCTCTTTGTTTTGGTGGACTGAAGGTAATTCGGTTCATTGAAGAGAAATGGGCCGGTTTTGGTTGCTTGAAAATTTGAAAATTTGGATTTATTTGATTAATTTTCTGTTGCTAAGGTTATGGCATAATAAAATTCAAAATCAAATTTTATTTTGCAGAGTTTAACAGTCAACTTAAACTATTATTGAAATTTGTGTGTGCGGAGAAAGTGTTGCACACAGCCTACGACTTTAATAGACTGCGGCTATAATCTTCAGAATATAAAACCATCCAATAAGAAGTTGCTTCGCAAGGTAGTATATAGGTAGGGCCGTTAAGTAAAGAGAAAGTTGCATTGGAAAAAAGTAAATGTATGTTCAGTGTTTTAGATCTACCAGATATGGGTGTGCCTATATTGCTCATGTGTTTGCTTTGGCAAGTATCCACGAGCTCTTTTCATAGCTGCTTCATTTCGTGTTTAGCGTTCCAAGAGGAAGCAGAACAATCCCCAATCCTATGTCGCGATTGGGTGATGAAGTTAGCCTCGATAGGATAAGTTGCTGAAAGATGCTAAATTTCGCTTGAGTTTGATATCATGCAATTAATTTATGATTCCATTGCATCATGACCACAAAAATTATAAAGGTACATGCTCAGCAAACTATTTGAAAGAAGACTAATAAAATGAGGAGATTCTTTGAGAGCTTTTAAATGAGCTTCTTCTTGGAAAAATCCTGGACTGCATGAAGCATGAATCTATTAGTCAATTTCGACTTCTATTAATGTGCTATCAGAGTGCTTTAATTGGGAAAAGGACGATCTTAGAAATTTCCATCACATCCAAATTTCAACTCATATTACCTCTGAAAAAACAAATATTGTCAAGAATGAATATTGTATATAACTATGCGCATGAGACACTAGGATTGTTCCTTTTCATCTTCGAGACATTCATCTCGTTCAGTTAGATTTGCAAATGGAACCAATCTAGGCATTAGGATGCCTTTTTGATTATGTCGCATCAAAGCGTCAACCATTAACGAATGAAAAATATCAACTTAGCACAGTGGCGAGTTATTGAGCCGCAAAAGTTGACATCTGTTATCCATGAGCTAAGAAATTAATATAAAATCGTCGTTTTTTTTTTATTTTAATCTCTCAGTTAATCGTTTCTTCGGTTCTCATTGAGCCCAACTTACAAGCAAAAAATAAATCTCAAGCTCAAGTCTCAAAGAGATATAATATCAGTAAACCTCGCATTACATCAGCAAAAATATAAGTTTCCAGCTGCTTAGACATGAATCCAAATGACTCAGCAAATGAAGAAGACTCATTACTCAAGAATGATCTGGAACTAACCGTAATGACTAACTCATTACCAAAACATAATGCCAACTTGGCACTTCTTCACTTGTATTTGCTTCATTAGACCAAAGAGAAACCTGAAGATCGCCCAGAAAAAGAAAAGCCATCCACAACGAGCACTAAGGAGGGTTGCTGCAAAAGATTGTGCTCATGTTTGCATAGAAAAACTGAAAAAACAAGACATATAACTTTCGACTCTCCACCAAAAGTTACGCCTTCCAACCATCAGAAAAATATCATCAAAAACACGAAATATTCAATTTTGACATTCATTCCTCTTGTACTCTGGAATCAATTCAAATATTTTGCAAATCTGTTCTTTTTAGTAACGGCGTTGTCGCAACTATACCCACCGCTGAAAGTTGGTAAATTCCGCTCTAATTTATCAGCGTTAGCAAGTTTGGATAGGATTTACAATCACATACATCAGCCCGCTCTTGTTTGTCCTCTTCCTCACAATGATCAAAGAACTCCTGGATGATCTTAACAGATACAAAAAAGACCGTGAAGCCAATTGCACTAGATATGAGTGAGTGCTTCCACATTCTTTCTCTCTCATTATTAATTAATACTATTCATTTCTTCAGGTTAATGACACCGCAGGGTTTTCAATCTATTCCTAGCAGTCAGCTGAAAGTTGGAGATATTATTCAGATTGAAGGTGGGCAAAGAATACCTGCAGACTGTATTCTTTTACATTCAAGGTAAATATATCCAACACGCTTATTAGGTTCTTATCTGGATTAAATGAAAAGTGAGCCTTCAGGTTCGATTTTTCTCAAGACTGATCAACTAGATGGTGAAACAGATTGGAAAGTCAGGTAAATTTGCTCAATACAGAGACGAAATCATTTAATATAATATTTTAGGAAAGCAACAAGATTCACGCATAAATATTACAACGAGAACAACACTCTGCTTGGGATCAAAGGAGCATCATTGACAATAAATCCTCCTATTGTGAATATTTACGAATTCGTGGGACTTTTTGAAAAAGCGGCTGATTCGGAAACAAATGGTGTAGAGATTAAAGAGCCTCTAGGCCTTGAAAACACAATGTGGGCAAGCACGGTTTTGACATCGGGAAAAGTGCTTGCCATGGTGATTTACGCAGGCACTGAGATGAGAATAGTGATGAATTCGAGGTCCCCGAGATCGAAAATCGGAAAGCTGGATCTCGAGATAAACACTCTATCAAAGTTGCTATTTGCGCTGCTTCTTGGCATGTCAGTGATGATAAACGCTCTCGACGGTTTTGGAGAAAGATGGTACATCAAAATTGCTAGATTCATGCTGTTGCTTTCTCCAGTCATCCCTATCAGCCTTCGTGTGAACTTGGAATTTGCGAAGTTGGTTTACTCTTGGCAAATCGACCATGACAAAGGCATTCCTGGAACAGTTGTTCGCAATTCCACCATTCCCGAAGAGCTAGGTCGCATTCAATTCCTTCTGACTGATAAGACAGGCACTCTGACTCAAAACGAAATGATCTTTAAAAAACTCTCTCTTGAATTCGGATTGTACGAACCAGAAAAGATCCCTGAAATTCGAGCTATTCTCGATAAGCAATGTCAAAAGCACGATGGGCCTCTCGCTGACTACTCAGCTCGGGTAAGTGAGGCTCAAGGGAATAAGAGACTATTCAAACGAGACAAAGAAACAATTATCCGAGACGTTGTCTCCGCAATGAGTCTTTGTCATAATGTAACTCCTATAATCGAAAATGGGGAAAAAATGTACCAGGGCTCCAGTCCCGACGAGATCGCGCTTGTCCAAATTGCCGAAACAATGGGCTTTACGCTCGTTGCTCGAGACGACAACATTATCAGTATCACAAATATCACTGGCCAGCAAGAAGACTACAAAATCTTAGCTAATTTCCCTTTCTCCAGCTCAACAAAAAGAATGGGAATCATTTTACAGCACGTTCAGAGCGGAAGATACATCTTTTATCTCAAGGGCGCGGATACTGTGATGAAAGACCGCGTCCCTGACAAGCAGAAGGCTTTTCTCATGGAAGAGTGTGAAGTATTGGCTAGAGAGGGACTTAGGACGCTCGTTTTTTCGCAGAAATATCTTCTCCCCTCTGAATACGAAGCCTGGAGAAAAAAGTACGACGAAGCGACCCACTCTATGGTAAACCGCGAGAACAGAACTCAAGAAGTAATCGAATCGCTTGAAAAAGACATGGAGTTCCTTTGCGTGTCTGGTGTCGAGGATAAGCTGCAAGATAATGTTTGTGCTACTCTAGAGACTCTACGAAACGCTGGGATTAAAGTATGGATGCTGACGGGTGACAAAGTCGAAACGGCTATTTGCATCGCGATTTCCGCAGGGATCAAGTCTTCGTCGCAATCGCTGTACATTATGAAGGATATGAGCAACTTGATTGAGATCAACCACCATCTCCAGAAATTTGACAGCATGCGAGATTGTGTACTAGTAATTGATGGAGCAACGCTCGCTGTTGCGATAGAGAAAATCGAGAAAACTTTTTATTCAATCGCCTGCAAAGCTCCCGCGGTAGTGTGTTGCCGGTGTTCCCCAACACAGAAAGCCCAGATCGCTGAAGGAATAAAGCGGTATGCGAATATGAAGGTCTGCTGCATAGGAGATGGAGGAAACGATGTGGGGATGATCCAGACGGCGGATGTTGGAATTGGTATTGAAGGAAAGGAAGGAAAGCAAGCAGCGCTTGCAGCTGATTATTCGATATTACAATTCAATAGTTTGAATAAGCTCTTTCTATGGCATGGAAGGCTTGCTTATAAGCGGTCCGCGATGCTCTCCCAATTCATTTTTCATCGCGGTCTCATAATCTCAATCATCCAAGTTTACTTCAGCATCACGTTCTACTATATAGCGATATCAATCTACCATGGAGTTCTTCTGCTCGGATACGCCACAGTCTTCACGTTTTTGCCAGTTTTCAGTTTGGTATACTTCCTCCACATTAGAACTCTTTCTCACACTCTAAATAGATTTTTGATGAGGACATCGATTTAGAACGAGCGTTGATATACCCTCCGCTATATAAAACTCTACATAAAGGGAGAGCATTGAACAAAAAAACCTTTTTAGGTTGGGTGTTCATGAGTATTTACCAGGTAAAAACACAATAAACTCGACACATTCATCTTAATAATTTTCTCACCTCTTTCAAGGGATTCGTTATCTTGATTCTGGGTGTCCATCTCTTTGAAGATTCGTTTGTAAATATCGTGACGATAACATTCAGTGCGCTGATACTTTCAGAATACATGAACGTTCTAACTTCTGTAAGGAGCAGTTACCTAAAAGTATGAAGTGGCTAAATTTTTGAATAGGTTCACAAAATAACAAAAGTGCTGGTGCTGTCGCTTGTGTTGTCGCTTTTGGTTTATGTGCTCACGTGCTACCTGCTGCGGGATATTATTCGTTTGAGAAGCATTGATGAAATCTTCGTGTTCAAAATTCTGATACTGACTTTGATAAGCTGGGCGCCCATCTGGATTTTCAATATTACGAAGAGAATTGTTGATCCTACAGATTTTGAAAGAGTTATGAGAACAGCTCGACAATCTATGCCGATCCATGAGAGTCCAAATATCCCCGCAGGAAAGATCCGTTTAAGAATTGAATAGTTTGAGAATATTTTGATATTTGTGAGACTATCATTTTCCATTTATTTGGAGCGCTTCATTAATACCAAATTTAATTGGTCATTTCTCATTCCTTTTAGTCATATTCCATGTAATTTCAATGCAAACTAATACCGAAAATCAAAATGTATCTCAAATGGCCTACTCAGGAATATTTCCTTAAAAAATGACTTTTGGAAAGGTATGAAACCTGTATGTTGATAAAATTTGCCTTGACAGATATATATATATGGTATATCTGTCAAGGCAGTTTAGTAATCTGCTAAATTTTGAAGAATTGCAATTCTACCACCACCTCATCATCTATCATTAAAGGAATTTTTCTCTTTCTGAAGATGTGGGAAAATCGACAAAGAAATTTGCTAACGTTCTCACAAAACCAGTGATTGACGAAGTCGTTAACAGATAATCTTTATTATAAATTCTTAATTCGCGGCAAAATCAGATTTCAATTAACGATTGTCGGTTTGGTGCTCTGTGAACAAAACTTCTCATAAAATCAATTACACAGGAGCAATAATCTGATACATCGATCAAGCATGTTATGTTCAACCTTACCCAAATTTCTTAACGCTTTCCTTAAGAAGCAAGAAGCTAAGAATTCTAAAGAATTTCACTTGTCACTTCACCATCCCCTCGCTGGACCCCTCCATATTGCTTCTAACATTTCAAATCTCCCAAATTCTTTTTCAAACACTATCCACAGTCTCAGACAGGTCCCACATTCAGACCTGCTTGGCAAGAAATCGACAAAATGGGAGCAATCGATCGCTGAGATGGAGAATACCCTCCAGCGATCGCAAATAAAGCAACTTGAATTTAATCTACAAAAGATGTCCCAACTAAACCAGCAGTCTCTCCAATCGATCAAAACCCTTGAGAGCAAGGTTCTCTACTACCAAAATAAAGTGAAAGCTTTTAGCTCGTCCTACAACAAGCTTATAAACTTGATCAACCTGATCCTGAGAAAGGTGGTTCAAAATCTCTTGCAGAATAAAGACTTTTTTGTTCAAGCCACTCTTAATGAGCGGCAAGTCCAGCAGCAAATTCACTCAGTAATCCAGGAGGAGATGCTGGAGCTCAAGTCAACGTTCAAAGAAATTGAAAGTAAAATTTCAAGATTGAACCAGGCGTACCTCACGGAGAAATCTTGCTTAGAGGACACCACTAACTACTCAAAAAGTCATAGGAGTAGGGCTAAACAAGTCCTACCGGACGAAGACACCACTAACCCTCATTTTTCTTTCGATAGAACGTACTTTAATCCAAACATGTCAGAACAACAGTTCTTTCTGAGTAATAATTTCAGCGTGGTGCCTCGACAGGAAAACCTTGAATGCGATAAAGAGAATCACAAAATCTCAGAACAGAGTCTAGAGCTGTCATTCAGTCGGAACCTACGCTCGATTTCTCCTGCGAAGACAAGCTACCATAATGATCAGTTGGAGAGAAGCACCAGGCGGCAGAATGATACGGCAGATAAAGAGAACAAGAACTTTATGAAAAGTCTATCAAAGAGCTCATTGAGGAAAATCGATGATGGCCACCTCCATATGGACAGTGTGAGACAAATGGCATCGACTTCTGGGAATACGAATAAGGCAACCTCAGAAGACGAATTCGAGCACAACCATGCGTCTGAAAGCTTACCCAGAACGAGAGAACCAGAGATTTCTCTCAAAGAACAAATAAACGGACGACTTTCAGTTGGCCGAAAACTTAACACTAGCCGAGTGAACTCAGTTGCGAGCTCTTGTCTACCAGAGTCTGCAAACTCCTCTATCAGCACCACCACCAAAAGAGTTTTCAGTAGACTACCCAGCGCGAAAAGCAGTTGCCGATCGTCGACAAAAGGTTCTCCCCTTAAAATGGGGAAATTTGAGAGAATGATCGATAAACCGGTAGACTCCAATGTAAAGAACAGAAGTTTGAGCAACCCTCGATTTATACTTGAAAGAAGCAAAGCTCAAACTACTCAAACCAAAACTGGACAAGGATTCACTAAGGTTGCAGATAGTCCAGGTACGAGGACAGATCGAATAAAGCAGCCTTCACCACAAAAGGAGAGACAAGTACAACGGGATGTACAATGTATTGAATTTCCTCTACAATCAAATTCAAGCAAAATTTTCAAGTTGACATTGGAGAAACCAGGTCTATATCAGGTGAGAGACTCATCTCCTTTTACTCAAAAAACCGTTCGATAGGAAGCATTTTAGATGCTTTAGCTGAAGGCTTTTAAAAAAATATAGTACCTAGGTGTATTTTGATAATTGTCTCTTATATGAGATTGGATATTCCGATCTTTTTTTCTGTTGTTATTGTTGTTTTGAATGTTAAATCTTATCATTGGAATTAATACGTTAAATCATTTAAAATTTCAAATTTATCTGAAACTTCAAGAAAGTATCTTATTTTCATATTCGACAAAATCTTCAATGCTTTTAACTAATGAGCGAAGGACTCGTTCCAGCAAATCAGGTAAATATGAACGATTACCTTCGTTGCTTCATAGCATTCTAAACATAGGCCTTGGAATGCCCAAAAAATCAGCGCTTCGTTCTGAACCTCGTCATATCGTAGACAATAGAGTCGACCAGGCGCTGTCTCACTTGAAAGAAAACATAGAGAATGTAGCTCCTAACTATCAGGGAGGAGGCTCAGTTGACACGAAAAACGCAAGACAAACCCATAATTTACATATTCAGATGAATGAGGAGAATCTGAAGAAAGGAGGTATTAAAAGCAGATCTCGTGGAGAGACTCCAGACACTGAGGTCTCACGCTCGTTAGCTCTAGTGGCGTCGAATGCTTCACGAATACTTGCTAATATTACAAACACAATTGAAACGCATTCTAAAATATCTCGTCACGAGCGAGAAACCAGAGGAGTCTACAATCTGAACATGACCGAAGCCAAGCATAGGGCATTGACCGAAGGATCTGAGCGCGAAGATCAAGAAAAAGTGAAAAACCTACGCAATGCCCCAACTTCGGGCTGGTTCCTGCAAAATAATGTCAAGTCAAATCGCACTACAGGATCGTTGTCTTTGGAGAAACTTTCACCCAGGAATGCTGAGATCACTCAGAAAAACACACAAAATCTGCATATCCTTGAAGATTGGAAATCGGACCAAGGATATGAAGAGTTGGCTGGAAATGAAAAGAAAAAAGAAAAGGTTTCCTGTGGCAATATGTATGGCTCGCTTACTCTTTGTGAGACGAATTGGCGTGAAGCTTTGACCAGCAATAATGCTGGTAGATCACAAGGAGGAGCCAAAACAGCTCGCGACTGTAATAGTCGAGAAGACAGGTCTTATTTTATTCCTTTTGATCCAAGAAAGGAAAAACGAAGAGCTACATGCCTTGTAAATCAAACTGATATTATCGCTTGTCAACAATACGAAGAATTCGGAGTCTCACATTCTCTTGACATCGTACCTGATGATCTATTATATCCGAAATTATCAGACACGCTCCACAAGGAGAAATTTCAAGACCAACTCTCCACTGAATATCAAAAGTATGGGACGCTCCCCCAGCCAAAGGAAACCATGAAAGTTGACTTTGAAAAGAAGTACCTTGAACAGAAAAAGAAAAGCATGGTTCTTGAGAAAGAAGTTCTGGATTTGAAGAAAGAGCTCTATGAGTTAAGAGAGACAGTTAAATCTCAGAGAAAAGAAAAGAAAGACGTTGAAATTCTAATCAAAATAAAGGAAGATCAGCAGCTATCGATCTCTAAACTAGAGAGAGAAAAAGCTGAGTACATGCAACAGATAGCCGATCTTAATTCTGAACTTGAAGGATTAAGAAAGCAGTTTCAAAATAAGCTCTTTACCTTTACAAACGTTATCTCCCAACTACAAGAAGAAATCCAAACGCTCCAAATTCAAGCGAATCAAAAGAACATCGAAAGCAAATTCATCGACAAGAAATTACACGAAGAACTTCCCAGTTACAGGCATCATGACTATGGAATAGATGCTAATATCTGCATGGAGCATCAGCTATCTGTGAAAGACGCAGACCAAAGTCACAAGTCGATGATGAAGTTTGTAGATTGTGTTACCGAGCTTGTAATTGAATGTTCCCCATCTAATGCGTTTGTTGGAAGTAGACCGACGCTGAAGGAAAATTGGAAATGGATTAAGAATATGGTGAAAGATTATATGGTGATCAAAAGAAAGCAGCCTGAGCTGAATGAGAGTGATGAAATATCAAGAGCCTGCATGGATTTTCTCCTTGTAAAAGAAAAGAAGGGGATTATTCCGTCATTGCATCAGATTCTTGTGGAAAACAAGAGACTCGGGCAAATGCTTTCGGAATGCAAAATGATGCACAGGATTGAGAATCAAGGGTCCTGCCCTGCGGTCCTTGAGGAGAGAAACGGTGTTCAAGATAAAAAATAAATTCTTATTGGTGGGGACTTTCCAGAAGAACGAAAACGAACTTGAAGTGCCTCGCTGATTAATCTGATAAATAAACATCAGAGAGGAAAAGAAAAAGTGCTCATTTCAATTATTCATTCAAAATTGTAGAAGATTCATCTATTTATCTATTTATGTATTTCTTTAACTGCTTTATTATTTATTTGGATTTTCCTTTATAACCAACCATTTCATTCCATAATACAAACATTTTCCGATTTGAACCAGCTGAGAATTCTAACTCTACACATGTTTCCTAAATATTTCTAATATCGGAATAGATCGAAATTGGTTAACCATAGTAGTGAATCAGAGGAGGTGTTGCCTTAAAATCAATTTTACAACCGAGTAGTAGCTACTGCTTTTGTACACTATCAAGATCAAATGATAGAAATCAGAACCATCCGATAACATCTAGTATTTACTTGTTGTGAAACAAAATATTTTCTCTGAAAAAAGGTATCAGATTTCAAAACTAACACGAAGTATTAATTAACTGAGCTTTTAGCTTAATTGTGTTAAATTAGATGAAATATAAACGGAAAACTTTCTTCTTAAGTAGATGCTATGTGTAGTTGTACAGTGCTTCAATTGTATTTGCTTTTGGAACCCTTACCTTTCTTCATTTTCCAAAAAATACCAAATACAGAAGTTGTTTGAGATATTTGAGAGATTTCAGTTTTGTTACTTTGGGATGAATAAGAATTTTGAATAAACCGAATGGATTTCTAAGAATACCTTTACAACTAGCGAATGTTAAGAACCAAAATTAACCCTTTATTTTTCGTATACTGATTAGAAAGCAGTTTTATTTCTAACAATTCGAAATTAATTATATTATATGAAATGCAAGAAAATCAGATCTAAATTGCATTCAAATGATTCATATCGAGATTCCTTTGACTTTATTTCAAATGGATGATAATTTTTGGCAGCTAACTTTCTGAAACTAAAAAATTTAGGAGAGCTAATCTCCTTTGTCTCACTCACGGATTGGTTTGAAAAGTGAGATTTTCCTTCATTTGAAAAGACTTTGAAGAAGCCAAAGATTATGCGAACATCTTTTTCGTTGAGGAAAAGATAGGATCCAAAAATGTATCTAGCGTTTGAAACTGAGTAAATGAATGGCTGTGCTGATTACAATGAAAAAAATGTTGGATAATTGTAATGTTCTTAAACGCTTTGATCTTAAAAACAATTTCTTGACCCCTCAACACTATCGCAGAATTTCCTTGGAGTCAAGGCTTATAATTAAGATCTGTTACTCTATCTTTGAGCGAAGGAAAGCTTGCTACAGCTCAGTCTGATCCAGA
>ENA-UOTX01000878-UOTX01000878.1-compost-metagenome-genome-assembly--contig:-NODE-878-length-27992-cov-12.645209_pt1 | contig 27992 bp, 10 predicted proteins | sample MGYA00238143_ERZ746982 | MGnify/ENA primary metagenome ERZ746982 (study PRJEB28758, sample SAMN06268862) | compost metagenome | isolation source: single cell | place: USA: California, Emeryville, Joint... | reverse complement strand
TGGTGCCAATTAGAGAGTATTTCTCTTTGCAGATGTTGACAGAACATACTTTTTCCTGAGCCAGCTTGCCCAGTCAAGAGTAAAATTTTTGGGTCTTTGAAGCTTTGAGAGGTTAAGAATTGTCTTTCTATTTCATATAATAGTTCCAACAACCGGTTTTCGCCAGTCGTGCTGCCATGATAAATCGTCAAAGGTTCCACAAACAGATTTAACTCTTTTTCAAGGCTCGTATCATTCATAATTTTTTCTTGGTATTGCTGGAATTTGATAAGTAGCACGGAGAGATTAACACATGAAGTGTGATCTTTACCGCTTGTAAGGTTTTCGAAATATTTTTGATGAAGTTTCGCAGTTTCTTCAATGAACGGATCAGAAATTTGAGTAGAAAATGCTTCTTCATCAGGTGCTGACTTAATGCTCTCCTCTCTCAGAGCTTTGGACACAGAATCGAGGCATAAGTTCGCAGTAGAAGGATGGTTATCCTGGGGTTGGGAACTATCTAAAATTATTCGAGGTTGAGCAGGCCCAAAACAGTCGTTTTGAGGCTGAATATCCATAAGCCCTTTTGCCAGCTCAGGTTTTCTCGCTTTCGATCGCTCGTTCTGAGAGGTTTGCTGAATATTGTTGCCTTTTGTAAAATTTTGAGAGATCATGTGTTTTTATTTTTGGAATTGAGATTTGATTATATTTTGTAACCTAATCTACATCTACAAATTACTACATCATAAGAATCCCAAATTCAATTTAATGTAGCCTGTGAAAGAGAAATATCGTTCAAGAAGAATGAGAAGCATGTAACAGTGTATTTACTGACTCAGGAAGACAGACCAATAACCCCGCCTCCCAGTTCATAGAATTAACAAGCATGTAAATTTGTTTTTCTCCGTCGGTCTCATGTATAACATTAATGTGTGCAATTCTAAAACCTCTTAAATCTTCACCATGATAGCCAGCTGCAAATCAGTAATGGTAGTTCACTAAATACATTGTACTTAGTTTCGAATTTAGGAGAGAAAAATTAATAAAGACGAGTAAGAAATATTAATTCTGGTACTGTGCAACATTCTCGACGCGTCTATACTTAAATGAAGAGCAACGCTAACTTGTGCACCAAAGGATGAAATTCCTTCGTTAATTGAAGCCCTAATCAAACCCCTGGACTGTTTCTTGTGTGCTGGCTCCTTTTTTGATCTAATTAATACATATTAATGACTTGGCTGTATATAGCATCAGCTTGGAGCGTACAAGCTCGCAGAATGTATTCTCAGCTGGCTTCAGTTGGACTCTTTCTGTATTTCATCTGTCATTTGAATGAGATTAAAGAAAAATGCCAACAAAAAATGTAAATTACTCAGTAATATACTGTGGATTTATCCAAGAAAATGACTGTTTTAGACTCTAAATCCTCTTTAAGAGGAATTAAAACCATTAAAATCCTTTTTTTGACTCATAATTTCCAGTAGTCGAGTCCTTCAGACTTTCAAACTGCGAGAAGAGTTGAGAGAAGAAAAACTTTAGCTCCAGAGAAGATCTCGGGCAGAGTTCATTATCCAAAATCAAGACGATTTCTTTAGAAAAGAAAGGATGTGTTAATATAACGTCAATAAACGTCCCGCGATCGAATGGGCGAGTTCCTACTTTGGAAAAGCTTCCGGAGCAGAGGGCGGAAATAGAAAATAGTTGCAGTGAACCAGCGTCCTCGTTTCCGAATAACACCACTTGGAGCAAATTGAAAAATTTAAAATTGTCCTCAAATAGAATTGGAGATGGAGGAGCCGTTTCAATTGGATCAAATACCTCTTGGGCAAATCTTGAATGGCTCTACTTATGGGAAAATGAGATAGGAGATAAGGGTGCCATAGCTCTAGGAGCTAACACCTTTCATTAGTGGTTTCCATAAAGCCTTGATTCAACGCGAATTTATTTGAGTTGCTCTCTGTATGTTTGCCAACGACTTTGTTAAAACTTATTTCAAATAATTCAAATAATCTGAACAAATTTGCACTGTAGAATGTGATAAAAGAAAGTCTTATCGTTGTTTCATTCCAATATCAACAAAACTTTGATGAACCACAGGGTAACTTTCGATTTTGGAGAAGTTGTTGATAGCAAATAGCAAACGTTTAATGAAGGGTAACCGATTTCCCAGGTATCATTTCAGTCAATCATCGCCATTTTCTCAGCACAATGCAACTTAGAATTGTGGTTCCCAAATAAACGATGCTCAGTAGTGAGACATTGTAAACTCATTCATAGCTTCGTCTTATGATATGAAAGTTTATTTTCCATTCTTAATAGATTATTGCCTTATTCGAAGCAAAGAGAGATCAGTCTGAAGAAATATTTTTGTCGATAAAATGGATTCGATCCCATATTGTGGGATTTCACAAATGCACACGAAAATGAGGGTCATTAAAAAGACAAAATAGCCAACAATGTCGGATATTAATTCTAAACCAATTATAGATCGATTTTAGGAGTTATACCGCAAAGGCTTTGATGAATCACGATGAGGCAGCATCGAGAAGCAAATTTACACAATAACAATACATAAGTCAAAGGAAAGATTCAAGTATGTATAATACATTGGTAGTCAATAACTGAAAATTTCACCGCGGCCTTAAAGTGCATGTTAGCAGAGTAATGACAGATTGATCTTGTATGTTATAATCAGCAAGAGATCTACCGCTTTCGAGTAATTGACCAGAGAAAATTAGTCTTATTACATCTTGAGGAATGCTTTCTTTTTCTTGTAGAATCTTTTTTATGCTATCAATTGAGTCAAAGGCCTTTACGTCAAGTGTGATGACTTTTCCCGGGAGAGTCTTGATATGGATCTGAATCGCTCCGCTATCTTTAAGCACTTTTTCCTCTTTAAGAGGTTCGTTGTTAAGATTTGATTCTTTATCAGTCAAAATTCCTTCATTTGCTGGAATATTGACTTCCGAGATGTTGATAGAAACTGAGTTTTCGCTTCCGAGGGCGATAGATTTTCCATTTGAAGTTCCCATAATAAGTTTATCGAGAGCCGATCGAAGTTTTTTGAGCTGTAAAGCTATGAATCAATTTCTGTTTAGATTTTATTTCGTCTGATAATTTCACGTGTTTTTCTTTTAGATACTCTGGTCAGAATTGATAAAACAAGATCCTGTCACGTTTTTTGATTTAGTTGAAAATTTTTGAATCTTTTCCTTGATTTTACATCCTCATTACTACAAAATGAAAGGCAAGCTCATTGCAAGTTGTCTCCAACGCTGCCGTTTCCAAAAGCAAGATATGATACTTCATTGCAGACCTTCTCCTTTCTATCGAGTGTGAGATCTTTTTCCAGAACGTATTTTTTTTTTCTCGAATAGCATATCACAGGAGAAATCAGGCTCACTTGCTTTTTGATAACTTTAATTTGTGTCTCAAGGAAGTGCGATTTGTAGCATAGCAGCAAAGCAAAACATCTTTAGAAAGGCCCTCTAAAAGAACGAAATTCAAATTGAACAAAGCGTCCTAAAAGTCAATTTGACAGTCCTATTGTCCACTCTGACCCAATTTATAACCAACATCAAGACTATTTGCTGGTTATATATTCTTTCCCAGAACAAAAGGAGTTCAAATTGCTATAAAATATTCTCAAAAGATTGGAAACTAGAAATGATTCACAAGGTATTAATTTAACAGAAGCTCATTGTCCCAAATGACGATGGTTTACTTTATCGGAGAATTTTTGAAAATTTCTGTTAGAAAACGAAGGTACATGTTCATTCAGTTGACTCTCAAAAAAATTTACTCTAATAGCAGAGATATATTATCTGTTTGCCTCAGAAACAATTGCAACTTTTATCAGTATCTACCTTCGAGGAAGCCTTTTCCTTAATTTTGTTTTTCTTTCCGGATGTCGCTTCTTGATCGTAGAATCTTATTGCCAAGAGAAAAAAGGCAAGTTCAATACTCGTTGTATCCAGCACAGACGTTTCCAAGAACAAAAAATTATTCTTCCTTGCAAATTCGAGCCCTTCTTCTGTTGTCACTGCACGGGATTCTTCAAGGTCACATTTATTTCCAATCAGTATAACTGTAGGATTTAATAGTCCGTTCTTTTTGATAGCTTGGATAAGCGTCTTAAGGCTTTCGAAAGAAGTGCGGTTTGTCACGTCGTAGCAGAGCCTAACACCATTCGCACCTCTGAGATAAGCACTTCGAATCGAAAAATATGCAGGTGCTCCAGAAAGGTCCCAAATTGCTAATCGATGTATTTGATCGTCGATAACAATGTCTTTAGCCCTAAATTCAACACCGATTGTTGTGTCTTAGGCCAAACTAACCCTTTTTTCTGAAAATTGCCTATAATACATGTTTTCCCAATACGAGCATCACCAAAAAGAACAATCTTGAACCGGAAATCCCTAGCGGTGACATCTGGCGGCAGTAGGTTCAGTGACTCTGTGGGCAACGATGTCTGCGCTTCCCTTTTTTGTGGAAATTATTTTTATTTCTGTATTTCGCAATGAGTCTTAATGATTCACGATATGTTCAATGATTATCGAATCAAAAGTAGTTAGTTTGAAATTTCAATAAGTATCATTACGCAATTTCACAATTCATTTAGTATATAAGCCGAATCTCGAGTGTCAGTGATGAAGATGTAATGCAATACACAACGATATAAGAAATAAGACTAATAAAATGAGTATCATCATAGCTATTATAAATAAATGGGAAAAAATGATTGATGTTTAATCATGGGATACTTGAATTTTCCTCTCATACTTTTTTGTTTTGGCCTGGACCTCTCATTACCATCGTATTTGCCACGTTACCTGAGGATTCTTCTTCATATTCATCATCAAGGTTTTCGCGGTCCTCGCGCGCCTTCTTCGCTTCCCGTAGAGCCTGAAGATGCTCTTCGATGTGCTGCTTGTATTTCATCTTTAGCGTAGTAGTATTTTTCAGCTGCTTTTCAAGGTACTTCACATAACTAATTTTCCTTCTTTACCATCATTCAACAAGGTAAGGCTTACTTGAGCATTTCATGGTCGTCGATCTGATTTTCGTTTTCTTTTCGATTCTTGATCAGAGTTTTATTTGCGGCGTAGCTGGACCCCAAAAACGATAAGGCAATAAAGGCAAATTTTCTATTTACCTCGCGAACATCATGAAGTACATGTAAATACGATTTTTGAAATCAATATTCAAGTGTCTTTCGATCCTCATCATTGTCATTGGCGCATGATAGATCTCTTCCAGTAGCATATACATGAAAAAGACCGAGACGTAGTTATTCGCCATTCCAATTATCAAATCCTAGTAACAATTAAACGGGAATAATGCATGTTCTATACAATTTTCATATTGGGTGGTGTCAGTAGCCATAATAACAACTTTGGATCTTCCTTAATGTACTTGATTCCTGAAGAACAGAAAGAAATTGATTAATTAGCCTTTGGAAAAATGATTACTTGAGAGATATTCCAGCTTTTTTCGAATCGTCTTATTTTTCGCGAGTTTATGGAGCATGTTGCCACCGTCAGGTCTGAGAATGCCTATTGTGGTATGTTACCCTCGGAAAGCGTTGAAATGAATCTTACTGTCGATCAGTTTCACATGCACTGCATTAGTCCTTAACGCTCCTTTGCTTATCATGTCATTCATGTGTTCATCTTCGCCATCATCTTCAAAATTTGATATTCTGTTCATTTGTCGCAGCATAGTCTGGAAACTCGCGTCCGGAGTGACCGACGGCCCATCGAAGCTTTTGTTTGCATGAACTTGAGAGGGTTCGTCTCCTTTAGCTTCAAATTTCTCAGGTGTCTTATCTGTTAAGGGTTGTCATGCTTTTTTTTTTAAAGGAATCAATTACATATTTCTTTCCAAATTTTTTCGACCTCGCGGTCGCCTAATGCATCCGTCCTCAAAAAACAATTCTCTTCGAGTATAAGAGAGCAGTGTTTGCTGAATCTGGTGAACGTACCCGGGTTGAATGTCATACTGCGCCAGAGTTCCAGACGGCAGTTGATATTCAAGTATTCTTTTTGGTAACCTGTCCATAATTTAACTCTAATGCAAAATAAGCTCACATAAAGGCAATTATCATAAATTTACTTTTTTGAAAGACTGAATAGATTCCATACTTTCAGAATCCTATCCCTCGCGATTTCTTCTAATTCCTTTGCCTTCTGGCTATTCATGAGATCACCCGACTGCTTTCCCTCAGCTTCTGGACGATGTTGAGGGGAATTGTTCTGAATGCTCTCGTCTTGGCTCGCTTCTATCCGCGAATCGTCTTCCCTTTCTTCGTCTTTGGACTCTTCTTGCCGATTCTGAACGATTTTTGCCCTGATACCTCCCGGGAGGGGACTTGAATCACGTAGTTCCAATTCCAGGTCCACTTTGTCTTCAGACCCATCAGCGGAACATCCAAGCCCGTTTTTCCGCGTTGCTTTGTCACAGGTGTAGAGTATCAGCTTGATCTTCAAGCAAATGGCCTCGTAGTGCTTCTGCGAGGCCTCAGTGCTCTGAATTGGATAGTTAGTATATGAAAAATGACATCTCCTCACCTTAAACTCACGAGAATGCACTTTATAGTACTCTTCGGCCTCTTGGGTCAATTGATCCATGATTTCCACGGGAGAGAGATGACTCTTATCCTTCAAGGCTTCTTCGCAAATGGATATATCTTCAGGACTGTATGTCGTGCCATATAAATAGTCCTATGTGTCATTATAGCCTATTTGCCTTAAGTTATTTTACCTTAGTATTCGCGCCCATACGAGTAATCTGAATTTTCCCACCAGAGAGCCTGAGCAGCGTCTCTTCAAGGCTGCTGACCCATTTATTGGTCGATTCTTTTTCTTCTTGAATCAACGCGTTTTGGAGTTTCAACTCTTCATTTTTCGCTTCTAATGATCAATTAAGATAAGTAATTCTGCCGTATTCCAATCAATCATACCTTCAGACTCTGAGCTCGGGATGGAGGAGTTATCGGGCGCTTCCTCCTTTTTACCCAGATAGAATTCAATGTCTTTAAGAACGATGCCTTCTTCATCTTTCGCTCTTTTATCCTGAAATTTCACTGTCGTACCAACATTCTTGGAAACGACTTCTTTGTTTTCGAATTCAACCGGTGGTTCAAACGATATGAAATTCTGAATGATCTTCTCATAAATGAAAGTAATAAACCAAAACCAAGCGTCCTCAAACTTCCCTTTGATCTTTTGAACGATCCTTTTACATTTCCCAGGCTTTTTTGGCTTTTCTTTGTTGCCTTTCTTATTCTTCTTCGATTCATCCTGGGAAATGTTGGCGCGGCTCATCATCTCAAGAGCTTTTTCTATTGATGCGTTTTCAGGGCTACGATCCCAGAACTTCGTTGGACTGGCTTCGGAGCCGCTCTCTGCACCAGGTCGATCAGAGCCGTTTTTTTCCTGTTGATCTTCGAGTTCTTCCTGAGCCTTTAGCTCTTGCTGCTCCCGTTTCAACTTTTGTTTTTCTTTGATAGATTCGAATTCGGTGACCACTAGGTTTTTCAATAGTCCCAGGAATCCGATCGTGTTTTCTTTGTCTTTTGGAGCAACTTGCCAGTAGTACCCATGCAATATCGCAACGAACATATTTAGAAGGACTAAGCCGATAAGCACCTTTATTAGTCGCGTTAACACAAGCTGGAGATGAGTTCAAATTACCATATAGAGAACGATCCAGGTCATAAGCATACCCATATCTCTCGCTTGATACTGGTTGATATCCAATGCAGCCACAAGCATAAAAATACAGGATATTAGCGAATCCATGACGCTTTTAAAATTTTCGTCCTGCCCTCCAAAATTGAGATAAGCCGTTGCTGCAAACCCAAATACTATCTAGAACAAATTAATTGGAACAGGGGAAATGTAAATATTCCTTACTAGAGAAAACATTAAAATAAAGAATATCAAGTCCAGGAACGCGTCGGTCAGCAGGTTGAAGATATCGTACAGCTCTCCCGAGAACCTCAAGACAAGAAGCAGCCGCATCATCAGCAACCCTCCGTTGAAAGCTTGTAGGGTTTGGTGCCACTCGCTAAGCTTAGCAATGACTTCGAGGTCTCCGTGGAGAGAAAGCCCCTGGTAATTCGAGACAGCAGCGTCATTCAGCTCAAAAGAGTTCCGAAATGGGTCGCAGATAATTTTCAGCATTTGGAAGAGAGCGAAAACGTTGATACACATGGCAAGAGTAATCAAAAAGTTGGATTTTTGGGTCATGAGATACAGTTTTGTTGCAGTATATAACCTAAGCGTCAGTTGCCAAAGCCTCTTTATAACTGCTCCCAGCAAGCCGCAGGCTCCAATATCCTACGAATTCAAGGATAAGGACATGGGAAATCTAATTGCTTACGCCCGCTTTAAGGTTTATATTCAAGATTTTAGAGCATCTTGATATGCCAGCTTTCGTAAGCTCAGGCTTGAGTGAAGTCTTAACAAAAAAACTTATTTACAACATTCACTCGAGATTATTTACTTTTTCTCTTGCTGTAGGACTCTTCCACGCCTGTATCCAGTCGCTGGCGATATTACGGAGGTTCAAGAGGATACCGATAACGTACAAAATCTCAATGATATAACGAAAGACAGCATGCTGGGAATAAAGTATCATCTTGTATGCCTTTGTTAGTGATGGTAGTCAGAGCCTTTCTCAAAAGAATGAATGAATTACTCTACTATCAGTTTCCGGACTGATCAAACCCTCAGTATTCATTTCGAAAAGGATCCGATGAGAGCAGTATATGCCCATATGAGGGTTATAAATGATCGTGTCGAGCACCAGAGAGATCATCTGTCTCATAGTGAGCTGAGAATTTTGCGTTGGAGATTTACATCAATGTTAATAATGCCGGAATCTATAATGTGTTGCATCGTTTTATTCGCCTCAGATAAATTTCGTGGTAGAAGAAACACATAACCTCCTTCATTGCTCGGCGTCTCTATTGTATCAGGCTTGTAATAGCCAAATGTAACATTCTTCGACTGGACGAAAAGACGAAATTCAGGGACTAGGAAGTTTATTTAAATACCGGATACGTCACATTAGAAGTGTTTTCGTGTCGCGATTGTGCGCTGTTCCAAGATATTGAAGAACGAGTCTCCCTTTCATAGAGCTTGTGAAATTTCAATTGAATTCAGAAAGCTTGTTTAGGAAATTACAGAGTTCGGCAGGTAGTTCATCTTATATCTTCTCAGCGTCATTCGAACGACTGGATCTCCGAGGATATAGTTCTGCTGAAATATAACATTTATTTTTCCAGCATCCGTCGCATTGCCTGAATAATTTGCCCAGCCTGCGTATATCTTCGGGAGGTAGACCTAACGCGTCGATTAGATCATTTGCTAGTTGTTTCCAAGCTCATACTTGCTGTAAATAAGCGTAAACGTCCTCTAAACACACTATTTGAGAAAAAGCTTTTGTTTCTGGCTGGTAAGGAACTGTAAAGGTTCCTGAGACCGTATTGGTAAAGTAATTCTTCGCAGCGATATTGATTTGGAAACTCTAATTTACCGTTATCGTGAGATTTTTCAAAAAATTCAACAAAATTACCTCGTCTTTTGGGATTTCAAATCTCATCGCGAGCAAAAATATCACTATGAAAAGCGTGTGGAACAGCCCTGCCTTAATCTCCGCCATGACCTTTCTTTTGGTTTCAGGAGTGTCACATTTTCTAAAATTAATCCGATCCTAACACCATTTAAATTAACCAGACGCCAATTAAAGCAACTTACTCTTCTTGTTCTTCTGATAGACGCTTTAATCTCTATTTCTTTTTTCTTGAGCTCCCTCTCAAACGCTTCTCTGTCTTGGTTGTTGAGATTTGTAAGCCCGAAGTACTTTGATAATGCAATGAATGATGAGAGGATGTTTTGTCAAATATTACGTCGAGTCTTTCGAGATTTCTTTTCGTAATTTGCATGAGAGTTTTTGGCACTGGTTTCTGCTGATTCTCAGTGTCAGCTTGGATCACTCTGTCAGGGTCCCTGCACAAAAGAAGGTCGGTACTGAACAAGATAGCCGTGAAATTTTGTTAAATCGAGAATAAATGTACACAATAAGTGTCTGTTTTTTCGATTTCTCTGCAGTTAGTTGGGTTAGCGCATCGATTTTCGTTTGGATTTTCTTTCGAAGCTTCGTGTACGTTGACATCATGATAACCTAACGGAGAAGAAGGCGAGGTCATTCTCAATGCGATTACGGGAAAGCTTACCATGAACGTAAACAGCACCACGATGTTGAAAATAATGAAAAACGCATAGAAATAAAATGGAGCCAAAGTCGCGTCTGAGGCGTGGAGATCACTGAAGTTCGAGCCACCGAAAACCTAGTTGCGCGTAAAAATTTGAGGAAGTTAGGCGATTACCAGTTGAAATGACCCAAAGCAAGCTCTTGCCCAATTACTGACATTCAGATTCCGGATTCCGAAACTGTTAAGCAGTACTGTGACAAATCCTGCGAGGAGCGTGGCGGTCACCTAATGAATAATTAAAAGGCGGACTTATTGGAATTTTTTACGATAAGAAATATGAAGAGCTCCTTCTTAGCTGCCATAAGAGTATGGAAGAGAATCCCAAAGGAAGGGAATTGGGTGTTAAGCACAATGAGGATTTTGAGGATTAACAGAAATATCCCAGCGGCCAGCATGCCAAGGAACCTTGTCGTGACTTCTCCGAATTCAACCCAGGTGTTGAATTCATCGACGGTTTCCAGACTGTTGTATTCTTCATATTCAAGCCTAACAAGCGGAATTAGAACGAAACGGATGGCTTTTGTGTTACCTCTGAGAAAACACCAGCAGAAACCAGTTTATCATGAGTATAATAAGAAACACCACGTAAAATAAGTCAAACACTAGAGATCTAAAGCCATCCATTAAATATGAGAAACAATGAGTTCATTGACAATCATGGTTACAGTTCGAGACGTAGCCGACGCGTTTGATAAAAGCTGTTTGCAATTTTATATAAATCCTAAATCAAAACAGCATTAATTCCTCATTGCTTGGTCCAATTGCTTACCGTGATGATGATCTTGATCGTGGCCAAGACAAGCTCGATCGAAAACACAACCATTACGATAAAAGTAAAGAGATCTGAGCTCTTCCCTTTCCTATTACCAAAATTAGTTCCATATCTCACTGATAGGTTTTACCCTCCAAAAAAGCCTGGAAAGAACGGAACGACTCCAATATGCGTTGAAAATTCACCTATAAGAACAGTCACGTGTGCATTAAGGGAGATGATATTACCATTGGAACTCATTGCACACGAATAATTCACGGCGATCGCAGTCCTCGTATTAACATTGTAAATTATCGCTTTCGCGGACCACATGTACATCTCTCGAGTATTATTAATCATGATATCCTACGACCGAAGGTCAGGCTTGCCGTTTGTTACCAATTAACATAAAATTTACGAGTAATCCACTTATGGCCGCTCGAGACTTATTTATGTGGTTACTTCCCGGGAGATAAATTTGTTCCTCGTCTAATGCAATTGAAAATCAAACATTTTTCATAGCTAGACGGGTTACCTCTGTCAGCAGTCACATTTCTTTCCAAGTTCGGGTTGTACATGGCATAAATCAGGATTCCTTTAAGCTGGTTATAGCCTTGCAGGAAATTGTATTGAGTCAAATTCGAGCTGAAAACCGTATGAATGAGCTTATTAATGACGCAAAAGAAAGGGAATGATACGCGTTATTGCCATGTAAAGTCTTTAGGGTGTAAGCCGGAGTGGTGTAAGACCAATTCACAAATTGGGACATAAAAATAGCTGTTTCTCTAAAACTCTCCATCGAAGAGAACGTATGCTGAAGTTCTAGAGTAACAATCCTTCGATTTGCTTAATGATACTAGACTAAACAAGCTCAATTACCTTGCTTCGATCGTGTTTTTCATCACATCATAGATCCCAAAGGTTCGATTGTTTGCGAAATGCATCATAAAACCCGCAATCACCAATACGTTTAGGATAATCTGACTTTATTTCCAAAAATTTCATTCAAACGGACATTTGAAGAGCAAGTACAAGCATGCTTGGGAAGTAGACCGCGGTTTTAGCTCTTGTACTTCTTTTGCGGCCTCTCCTTCGGTTTCTGAGTCGTCACTTTCTTCCGATTTGGCGTTGTTTCTCCTTAAAAATTCCTCCAGCTCCCGTTGTTCACGCAGAAATTCCTCTTCTTCTTTTTCTGCGGCTTTTTGTCTTTCGATTTCTTCGGCAGCTAAGGAATTATTAGAAAACGAATGAGATTTGATAGATTGCCTAAGATGATAGTCTTAGTCTCATTTAAAACCACTCCGCGTCTTCTATCTGGACCCTGATCTAACATGAATTATATTAATGTATTGCAGTATCAATATTTGCAGAGTCGTGAATAGACTATGTTTTAAATAAAAATTAACAGTTGAAAAAATTGAGTCGGAGAAATCCAGGAGTTAAATATAGAGCAATGTGAAAATATGTAGTTTAAAGGTGTTAGATATGACTTTATGTGAGAAGAAGCGGCATCAGAAAGCATTTTGTTCTTCGGATGAACATTCATACTGCCGAATTGTATGCTATTAAGGAATTAGGAGAAGTGCAGCAGATGGAAGAGAATGAAGAAATATGACTGCATGTGAGGGAGTTGTTTGATGCTGAGATGATGAGAATTTGCAGAAGATATGGGGGTTATGAATGTGTAGACAGATGTAAATCGTTACTTTTATCATTTTTATGCAAATATTAACCTTTTATCAATTTTCATATCAATGTGTTTGATTTTCTTTAAATCATAACAATCATTTTAGCTAAGACTTTAAAGAGATTCATAGAGATTAAGCCAAATTTCTCGCTTATTTCGAAGGCAATTCAGTGTAAATCGCCTGGATTGGATTGACTGTTTCATAGACCATACCAATCTTCATCTTGAACTCATATGGTCTCTTAATATCTATTTTGTAGCTCCTCAGAAGCTCTGCTAGAAGCAACTTCGCTTCGATATAAGCTAGATGCTCAGCAATGCATCTCCTGGCCCCAGTCCAGAACGGAAGGAACAAGAATGGATCTTTCACTCCAAGATCTTGCTTTTCGATCCATCTTTCTGGTTTGAACTCAAAAGGATTTGAGAAATTTTTCGGGTTGTAGCTAAGGCCATTAACTGCCACACCAAGGCTATATCCTTTGCGAACCTTCAAGTCTTTCAAGGTTATTTCTTCTTTGACTACACGAGGAAATAGGCTCGATGCTGGCCCATACATCCTAAGACATTCTTTCAAAATCGCAGTGAGATAATCTAGTTTTGATAATTGATCATATTTAATCTCTTGTGAAACTCCTATGTGCTTCCTCGCCTCTTCTCGAGCTTTTTCTTGAACTTCAGGATACTCAGACAGGAAATAATGAGCAAGAGCGAGCAGATTGGCAGTCGTATCAGTACCAGCCATCAAGAAAGTCCGGATTTGAGACTGAATTTCAATATCAGGAATTTTATCACCTTCTTCCGCATTCATAGCAGCCTCAATCATTAGCTCAAACAGATGTTTCGGGCGTCCCTCGACTGTTCCTTTTGCCTTATCGTCCAATATCTTTTTCTTGTAAGTTTCGAACTGTCTACGGCAGTATTCTTGAACCCAAGCATTATCAGCCTTGTATTTTCTATCGAAAGCTCGTAAACCGAATTTGTAGAAGTTCGGACCAAAAATAGTCGTTAAAGGATCTGTGAGAAGAGTAAGGGAGTCCTCTCCGTTGTCGAGCATCCGTTGTATGTCTTTTTCAACTTGACTTTCATTAGCAAAGACTTCATCTCCAAATAATATTTGCCAGATAATGTTTCCAGTGTAGTGCTTGAGTTCTTTCGTGACATTGACCGTTGAAGGAGAGCTCGTGCAATTGCGAGCGAGCCATTTCTTGGCAATGGCATTGATATGAACCAAACTTTCAGTCATGTACTCGAAATGAAAGACTTTAGAGAGGAGTTTTCTCTGAGCCTTCCATTTTTCACCTTCAGTGAAAACTACACCAAGCTTCGCAAATTCAGAAACAACACCCAGCAACCTCATGTCTTTCTCGATGAATTTTTGCTTTGCGAGCATCTCTTTAATGAGTTTAGGATCGTGCAGTTCAATCATAATTTGGTCGAGGAAAGGAACCGCCACAAATCTAAGCTCTGGGTTCTGTTGAATAGTATTTCTCATTAGATGGTATGGGTCGCCATAAGACTTCTCAGATTTTCTTAGTTCTGCCATATTGCCAACGATCGGACGATAGTAGCAAATGGCCCCTTTGAGTTTCTTAAACTCTTGCAGCATGAAATAGGGTTTTATGAAATATTTGACGAGTGTTCTGATGAGTATCAGAACAACCAATGCGAGGATTATTGCTTTGAAGCTGAAAATTTCCATATTTGTATTTCAGGTTTTATCGAATAATTATTTTAAAAAAATTACGGCCTGGTATTTATCCACGAAACCAGAGATCAGATCAAAATGATTAAAATTTATTTGCGGTCTCTTATCACACCTCAAAATCACCTTATCAATCCCACCGAAGCAACATATGAGCTTCCCAATCATATCAAAAAAAAATCCAGACAACACCTGTTTATCTCAGGTACTAAGCTATAGGATAGAACAATATGGGCTAAAATCTCAGTTAGATTGGCAGGTTCCTCTTAATTTTCAAAGAAACTTGAATATTTTTCTAGAAAAACACATTTATAGATGCTGTAGGGAGCATCCTATGATTTAGATCTAATTTGTTGAATTTCAAAATAACATTTCGCAGCTATCCCTCCAAGAAATTTGCAATCCAACGTAAAACATTACATTTTGGCCATGCAAACATTTTCAAACTCTGTTTTTTGGTTTTTTATATAAGGCATTCGTTTAATTGTCTCAATTCATATTTCTTATGTATCTGCAACTATTAATCTGATAGAATATTATTATTATCGTCACCATCAAATCCTGGATACATTCTCTCATCTTAGGATTTATTGTGAATTATCTAACATTGTTTACTTTGAAGGCAATTTGGTATAGATTGCATGAAGTGTGTCAACTGGCTCATAGACCAAACCGATCTTCATCTTAAGCTCATATGGTCTCTTCATGTCAATCTTGTAATTTCTCAGCAGTTCAGCAAGAAGGAGTTTTGCTTCAATGTAGGCCAAGTGCTCACCGATGCACTTTCTTGATCCAGCAGCGAAAGGAATAAACGCCAATGGATCTTTGACTCCAGGCTCTTGCTTTTCGATCCATCTTTCCGGTCTGAACTCAAAAGGATTTGGGAAATATTTCGGGTTGTAGCAAATGCCATTCACAGCCACGCTTAGACAATACCCTTTGCGAATAGTCAAGTCTTTCAATGTTATGTCTTCTTTGACTACGCGAGGGAATAAAGTCGATGCTGGACCATACATTCGGAAGCATTCTTTCAAGAAAGCAGTGAGATAGTCCAATTTTGATAATTGGTCATATTTGATCTCTTCCGAATCTCCTATGTACTTTTTAACCTCTTCTCGAGTTTTCTCTTGGACCTCAGGATACTGAGCGAGGAAGTAATGGGCAATGGTGAGGGTATTGGCTGTGGTATCAGTGCCAGCCATCAAGAAAGTCCTGATTTGAGACTGAATTTCGATATCAGGGATTTTCTCGCTTTCTTCAGCATTTAGCGAGGCCTCTATGAGGAGTTCGATCAAATGTTTCGGGCGTCCCTCAACTGTTCCTTTTGCTTTATCGGCCAATATCTTTTTCTTGTAAGTTTCGAACTGTCTACGGCAGTATTCTTGAACCCAAGCATTATCAGCCTTATATTTTCTGTCTAAAGCGCGTAAACCGAGTTTATAGAAATTCGGGCCGAGAATAGTAATAAGAGGGTCGGTAACGAGGATCAGAGCATCATTTCCGTTATCAAGCATTCTTTGAATATCCTTTTCAGCTTGATCTTCATCAGCAAAGACTTCGTCTCCGAAGAAAATTTGCCAGATAATGTTTCCTGTATAACGCTTGAGTTCTTTGGTCACGTTCACAGTCGAAGTCGAGTCCTTGCAGTTCCGAGAGAGCCATTTCTTCGCAATGACGTTAATATGGACCAAGCATTCACTCATATACTCAAAGTGAAAGACTTTTGAGACTAGTTTTCTCTGCGCCTTCCATTTCTCGCCTTCAGTGAAGATCAGCCCGAGTTTCGCGAAATCGGAAACGACTCCGAACAATCTCATGTCTTTCTCGACGGATTTTTGCTTTGCAAACAGTTCTCTAAGTAGCTCCGTATCATGGAGTTCAATCATCATCGTGTCGAGGAAAGGAGCCGCCAAGAATCTAATATCAGGGTTTTGTTGAATGATTTTTCTCGTTATGTAGCAAGGATCGCCATGTTCCTTTTCTGATTTTCTTAATTGTGCGAGGCCGCCAATTATTGGAATATAGTAGCAAACCGCTCCTTTGAGTTTCTTAAACTCTTGCAGCATGAAATAGGGTTTTATGAAATACTTGACGAGTGTTCTAATGAGTATCAGAACAACCAATGCGAGGATTATTGCTTTGAAGCTGAAGAGCTCCATTTCTTTGAATTACAGGTTTTATTTATTTATTATTTCACATTTCGTCGGCTTGGTATTAATACACAAATTTAAAAGCTGTATTAAAAAATTTGAGGCTTGACATTAATTCTAAAAGTTCCTTATCTCTTCAGGAATCACTGGTGTTCTCTCAAAAAATTTGTCTGTCCTTGCTGGTTCCAAATAGCATCCATTCCGTTACAGTAAGCCGAGACGTCCAGCGATTGAGTGCTTTTGAGAATGAATTCGATTGAGTTCGAAGGTTTAGTATCGATTCTGCTTCAAGTGCTTTTTATGCAATCTGATCGTTAACAAAATGCGAATTCATGAATTCGCAACGCTATTAGAAGTCAAAAAAAGAGAGAATTCTTGTGTTGGCTAACGATGAGAACATGAGAAAACTAAGGGCAGCTTACTCTAGGCTCACATTAATGGAAATTGGTTTCTAAGATGAGGAATCGATTTGTACCATTGAAAGGTAAAAATGCTTCATTATATACAATTTTTTTATTAGCAGTAAGACATCTTATTTCGAAAGCAACCACAATATCATTGTAATCTATTCGTTCTGTTAGTTTTTCAGCAAATAGAAATGGAGTTTTTGGGTTAATCTCCCAAATTCTCAAAGAATTTTATATTTCGAAATAAAATCGGATAAAAATTTTATCGTATCATTTGCTGTGAATTCTTAGTGTGCAAAACCAACTTTCGATTTCATAGCACTGAATTATTCTCATTTTCTAGATTCTCAATCCTCAAATCCGCGATTGACGCACCATAGTCAGTAAGTTCTCGCAGCCTTTGAAAATTTTTTTCTTTAAAGTCAAGATTTCTTCTTTCGTTATCAATTAAATGTGATGATGGACCCATCCCATCACTTTTTTGGGTCTTAATCGTACCATCTTCACCCAGAACGGTAGGAACCAAGATTTTTCTCCTCTCTTTAATTTGTGGGAAATTATCGGGATCGTATTGGTCTTCTATTCGAATAATTTGAGTATTATCGTTATTTAGCCTTGGTAATTCATTAAATTTGATATTAATTTGAAAGTTTTGATCTTTCATATCAAAACTCATCTCTTTGTTCATTGATAGCCCATTTGGACTCTGATCAGGATGAGTTGCGACTAGCATCTGACGCCTTTCTTCAACGCCTCTAATCTCCTTCCTGAAATCTGTATTACTGTGTGTTGAACTAGGAGTAAGTTGAACCAGTCGCTTTGGACGCTCTTCAACATCAGAAATTTCTCTTTTTCTTAGGATATCATCCTGAATTGAGTCCGTGGTGGCTGAAGCTAATTTTTTAGGTCTTTCTTCAATGTCAGAAATGGGGTCTTTGGCTTGGGTTTCACTGAACTCGAGCTCTCTATCATAGTTTCGAGGCCTTATGATTTTTCTTCTCGTAATTAACGATTCTTGGAAATAGGGATCACTTTCTACTCTCACAAGAGCTGGCTGAACAATTAACTCTCGAGAGGTCGAATCTAGTGATGCGGCAAACATTGTAAAATCCATCATTTTGTTAGAAGCTCTTTCATTTTCGAGGTCCTGGACCTTTAATTCGGGGCTGCTGTCTAGCGCTTTTTGAGCCGCTTCTTTTTGTTGTTTGAGAAATTTCTGTTTTTTTCTCCATGCTCGGATTTTCTTTATAATGTGTATAACTTCTTGCACCAATTCAATCATCGAAACGATGCTCAAAACTAAGCTTCCGAGTATCAGCATAAAATTGAAAGCAACGATCGGCCATCCAAAATTATCCCACAGATCTCGATTGGATTCAAAATCGTCGCTGGTGGCGATGAAGGCGATTCCGATAACACAGCCAGTCACTCCGATTACGCAGAGTTCGAAGTAAATTTGTGCTATGAAATCGAATTTCTTTTTGAGTGGTCTTGTGATTGTGAGATACAAGAAATATGAAATGTGCATGATCATTGCGTTTATCGGTTGAGCTCGAGGGTAGTTAGGGAGTAGAGCCAAATTCATGCTAAATAAGATCGTTCGAAATAAAGATAGTGGAATGTATAATTGCTGAGCCAATGTGCTATCTTTGTATTCTTCATGAAGGGCTTTCAGATGAGGCTGTACTATTTTTTCTTCTACTTTATTTTTTTCATTCTTTTTCCTATCATTCTCTGCTTTCTTTTCGATTTGCTTTTGTTCGGTTCCCCTAAGAGTCCTTTTCCGATCATTTTTGCTGAGTACGTGCTCATTTTCAGTTTTGCTCATGGGGCTTTCCTTTAATGCTTCCTCCACTTTTTCCTCAGCGATTTCTTCAGTATTTTTATCAGCTTCCGATTCGGCAAGCGCTTTTTTCTCGTAGTATATCTCTCGTAATTTGTAGAGAGTCCAAACTTGATAATAGGCGACGGCGATCAAAAACCCAACCGAGCAAACGAAGTTCACATAGCCGAAGGGTGTATAAATGGTAGGATAGTAGAGATTCAAGCAGGAGTAAAATACCACTTGAAGAGCGTTTGAAAAGAAGTTAATAAGCACGAAATTTGAACCAAGGATTTCTCCTTTACGAATCATCTTAATGAGTTTAGGAGAAATGCAGTAAGCGAATATTCTCACACGAGGTATCATATACACAAATCCAGCGAGGCAAGCACATAATACGAGGGTGAGAATTGCGTCACCAACATTATCAAACACGTACTGGCTTACTTCATAAAGCTCTAGGTTTCCATTGTCGTTGATTTGATTGAGTTCTGAGTCTGCATAGTAGGTGTCAGAAGCGAGGTAGTTTGTAAATCCCGGAATGGTGAGAGTGACTGGGAATGAGTTATTGAAGAAAATTATCACATTTGAAGGATAGGAGATGTTTATGTACTTGCACATGACGACCATTTGCGCTCCCATAGCAGCTCCGAGCATACCAGCCCCCGCAACTCCTCTAATTTGATTTAGTGCCATAGTTGTGCTCGCTATTTGCGTTCCTGAGCTGGCTACAGACGAAACAGATTTTGTTGCTTCTTCCGCTTGAGATAGCCCAGGATCACAGATATTTGTGGTGGGATTGGCTGTATAAGAAAGTGGACAAGATGACACACAAGTTGAATTGTAGAGGTACAAGCCAGAGGTACAAGAGGTGCAGCTGGTCCCATACTTAGTACATGTTGAAACACAAACACCAGATGATGAGCAAGCAGGAGCAGAGTCAAAACGGCAGTCTGAGTCTGTCACACAGGCAGTGCAAAGATTTGACGAACACTTTGAAGCTGATAATGAAGTACAATCTGCATCCGAATTACATTGAATACAACCGAACAAGGTAGTAGAACAAATCGGCGTTGTTGAAGAGGATGTGCAGTCGGTATCCAAAAGGCATTGGACACATTGAGCAGGTGTAGATGATGTTAAACATTTAGGAGTTGTAGAAAAATGGCAATCACTATCGCTTGAGCAGGCGATACAGGTGTTGGAAGAACATTTTGGTGCTATTAACGAAGTGCAATCTGAGTCAGAATTACATTGGACGCAAGTATTCGTCGAAGTTGAGCATTTAGGAGTCAGAGATGTCGAAGGGCAGTCAGAGTCTGCCAAGCACTGCACACATTTCTTCGGAGTCTCCGTTGTTAAGCAGAATGGACTGGTAGCAAAGTGACAATCAGCGGTCACAGAGCAAGGTTCACAGGTATTCGATATTGAGCATTTTGATTCAGATACTGAAGTACAATCAGAATTCGAGAGACAAGCTACGCACGTATTTGAAGATGTTAAACAGCGCGGAGTGGTTCCGCCGCAGTCACTATCTGAAACACATGCCACACAAGTATATGACGAAGTTGAGCATCTTGGAGTGGTCCCACCACAATCGGTATCAGTTCTACACGCGACACAAGTAGCAGGAGAAACACTTGTCAAGCATTGAATTTCGGAACTAAACAAGCTGCAATCAGTACTTGAGGTACAAGGTACACAAGCATTCGAATCGCATTTCGCTGCTGTCTTCAAGGGGCAATCCGCATTTGTCAGGCATTCTACGCACGTGTTTGAGCTTGAGCATTTTGGAGTACTTCCACTGCAGCCAGCATCATTTACACACTGCACACATGTCGCCGGGGACGATGTGGTGAGGCATTGCTTTTCCAACGTGAAGTTACAGTCCGTGTCGCCTGTGCAAGCCACACAAGCGTACGATGAGCATTTCGCAGCCGTTTTCGAAGTACAATCTGCACTATCTAGACATTCGACGCAAGTACCAGAAATCGCCTCGCACTTGGATGTAATTCCACTGCAATCACTATCTGAGATGCATTGCACGCAATCATGCAGAGAACTCGAGCATCTTGGTGTGGACCCACCGCAATCTCCATCCGAACTACATGTACATTTTCCTGTGGAAGTATTGCAGATAGAAGTCGAGCCAAACCAACTCTGGCAATCGTTGTCAAGTTCGCAGGCAACGCAATAATTTTGTCCTGAGTATTGAATGCAATTCGGAGTAGGACTGGTGCAGGAACCCGAACACGAAGCTACCGAAGTTCCACAAAGACCCAAGCCGCTTATGCAATTACTCGGCCATGATCCAGTGCAATCGCTAAATGAACTACATTGTACACAAGCGGTGGAAGAACATACTGTTCGCAGAGAGTGAGACTCTTGACAATTTGCGTTGCTGCTACAGGTTTTGCAAGTGCCAAGGCAATATTGCCAAGAACTGCACTCAGATTGTGTACAAGCCGCATGCGCGCTACAAATTATCCCTAGCAGCATCAATAACAGAAGATACCCTTTCATAAGATGCTTCTGATTTTAATTCGCTTTCAACAACGTGAGCTCTCTTACTTAATGATTATAACCTTAGAGTTCTCTATCGGATTCAATTTAATTAAATAAGCTTACGGAAAAGTGACCAGTGCTAATTGCAGACACATAAATGCGTGCAGATAAATAAGATTCCATTTTCGAAAGGAAAGCAAAGAAAATTTTTTCAAATAACGGCTCTACAGGTGCCTTCTGACTCTAAATCTTGAAAATTATCATTCTCTTCTCTCTTCTTGATCCCAAGTTTGGGATATGAAGTGAAATTGCTCGAAAATCATTAGATTTGAAGATTTCAAGAGTCCAATAGGCAGAGAGGATTTATTTAGAAACAATTTCGAAACTACTAACAAAAGAGAAAGAACCCATTTTTGTAATCTCAGAGGCCAATTAATTGGTTTCTGTAAAATTGTAGAAATTTATTTTAGTAGTGATGCTCAACTTTTATCAGGAATATACTGATACCTCAGAAATTTACCTGCCTCGCTTGAGTGATAATATCTTGCATCCCAAATGGGAGATTTCTCTTTTTAAGCAAAGCTAAGTTGATTATGCTGTCTAACCTTCCATAATTTCCTTGAGAGTTGGCTTAAACCCGTTGTTATTGAAACGAATTAAAGCTGCGAGCATATTTTCTCCCTCAAACTGTTGGCAGAGCCAAATAGCCAAGAAATATGCTCTGTCTCTCGACTTTACATCAGGAATAGTTTCAATCAGGGTCAGTTTTAAGATGTCGCTGTGATAAAGGGGAAATCTGCCAAATTTAAAGTTTGCTCTATTTCTCGCCACTCTTAACTGCTCTAAACAGCTCCATCCTACGATAAAATGCACTTGAGAAAAAGCTTCTGATTTGTTTTTACAGGTGCGTGTTTGGAAATTTCCATTAGCACATTTTAATTAAATTTTCTCTAATCTCAAGAGTGAGTGATTTGAAATTCGAGATCGATTCGCGATTATTCCGCGCTTTATCTAAAATTGAAATTACCAATGGAGCTTCTGAAAAGATCAAAGCGAGAAGTTAAGGCAATGTTTTTCCCATTGAATTCTCCTTATTTATTCTGAATCGGCTTATTTTTATTTTAGAGCAAAGCTTTTGGAAAATGGTTCATGAAAACACTCTTGTTTTGTTAACAAAATTAATTTACAAAAAGAATCAAGAGCTTAGAACGATTCTCAACGAATTTTAAATACCCTGTAAAATCAAATCTGTTCGTTTATGTTGCAAATTCTTCTAAATTTTCTGAGCTCGATAAAAAGCTGGAATAAAATTGCAGGTTGAGAAATAAACGTTCACATTCACTTGCCGGAATTTGAGACAAAATCAAAGAGGTTTCAGGAGAATTAATATGGTGATTCAAGGCCGTCGAGAGGGGCTTCGTTTCTAATTTCGCAACAATCCAGGTTATATTGCTGCTGGATTACCTTCAAACCATCTGTTCCTATGAGCAAAGTCTTTAATCTGTATATGAGGCTTCATTGCTGGGAAATATCATTCAGCCGGCTACATAGAAGTGGCTTATCGCCGCTTCTTCATAATTTTCATTCGAGTGCACTCTAATTGCGTGCTATTTTGATAATCTCATCCCAAAAAGCATTTAATTAGCAATAGTGAATCCAAATCCTCAGATCATCAACAGTTCGCACGATGAGAAATATTGAGGGGCCGGCTTAAATCATGGAATAAGTTCTGAGTATGTTTATTGATGATAAATATATATAAATAGCACCTAATTCAAATCAGGAACAAAATTACTGTTTGTTAAAAATTAGAAGGTAAAGAAAGACAAATTTATCCTGCTTATTTTCATAGTTCACGCACGATTTTCAGCAATATCGGTGGTAGTTTTAAGCTTTGCAGAATTTAATAAAAGTCCTGATGATTACCAATAGAAATGAAAATTATAAGGTTCGACACTCTCCTAAACTAAGATCGAAAATTAAAATTCGGCTTTCACTATTTTGATTTGATATGATTCGCTTCAGCTGAGGAGAATCTCTATTCAAACAAAGCTGAACTTGCATGTACCTCTCTCTATTTAAATATTCATTTTTCAGGCTCGCATAATATTAGATATCTTTATCCGAAAAAGGTATCATTCAAAATAACGAATGATCATATCAGCGACTTATTTCTCCTTTTTCCATATCAGAATATATAAATCTTAATGGTAGTAATTCACAAGAATTAAATAATTTTATAATCATGAGCTCTTATTAATTTCTAAATTTTCAATTTCCAAATTCGACGCCGGCGAGTTGTTACTCAGATCCCGGCTCTCTAAGATCTTTATTTGATCATTATTGTTGCCAACAGAACTCAGCAAATCGTTTCCTCTACTCTTTTCAGCTTTGAGTGGACCGGTTCGTTCTAAATCATTTGATATGACGATTTTCCTTTTTTCTTTGGGTTGAGAAGAGCCATCATCATCTCTTTGATCCATCTTTTGATCAAACTGCTTTAAACTGCTTTAAACTGCTTAACGTTACTGCCGAACCACCAGCCTTCAGATACGTTTATGATGGAAACTGTAGTTTAATATCTTTTTCATTGGTTCCACTGACTATATCGCATGGCCCCGAATTAGAATCTCCAAGATCTATCATCTGAGATCGCACCTTCCACTCTGCCTTTCGAGGCTTGACGCTTTTCTTCATTGTAACTTCTTTCCTATCAAAATTGCTCGCTTGGGCTGGTTGAAATATCAGCTGTCTCGCACTTGAATCGAGAGTGGCGCTGAATATCGATCGATACATCCTGTACGCTCTCAGAAGGTCCCTTTTTTTCGAAATCTTCTACCTTCATTTTTGTCTCATGCTTTCCACTTGAATCAACTACTTTACTTGATTTGAGTAGCTTTGGCTTCCTTTCCATGAAAGATATACCCTCACCAAATAAACAGCCATTTTCATCATCTCAATGATAGAAATCAAACTTAATACTAAGCTGCCCAAGATCAACATAAAGTTGAAAACAACTATTGTCCACCCTAGATTAGTCCATAGGTTGATATTGGACTGAAAGTCGTCGCTGGTAGATATAAACGCGATACCTATAACGCAGCCGGTTACTCCTATTACGAAGAAGTCCAAAGTAGATTTGTGCGATGAAATCGTATTTATTTTTGAGTGGTCTCGTGATCGTGAGATACAAGAAATATGACAGGTGCATAATCAAAGCATTGATAGGCTGAACGCGAGGAAAATTCGGAAGGAGCACAAAATTTAAGCTGAATAAGATCGTTCGAAGTAAAGATATAACTGTTGAGCCAAGGTTTGATCTTTGTATTCTTCATGAAGAGCTTTCAGATGAGGTTGCACTATTTTTTTGCTCTTTTTTATTGTTTGAAGTAAAAATCTCGCTTTGCTTATCTTCCTTGGCAGCAGCTTTCTGAACTCCATTGACAGACCTAAGCTCAATTCTCGTTTTCAGTTATATTAAAAATCCTTCTCGCCAGAGGCCATTTTCATCAATTTTAATTCGTTTAGAAATACTTCATGAATTATCTGGAAACTTTTCTAAAAATCAGATTCGTTCTTAAATTGGGTCAAGTTTTCATTTTTCTCGTTAATTGCTGTAAGTACTTTTCATTCAAAGCCTTTCTGACAACGGGGAACACCACTTAGTTCATTGTGCTTTAGATAAATGCTAATGAGCGATTTCCATTCCTCCTTTGTTGATAAAACTCTCTCTTCTTCATCACTGATCTTGTTATATCTCAAATCTAATTCTACAAGGTCACACCAAGATTTGTTCTCAGCCAACCCCTAGCTTCTCATCCGTGGTCCGATTCTCAGCCAAACTCGATTTTTTCACATGGATTTATCGTTGTCCAAAGTATGGAAATAAGGTCGCCTCATATGGTCTTAATCAAACTTCATGACTGAGACCGATATCTATTGAAATCTTCTTTATTTTAGCAAGGGCAGCTTCCCGAATGGAGACGCTAAACATTAACAACAATTTAGCACTTTTCGAAGGAACGGCAAGAAGATGTCACAGTTTAATTCTAAAGTTTATGTGATAATTTTTGGTCTTGTGTACGTTGAGATATATAGGATGGTTGTAGATTCCTTTCTCAATCAGAATTTAAGATTGAATAGTTTATCTATTTTCTCTTTATTCGTTCTTCTAATCTCTTTTTCGACGATAATCAAAAAGTCCTAAGCAAATTCAGAAAGGAAAGAGTCAATTTGCTGTTGCTGACCAATGAGTAGAAAGCTAACCAAATTAGAAATTGGGTTAGAAAGAAGATCTAGAAAAAAGCATTGTGGTTTATTGTAATTATAAACGAGACTATTATGTTAAAATTCCTTGCATTTCAAATCTAAAAGAGGCCTGGTAAGTGAAAAGAAAAATACAGATGGATTGCTAAATGGACAAGCATGTAGAACGTAAAATAATGACTTTACTTTGGAATGAAAACAGAATTTGAAAGCTATTGAGCAAGAAATTCAAGACTTACTATATCAGTATGTCTCATTATTTATTGGGACAAAGATGCATTTGTTTAGAGACCTCTATAGTTTGAACTTCTCAAGAGAAATAAAATAGATTGCTTATCAGCCAAGAACGTGCCAATATTACAGTTCATTTCAATAGATAAAATTTCTTGCAGTAAGAGTAGTGGATCCCTGGAAATTTTATAAACTATCTGTAAAAGACTAACAAATCAGACAGTATGTCTCGAAAGAATTAGTTGTTGAATAACGCTCAATCCTCACAAAATTGTTTCAAATTAGTACGATGGAAATTTTACCGCTGTGCAGTGTTTGACTTCTGTCTTCGATTTATCTCAACAAATTCTTTTGGGCATTGATATGTTTCAATCAGTACTGTCATGATCAAACTAAATGTCTACATGTGAACCAGAGGTAAAGATAACTCAACGAAGTCTTTGACCAAAACATATGTTAAAAAGAAAAACAATATCCAGACTTTAAATTGACTATTTTTTGTTATCTAATGTAAATTCGGAGCTCTCTTTTGCCATTCGATTTGCACTTTTTTGTACTCCCGCAAAGTCCTCTAGTGCCACAACCAGAATGATATCGTTGGAAAATTTGTATCTAAAGTTGCTTTATTCCTTTCGAAAATCTTATCTTGGAAAGTAGGCGGTATACTTTGTCTTTAGTCAAAAAGGACCAACCAAAGACCTCCTTTTTTTTTTGCGGGAGAATATGTTCAAACCACAGACTGTTTCTTTTTAATCTTTGCCGAAGGCATTAGATGCAAACTCTGTCATGAATATCTTTGAAAATATTTAACATCCTCGCTCAAACGTGCTTAGCAATTCACTCGAACGTTTTTGGTCCGGATATTCTAAGCCTACTCAATACTTATGCATTCTTACGAATACTTTGATCTTTTTCGAGGACCACCGCTTTAGCTTCTAATATTGTGGTTATTCAAAAATTTATGGATTTAATTCATTTCAGGATATTTCGAGATTGGTAAAATTCCTTGGCTGGGAGACCTTCGGAGTTTTCTTGAATCGTTATGTTACGCAGAGAGTCTTTTTGATTCTTTCTTTAGATTTTTGAGAGTTAGCGTCATCAAAGGAACTTTGAAAACCCAATACAGGCTTCACAAAATCAGAAATAACCTTCCCATATTGCTGAGGATGTGATTTCCTTCCGAAAACATGTATTTTCAAACCGAAATGGATTCTTCGAGATTCCTTATTTATATCATTCCTTGTCCAAATCCTACTTTTAAGAGCAGGAATATGCTCTGGAGGTCACTATAGGTAGAAGTTCATTATTTTTCGATAGGCTTCTGAGTGCATACTCAGACGATTCTCTTGGGAAAAAAAAAATGGTGAAATGCTGCTCTTGAGGAAATATTAAAAGCACTTCCCGAAGTTCATCTTAGATGTTCTATATTGCTGAATACTTTCATAATTGGAATACTATCGATTTTCGTTTTCGAGAAATTCGAATTGGACTTCTTTCCACCCATCAGACGCCTTGAGAGAAAGAGCAGCGAACTGATTCCATCTCCAACGCAAAGTTCTCAGAGTTTTTTTAAAGTCATCTTCAATTATTTCGATAATTGAGGGATTTCTGCTCTTGTAGTTCCCGCAACCTTCATAAAATCGTCTCGTTTGTAAACCTCTTGTAGGCCATCTTCTTCATACTCTTCACAATTTGCCTCTCTTTTCTCGGCTTATGCTAACAAAAATGAATTGAATAATTTTATCTTAGCATAAGAGAGCTGTATGAAGCTTTCTTCGTGGAGTTTCCAACTGAAGCCAGCTGAGAACACATCCTGCGATCTTGTAGGCGATGTTTTATACATTCCCAAGTCATTCATATTCATGAATTATATCAAAAAAGGAGAGCCAACACACTAGAGAGTCCAGAGGTTTGATTAGAACTTCAATTCGCGAATGAATTTGATCCTCTACCTGCAGAAGCTAGCGCTGCTCTTGTTTTAAGCATAGTTACGTCGTAAATGTTGCGCAGTACCAGAATTAATATTTCTCTTGTCTATTAATTTTCTCTTCTAAATTCGAAACTAAGTCCCATGGATTTAGTGAACTGCTATTAATGAATGGCAGTTGGCTATCATGGTCAAGATGTAAGAGACCTTAGAATTGCATACATGAATGTCATACATGAGAACTAAGGAGAAAACAAAATTACATGCTTGTGAATTCTATGAA
>ENA-UOTX01000877-UOTX01000877.1-compost-metagenome-genome-assembly--contig:-NODE-877-length-28050-cov-10.428806_pt1 | contig 28050 bp, 23 predicted proteins | sample MGYA00238143_ERZ746982 | MGnify/ENA primary metagenome ERZ746982 (study PRJEB28758, sample SAMN06268862) | compost metagenome | isolation source: single cell | place: USA: California, Emeryville, Joint... | reverse complement strand
ATTTTAGTTTATTAATCAAATTAAATGCGATGAATCAAAAGCTCGAGATTACGAACGGCTGTCCATATTTTGGATTAAACTGATCATCAGGTGACTATATTTCAAGGTTAGAGTTTGAAAAGTCATTTCAGCTGATGGCTGATGTATTTACAAACTTCGATTCAGCTCTTTTTAGACTCATATTTGCTATTGCTTCCACTAAATACTTGCGATTTCTTTATTTTACAGTCTTATAGACTCATATCCCTGAAGACAAATTGAATCATTTCTACTAGTGTGCATTAAGCAATTTATCAGCTTCATTGGTGCTGATATTGTTGCTCGTTGAGGCATTGGAAAACTTGCGATTCAAATCGGAATTTAATGGTCCTTTTAGGTTTTAGAATAATCCTCAAAGGATTGTCTTGATCTACAACTCATACTGACAAGCGTTTTCTCTTCTAACTTCTATAAATCCTCACTTTCCAGCAACCGAAGTATTGGCCTAGAAAGAGATTTCGTTTGTCTTGGTATAGAATTTGAATTTTTCTGAATCATTGAAACTAAGATTTTGACGAGAGAAATTGAAGTTATTTATCTTGTTCACATCAAACGATATACTTGTAGTGATAGTTAATATGGCTTGGAGCAATGATATATTCAGGAACTCGCCATAGATTAATCAACATTTACTTTCAAAAAACTGAAAGCAGATTTTTCCTATCCAAATCCCAAAATTTTGTTTGTCCCTGACCTTAATAGATAAATTGAAGCAAATAACAGCTCGTATATACTGTTTGGATATCTTTTCTACAAATTGAAATATATATTCGTTATAAATTGGACGACACAAATGCTTTTTGAATGAAACTTTATGCTTCTCAAAGACAAAAGGGTATGTAGTTATCATAAGAAAAGCAGACCAATACGTTGTTAAAATTGTTAAAATGCAGAGATCCGAACTCTTCGTTTTACATGTTTTCTTAACTCCAAATTGGAAGTCTCATTGTATAATGAAAAATTAATTTAGAAATAAAAATAAATGATTTTCAGATTCCTGGTAAAAGGTGAATGCTTTGATAAATGTAAACCTTGGTGTTAGGGACTTTCCTTTGAAAATGTTTGTCAGTACGTATCTAACAAATCGTATTGGTATCTTATTTTGAATAAATTCACGAATTAAGTGCAAAATTGGGTAAAAATGCGGTATTTCACGACTTCACTATTCAGTCTTCGGATCTAAGCATACAGCAAATCTGTAATAATCTTGTCATATTGCGATTCTATGTGTTGGAATTTTCTTTTTGAGAGATTACTAAATTTAAGTCAGTTCAGATCGATCGTAGGTTCAGAAATACACACAAAGTATCTACTTTTAATACAAGGAAATATAATTTCAAATTAACATGAAAAGCAACAAGTAGGTAGTAGTTAGTACTAGCTAGTGTTTTTCATCAAATGATAAAAGTAGTCTTATCAGCATGTTGTAAATTAGTAAATTTACTAAATAGGACTATTTTAGCTTAACATGTAGCAAATGTATTACTCAGCCGGTTGGCTTTCGATATGCTCAAATTTTGGAAGTAACCTTTCTGAACTTCGAATTTAGAAAGTTTAGGCTAGTTTAGGCTTGAGATTTTAGTTAAGCAACAAAAAACTCTAAAGTTAAGTTTCTCTCGCTTCTAAGCAAAAACTCGCAAATACTACACACTCAACTTGCTTTAGATAACACATTAATTATGTCTCCCAAAATACAATTTCTTTGAAAACTTAATATAATCATCAGAAAGAAAGATAGGGGGAAAAAAATTTTCTAATTTATTTGTGATATGTTGAGATTCAGATGTTATAATTTGAGACATTTCTTGAAATTTCATTTTGACCCCTGGCCCAGAGCCTATTAAAAAACAGTTATAACTGTTAATTATTCTTGTTCTGCGTCCACATTTCATTTTCTTTAACAAAACTGAGCAATGAACAGACCTGACCTATAGAAATCAAAGCTTCCATAATACTATCAAGAAGAGGAACCTTCTCAATTTTTCTCCTCATGTAAGGGTGATTACTCAACAAATGATATCACCCATATTTTTAATGCGGTTCTTTTGATCACACAAATGAGAGTTTTTCTGAATTAATACAGGTTTTAAATTAAGCGATATTTCCAGATTTTAATGGGCACCAAAAACAGCAAATTCCGGCACTCTCACGACAATATCTATGCCGCAAGCTTCGAAAAATCAATATTAAGCACTACTCCTAGTATAATTCTGGAAGACATGAGTACGCCCTCATTTTCCGCTCAGTTTCTTACAGATTGTTCCAATTTATAGTTCCCCTCGTTGCCCAACCTTATCGTTTGGGTTCCGAACCTGCTAACACTACTCTGAAATTTCATTGTCCAGGTTGTGAAAAAGATCTGCTGGATAAGGGACTTGGAAATCCGATGCGATGCTACAATTGCAAGCAAATATTCATTCGAAAAAACAATGAAACCAAGTGAAAAATCTCTCTTTCAGACTGTCTAACCTCAAACAAACTAGAATCCTAAAAGACAATAAGAAATTAATGGCAATCGCAACAGATAGTGCTCTTTTCAACCACCCGTCGAAACCAGAGCTCCAAAGAATCGTAATATCAGTTAATAAGTAAACTTTTGGGATGCTAATGCAATTTTGCTGAAATAATCACTATTAATAGTGAAAATCTCCCTCAAAATCTGAAGTTCTTAGACAAGATTGACTACTCCGCTATCGTTCAAGAGCATTTGTTACCTTTTTTTAAAGAAAGAGTTCGATTTGTGGAATCTGGAGAAACTTTTCAAACGAGCGATAATCTCAGATTCAAAGTTTCATTTTGCGAACCAAATTTTGGGTGTGTCTCGAGCAATACCGCAATACACTGCTACAAGCAATTTAATTCCGAAGTTCTTTTCTCATGGAGTCATCTAGGGAGATAAGACTGCACCAAGCAATCAAGACAATTATCTTTGCACCCTGTAATATGAGGAATTACAAATCAATCACAGTGGAAAATATAATGGAATATTTTAAGGAGCAAGAGTTTTCAAAACATGTGGAGTTGAGTAAACTTAGACTTCTTGCTTAACAGATTGGAAATGTTTTAGATGAGGTTTGGAATATCGCAGGCTGTGAGCTGAAAGTTCTCAATGCGAATCCCCGCAATGGCAAGATTATACAAACAACAGTGAGAAAGGATAGTTGTGCATAATTTTTATTGATTTTGGAATAGAAAATTAAATTAAAGAAAGCGATTGTGGAGAAGGCATTAAAAGTCACGCTCATATGTTTTTTGGTAAGGAGTTCTCAATGTAGCCCTCTCGTCTTAATATATTGCTAGGAACAATTTTTAGTGTTGAAGAAGAATCAACAATTCGAGGGAATGGAAGAGCAGTTTGCTTCGAAAATGATCCGACCATTCTGTGACAGCGTTCCTCGATACGCCAAAGCAGGAAAATCAATGAAACTTCTCGATTACGAGATATTGATCCACGAAGTTTACCCAGAAAAAAGCTTAATCACGAATAAAACTATAATCGACGTTAAAGTATTCAAAAACCAAAGTGAGCTTACTTAAATCGCTATCGTCAATAATAATTCATTGCTTAGCTGAGTATCAGCGTCACAAATATGACATCCCATCTCTCCAGCCAACGATTAGTCTTCACACCCAAGACAATCAGGATGATGGAGATTCTGATGAAGGAATCGTGGCTGACACTCCTTCTGAGCGGGAGAACGCTCGACGTCCTCCAGCTTCATTTATCACCAAAGTTTCCTTAGAAAAAGTGAAGAACAAATCAAATCGATCCGGGAATACGACGAGGCAATATCCCATACAGGCCAGCAACGTAAGCGCAGGAAGAAGAGATAATGCTCAAGAAGATGAAGAAGAAAAGAAAGTTCAAACGCGGCAACAACGTCGCACTCATCAGCATGAAGCAGCGCTGGAGTCCAATTCGAGAGTAATTAGAAACATAGTCGATGTTAATATGCACACTTATGGGCATCACGACTCTGTTGAAACTCGCAACCGGAATAATTCAAGCCATCCGGAGGAACTGCACGAAACAATTGCGTTTCAAACTCCAAACACGAACCCTGCTCTCAGGAAGACAACAACAATAACACAAGTTACAAATCATTTTGATGTTCTGAATGGTCCTGTCCTGGGAGCGCCATTAAGAAACGACAGAAGTCCTGGTGCTTCTATGAATCAGTTAAATCGTTTGGCTGAATCAAATCCGCGAGGAGCGAGAGAAAATAGAATCGTAGGTACCTTAGGAAGCTTACAACAGCAGGAAATCCTAGAGCGCCCAGGCATCCATCGGTCTGTAAGCCCTTTGTCGAGGGATCAATCGCAACCGTATCGATATTTTTGTTTTGTTAAGGGTCATTTGACTCTCATTGTTATAGAGTTCAAGACCGTGTTAGAGTTGCTGAGCTGAGGATCTATAGCCACAATCGTAGGAGTGACACACATGACTGTAAACCGAGTGTTTAAAATAAAAAATCCTCAAGCAGTTTTTTAGCAACAGTGAATGGAGGGTTATCGCCTGAAAGGAATGAAAGACCTAGAAGAGCGGATGACTTGCTATTAGTAATAAATTATTCTTTTACAAGTAAATTGAATGAGTTATTAGCTGGACAATTACTTCAGAGCTGGCGTGCAACTTCGAGGGCATTCTCGCGTACATCGTGGTCATAGAAGCGTTTCTCAAAGAAGAAAAGGTAATTCCGGTTATAATAGAGGAAGCTAACTTTGGGACATTTTAGAAAAGAATAAAGGTGCAACCCAAAAACAAATTGATAGGTAGATCCTTTCTTGAGTGAAATAGGCAAGTTATGTGTTATTCTAGGTTGCCTGAGAGAAATATAGACTTGGAGTTCATGAAGGAGCACCATCTGCTCTCTGAAGAGTTTATCAGGTATGTTTTTCTGGTGAAAATGATCAAATTAACCTGAAAATTAGGTGTTTGATATGCTTGACAGACTACGAGCATAACGAGACCGTCAGGACTATGCCTTGCTGTAAGTATTCTCAGCCGCATTAATGATAATGAAAATCTGCTTAGTACATTACTTCCACAAAGAATGCCTTGATGAGTGGCTGAAAAAGAACAAAATATGTCCAGTTTGTAGAGCAAGTTGTGATGCTTGAAGTTATATTTTCTCTTATAATTTCTTAGTGCATTATTATCATTTATTTTTTTTATTTTTATTTTTTTTTTTGCTTTTTAATTATTTATTTCTTCACGTGTAACATGCATTTATTACTTAGTCGTAAATGATAGCTCCTTGTAGAAAATTTCATTGGTAATTACTGGTATCAACTCTTATGTAGTGGTTATTTACAAAATCTCTCGGAAATTCATTTCAAATCTCACAATCAATCTGCCAATAAAAGAGATTTTAGGCTTCATCTTAAACAGCAATGGATCAGATAAGAGACTAAGTGTAAAATGATAAATCATCTCGCAAAACGCTGTTAAAATGTTTATTCAGCTCTAGATACTTAGGACTTAAGTGAATGAACATTTTATGATATTGAATTTTCATAGTAAATTATGATATTTTCGAAATTTACTAGTTGAGTGAGTTTATCCAAACTCTATCAAAAAATGAACAGATAGACAAACAAACATATATGAGCTAAGGTTTCGTTGATTTTATCGGCATACTCTTAGGTTTGATGAGAAGATTCGAGCTCGTCTGCATGATTCTTGGATATTTAGGAAAACCTAACAAAAACACGTGATTTATTAATACTCAAGCTTCCAGCATCAAATCAAACCGTTTCTAGTATTGACTCCAGTTTCGTTGTTTGGAGGCGAATCAAGAGAGTTGTCTAAATCGCATCGAGTTAGAAACATCCATAACTGTTAAACAGAAGCATTACCATTGGGGTTATTGTCACCTGAATTCTTCTTGGCTTCTTGGCGATTCATTATCAACTGTCTTTTAAACGCCTTTTTTTCATACCACTCAAATCTCTAATCAAAGTTCCATTTTACTTGTAAAATTTTTTTTCCTTGCTCCTGGCGGTCATCTTGCTCTGTAATCGCATCTGTTGGTTTCAAATAGTACATTAGCTTCTTTTCATCAAGATCTAATTACCCAGAATCTTTCTCCTACGGTACTGGCTTAGATTCAGACGGAACGGCAGATTTGTATCCATGTTTTCCATCAACTCTCCCTTAATCATGCCTGTAGGGATATTAGAGATTCATTTCGTGAATTAAGGAGTGGCAATACGCTTGAAAAATTCGTATAAAATTTGGTCTGAGTTTGCTTTCTTTATCTGAGACATAATTTTCAAGAATTCATCGAATTCTATTTCTCCGGTGCCATCATCATCTACTTGTTGCATTAGTTTTACGACTTCTTCTCGCGAGCTGACCAGTCCGAGGGCAATTAGAGGTTCTTCCAGCTCTTGGACTCCGATTGCGTCTGAAGAAATTATGAGCGTCAAGCAAACTGCGCAAGAAGAAGGGTACTGGATCCATCGGTATCTAAAGATATGAAATATTTTCTCAAGCGGCGGCGTTCCTCGTCGTCGAAATCGATATATTTCGACTTCCCATGTTTCTTCAGCCACCTTCGCATCATTGATCTGGAATATTCCTTGAGTGATCAGTCAGAAATTTGGAAGGAGGAATGGAAAATTACTGGTTCTGGGACTTCGGTTTTATACTCCATTTTCTTGCTCGATACGCTCGACTCGGTTTTTGATACATTGGTTTTCTTGAGAGATGCTGAGCGAGCCAAGTTCGGATTGGATTTGGAGACATTCATTTTAGAGGAGAGCCGGGTGTTTGTTAAAGGCAATTAATTTTAATGCTGTTCAAATAACATATGGACTATTGCTATGACTCAGAGTTTACTGAAACTGCTCTCTAATTTTATTAAAGTATAGGTGAAAACTCAGCCTCAAAATATCTCAAAACATATGGATATGCTTAGTAGTGCTCGGATCAATCAAACTGAGTCGTTACCTGCTATTAGACTGGTCCAGCCTAGTTGCGTTGGGCAAGAGAGGCACATTATCTCTAGCATGAAATCTGCATTTGAGAAAGCGTTACTTAAAGTTTGGATTGTATTTTGAACGAATCATTATTGTTGAAACTCTGGGAAAAATAGCAAATTTGCAAATGAGAAAAAAAAAAAATTCACTGTTGTTATCTGTTTCTATTGCTATTCTGTACAAAGTACTGAAATTCTAAATTATAGAAAAGATCGACATGACAATCGCGCACTTTCTAATCCCATTGACTCATTTTAATCATTAAGTTTCCTTCCGTTTGCTTTTTTTATTCGAGCATTCTTTCGTGGTCATCAAGAAGAATTACCCGTTAAATTAACTGAATAATCCTTCATAATTTCCACTATTACCACCTCTGATACAAAAAGTTATCTCCTCAGCTCATCAACATGTTGGGATAAAATAATGCATTCGGGTTGTTTCTACTTATTCTCTATTTATTTTCATTTTATTCAATTTTGATTTGTTAAACTCGCCTTTTAGCACTCTCTCAGATACAGCCCAGCACTTATAAGAAATCTTTTAATTTTTAGTCAACAACCTGAATTCGCTCCTTTCCACCAAAAACATGGTCGAAGCCTCAGAACAGCCTATCCCTCAGGAAACTAAACCAACCACCTCGATAGCACCCACAGCAGACAATCTCATGAAAGAAGGAGACATGGTCATAATCTATCTTGACCCAACCAATACTTCCTGCTTGAAGCTAAAGAAAGGAGAAAAATTTCAAAACAAATACGGACACTATCGCCACGACGATATTATAGGAAAAGAATACGGCTCCAAGGTATGCCTCACTTCTTCAGCCACGATATTAAACTTGCATTAGATTGAGTCAAAAAATGGCTTCATTTACGCTTTGAGACCAACTCCTCATTTAATCACCAACTCGCTGGCTCACCGTACACAAATCCTCTATCACATGGACATATCATATATCATCATGAAGCTCGATATCAAACCCGGCGATATCGTCGTTGAATCAGGTAACCTAACTCTTTTTAAAAGAAAGCCTTAAGCATTCCAAGGAACTGGAAGTGGATCGCTCTCTACGTCCCTTTCCTACGCTGTGAACCCAGGCGGTCACCTTTACACTTTTGAATTTAACCAAGAGCGCGCTGTGAAAGCCAGAGAACAATTTCAGGAGGCTCAGCTTGAAAACATAACAGTCACTTGGAGAGACGTCTGCGGAGAAGGCTTCTTGCCTAAGAATGAAGGCGATTACGCCCTGAAAGAGGGCGGTGCAGATGCAGTCTTCTTGGACCTACCAAATCCTTGGGAAGCGATTGGTCATGCGAACAAAATTTTGAAAAAAGGCGGAAAAATCTGCGTGTTTTCTCCTTGTATCGAGCAAATTCAACGAGCTTATGATGAGCTAGAGAAGAACGGCTTTGTGGATCTCAGGACATTCGAGTGCTTGCTCAGAGGCTATGAAAAGAGACAAAGACCATTGAAGTCGCTTGATGAGAAATTAGCTGGAAAGAAAAGGAAATTGAACGAGGCGTTCACTCAGAACCAAATAAAAGAAACTGAGGATCTTACGCAACAGAAGCCGGAGCCTGAGAAGCAGGTCCACAAAGAAGAGTCGAAAGTAAGCGTTGAAAAAGAAACGAAGGCAATTCCTGAAAAAGAATCTAAACCTAAAACTGCGAATGGGCTGGAGAGCGGAAGAAATTTACCAAAGCATTACTATACAAGCGGTATGCAGTTCGCTCAAGGACATACTGGATATCTTGCGTTTGCGCTCAAATATCCTTAATATTTTTGGCATTTTTGTTTAATTGAATGTGTATGCATGCATGTGTTAGTACTGCAAAATCGAATAGTTGAAACTCTCATGCAAGAGTGAAGACCAGCTCAATATATGATGTGTGTGAGAAAGGAAAACTACTGGAAATTCAAACTTATTTGTGTGAGATATTGTATGCATAACAAGAAAGATCAGGTAATTCTTTTAAAACAAAATATATTGCAATCTATGCATCTCAGTCAGCTAAGTTCCTCTGGAAAATTAAGTAGGAAAACTGAAAATTTTTGAAAGAGAATAAGAGAAAGCACCAGCTATCGCTAGATCAATTAGACCCAGTTATTTAAGGAGTATTTGTAAGCATGGATAGAGAGATCAGTCAAAGGACATTAATGATGTCATCATGTGCTATTAGCTTTAGTTTTTTATTCTTGACGATTTCTAAGAAAATCAGCGGAAGAAACTCACTTACACGTTGATCTCACATGGAAGGGTATAAAATGACTATTATAATAACATTTAAATACGAAAAATAGTTTGGAGCTAAGTGTTCATAGGCGAATTCGAAAATTAAAGCCGTCTCTAAATCAATCTTATTATAAACCTTATTTATTTCATTTGAAAAGGACACGGACCAATGTCAAGAGCAAAAGCAAACGTAATTGCTCTCTTTCTAAGCGAATCGACTAAACATGCTAAATTTCTATAGGCCAGACTCCCACCAGAAGTCAACCGTATCATCTATGTCAGAAACTTGCCATACAAAATTACTCCTGAAGAATTATACGATATCTTCGGTAGATATGGTGCGATTCGTCAAATAAGAAAGTAAATTTGCTTAAGTTGTGACGCGGAAACTGAACTTTTGCTTGAAATAGGGGCACTGCAACTGATACGAAAGGAACCGCCTTTGTTGTTTATGAAGACATTTTTGATGCAAAAAATGCTGTCGACCATCTCTCTGGTTTCAATGTCGCTGGAAGGTAAATGTCACTATACTCTGACAAAATCTTATCATTTTTCAATTTAGATACTTGATCGTTCTTTACTACCAGCCTCACAAAATGGCCAAGAAAGCCGAAGTTGATAAGCAAAAATCTGACCTTGAAAAAGTTAAACAGAAGGTCAGCATGTCCGGTATCTAAGCTCATTCGATGTTTCTCTACTATGCCCATTCGCAATTCTCGTTGAATTAATATCCAAATAGATCGATATGTATTCCTTTGTGTTATTCTTATTTGAAGAAATATGAATTTTCAAATAACTTCAAGAGCTCTCATCCAATAAAAAGGAGAAAATAGATCCATTTTATTAAGATATCATACTCTGTCCTTCAGCTTGATGTGTTGATAGATATTTCATATAGCTTTTTAGAAATATATTATTGAGGTTGCTTAATTCAGATTTTGCGAATCATTAATGCTTTTATAATCGAACGTCATTTGCATCTTAGCTCTTTTCTTTTTGTTTTTTGTCTTTTAATTTCTTCTCTTTCTATATAGATACAGATATATATGGAATACCTACAATCCAATTCAGTTTTGAATTTATTTTTGATAAATGGCTTTATTGTATTTCAAGCCCATCTCTTGCATTTGTTGAGTTCATCATCTAATTCTAATGATCATTGAGCTTAAAAACCGATTCTTAAAGCACTTGTCAATAAATTTTCTAACCACGACTAGAACATAACTCATCCACCTTTAATGAATAAACCAATACATTGACAACACAGTCTGTACGAATTCAGTAAATTATTTATAAATTCACCATTACTCAGTTCTAGTCGCCTGTTCGCTCGCCATACGTATCAAGCCATGACTACTGCGAACTCCTTTTCAATCTCATTCATTATCTTTGGCTTTCTTTTCTTTTTCTTTATTGTACCATCGCCCATCTTGTTTACCTTCATCATCTTCGTCTTTAATTCTCAGTATCTTCTTCTTAAGCGATTTCAACATTTTCTTCGTTTTGTTATACACGAACTTTGGAACCAACCACATCAATAATTCTAATCACATAGATAAGGCACCACTCTTTGATTACACCTTTACCTTTATAAGTCCACTTGTTCTTGTCGATGAAATGGTAGCCGTAGTCCATAATCGTGACTCTGTAACTATCTATATAGATGCCCGCAAAGACCGTAACAAGGAAGAACGTGACGAAGAAATAGAAGAGAGCGAAGAAAATCACAATCAATGTTGATGCTTTCGACCCGACGAAGACACTGCCATTAACTTGTCCGAATCCGAACATAAGCACAGTAATAAAGGCATCTCCGAAATTATTGAAAAATTGAGAATGGAGTCCAAGGAGACTGACGGCAGCCTCAGTGAATGCGAATAAGATTGGAATCAGCACGATGCAGTAATAAATGATTTGCTTCCAAGCCTAAAAAAGTAAAAAGGAAAGTTATTGGCGATGTTGAAGGAGTTTGATCTTTACTCCTTCGAGAGAGGTGATAATCATATAAAATTTCGAGCTCATGGTCAGTAGCGAAGCAAGACGAGCGATCGTGAGTCCGCATATTACACCCATGATGACGATAGCACTCTCATATCCTAATGCCAGATGTTTCATGTCCTTGAATAAATATCAGTTAAAAATCCAGAAACTCGATGATTATGTTTACAATATAGACCAGCGACGTCAGAAACGTTGTTAACGAGTTTTGTGCAACGGAATTGCGACCGAGGCCATTGGTAAAAGCAACGCTGACATAGCAAAAAATAACAATAAGGACGTTCAAAATGCCTTGAAGTTTGATTAAGTATTTCAAATCGAGTTTCCCTTCACTGCAAATCTATGAGATAATGGATTGAAATAACAGAAACGTAATTTCTGAAGGATTACCACTCTGTAGAGAATGAATAAATTTAACAAAATCGCGCATATGATCCTCAGCGCGTCGTACGTCTGATGCGGAGGTCGTCCCGTTGCTGCGCTACGGAAACTCGTTCTGAAGGGAATCATCGTGACTTTGCTGGGGTAAAGAATACCCGTGGAGATGACTTCAACTATCATTTCGGTGTAGATGAAGAATTCACCAACTTGATTGTAGAGTGTAAAGCTAATCACAACTGCTCTTGTGCTGGGGGCAATGTAGCCACTTGATTTAAGATCAGCCACGAATTTTTGAACGTCAGACTGTGCAGTTCCCCACGGTATATCGACTGTATAACCTGATCCATCGTAACTAGCTAGCGCACCTGAGACACCGACCTCATGACCTAGTGTATCTGCGTCTCTCCAGGATGTCCACTCGTTCTGGAAGCTCAGTCCCGAGGTGCTCGTGAAGCCCGTAAGATTAATTTGTTGTGTGTCACGAATAGATTTATCGTAATCCTGATAATAGCAAGGAATTTTCGCCTGAAATTCGCTAGGAATGTTGCTGCAATTTCGAGTTAAAACTCTCATCTGACGCAGACGAACACCTCCAATAACTGAGTTACTACTGAGAATAGCTCCTCCTTCAGTTGCTGCAAGTGATGGGTCGGCATAGAAGAGGTTCTTTCCCAGAGTATAGTTCAAAAACTCGTAAAAGTTGGTTTCTCGGGCAATTCCTTGCCAAGTGTAATCTTGCCTAATAATAGAGGTTAAAAAAGTGAAAGAAGCTGATCAAAGCTCACGAAGAAACGTCATAAGTGTCACTGTTAACGCCGAATGCCTTCTCAAAGCTGGAAAGTGTATAATAGAGTGCTATAATGCTTCTCTCACCGGTGAGAGGAACTATTGTGAATATCTGGCAAAAAATATTTCAAATATTTGCATGGGAAAGTACGAGTGTTACCAGTATCAAGAGGATCACTGTGAAAACAGCACAGTGGTTATCACTAAGCCTATTTATTGGATCTTTTTTGGTCTCAATCTCCTTGTTTCTTTCGCCAATTTTCGTTTTATCAATCTCAAGATAAGCCTAATGGAGATATCAATGCAAAGGTATTAGGTTTTTCTTTGTGTTAAAAGAAAATAACTTACTTTCAATCCAGGATACTGCTCAAAGAACTCTTGGGACACGTCATGTTCTTTCTTCTTATACTCACCATCACCGTTCTGAATTTCAATCTTTGTTGCATCTACACAATAAGGATAGACCCATTATAACACGGCGGGTAATGCGACTGAGTTTTCACCTTGTTTCGAATCTGCAATGCTTTGATCTGAGGGGGTTTTTCTCAGATAAACCATATACTGCGTCACCTCTTGGCCCTTGTTTTTGTAGTAGACTTCAATTGATGCTTGCCTCTTCGTAGTGTACTTTGTTGGATCCTTATCCAATTTTTCTTTCTCTGAAACAGGGTTCATTTTCTCATCGGTAAGCTCATACTCGGAGTATTTCGTGATCCCCTTTACAATTCAAAAAGTTTGTTTTCGCGATTCAAAATAACAAATACCCAAAATGAGCAGGCTTCTTTGAGTAAGTCATTGAAAGTGGTTTTATTTGAAATTCTGAACGTCGTCACATAACCTTTGAGATTCGTTGACTCATCTTCGTCTTCAAGTTCTTCTGGACTCGCAGCAGCCTCCTTTTCTATGAGGTATTTGACACAGATAGCACTCATCGGATTGCTTTTTGTGTAAGCGTCCTCCTCTTCTTCGTGTTTGCTATTCACGAAGCCAATGCTGTTAGAGAACCATTGACAGTTTCTGAGAAAGATACTTTGTTTTGATAGTCTTCTCACGTTTGGGATCTTCGTTCAGCATTCTTCTATTTACTTCTTTAGAGACGGTTAAATCAAGAGTTATACTGTTCATATTCCTCGTAGTTCTTCAAGATCAACTCATTGAGATCAGTGAGCAAACTATCGAATTTCTCTCTGATTTTAGTGTCGTTAATATCTGCATCATGGATATTTTTCCTGAGATTGATCTATTAATATCCATAGAGAAGATTTATCAATGAATTCTGTCAGAATTAATCAGCTTAATACCATCCCACCCGCTGTTCCACGTTGTTGACCGATTTGTCTGTCCATTTCTTCATATTCTCTCTTCCTTTCAGCTTGTTCAGCCTTAAGAGTTTTGATTTTTTCCTATTGCAGGTACCAAAATTACAATCTAGAGCGTTGAGAGCAGAGAAGTCGCTGGAGACGACATTATATATGCGAATAGAGAAGCGATGTAGAAAATATTTGCGAACCTGAATCCTATTTATTTGCTCTTGTCGAGTTCCATTCTCGTTCTTCAATAATTGTAGCTCACGATTTAATTTCTTCTGGCCTTCCTGATAGAATTGTATCAGTCTTTCCTCACTCAGCTTTTGATCCTCCAAGCTATCGGACATCTGAAAGAATTGAAATTTAAAGAATTATTTGAATGGAACTCTCACTCTGTAAAAACAAATTAACTGGAGTTGGCAGAAATCAAATCACTGATTTTTTTTGACTTTGTGAAAAAGCTTTTCCACCATTCACTTTTCACTCTCCAAGCTAGCAATTCATTTCATTTTTCTATCTTTAACTGAGAAATTTTCTCCGCCTTCAGTCCAAGGCTCCAGCTCATTACTTTTGATGCGTACCGTTTTTTCAATATTTTAGTTTTAACGCATAGTGATGAAATCAAAACACTGTATTGATGGTATTGAGTTAGATTAGCTATTACTAATAATTTCGACCTAAGAGTCACATTGCAACCCTAGGAAGGAAGCATACTGTTGAACTTGTGCTTTAATGGATAATATTTGAGTTTATGCACATTTTTCGTTTTTCTCACTCTAGACAGTGCAATCATAATAAATCAATCGAATTTTTTAAGCTGTTTTTACAGATGCAATTTACTCAAAGATTCAAATTTGAATAAAATATCCTCAATAAAAATGATGCTGGTACGCAAAAGACCGAGAGAAGAAATAGATGACTTCACGCTCTGTCGCCTTGTTCAGCCGAAAACCGGCGACAAAGGCACTCTACAGATCAACGACAAACTGCTTGAAAGATACCTCGAAGAAACCGTGAGCCAAAGAAGTGTCATCCGTACATGCAACGTCGCTCCGAATAAAGCCATTGTGGGAGGAACGTTACTCCAAAGATTCAAAATTCTCGAAGAGAAGCAACATCGTAGATCTTTCTTATCTATTCTGCTTACCAATGCTGATTAGGCGAGTTTGAACAGAGGCGATTACAGCGGGAGCAATCGGAAAAGGAAGATTTAGACAAAGCTGTGTTCAACCAGGCGACTGCGATGAAGAAAACGCAAAAACTGCTGAGTCTCAACCTCACCAAAAAGAGAGACATACATGGTGCGTTTGGCAAATGGATAGAGCTTCGAAAAATCGTCGAAAGCTTAGGCACAGAACAGAACCAAATCGTCTTGCAGGAGTCTGAAAAGCAGTTGGATAATAAGACCAAAAACATGGATTTGTACGTGAATGGCATGAAAAATACTCAAGCAGCTGTGAGATTCTATTTGAATCAAATCGAGACTTTGAAAGAGCTGATCAGCTACCAAAAAGACAAATTTAAAAGACTTATGGAGAAGGCGAAGGAAAAAGACCAGCAGGTAACAAATGCCCTTGATGTGGAGTAATTTTTTTCTTTGGGGCGTAGTTTAGAGAGCTCAATATGGCAATGAAAGAGTTTCAACGAGAGCGACAAGAAAGGATTGCAGAGCATCAACGGCTGGATTTTCTGATAAAGAGGTAATTTTTGATAATTATCATTGCTTTCCCTCTAATCATAAAACTTTGGGTTGGTTAGAGCTGAAACTATGATAACGCAGAGTAAGGAGCCTGCTATCATGGTGCAATTGCAATTACATCACGAGTACAGAAACTGCAGAGTCCTTCAAGAACAAAAACATGTATTTAAGCAAGGGCTGAGGTGTCTCGCTATCATTCGACCGAAAAGTAGACTGAGGGAGAAACGTGATTACGTAAAATATTACAAAATATCAACGCACTATACGACTGTATCGATCAATAACGCGCAGAAATTCCGAACAAAACTCGAGTATTGCAATTGGGGTTTTCGTATTTTGATCAATAAATGATAGGAATAGCAGCCGAGACGAGAGTAACATGGAACTGATCGAAATGAACCATCCAAAAGCGTCGTTGGGGAAATTTGGAGGGCCTTCGCTGAACGTGAGATTCGAAAGTGTGATAACCGAAAACCATAATACTTCTCTGTTCAATTATAACACCAGAGCGAAATTGGGCGCAGAGATTGAATTGTATCTAAAAGCGCTACTTTACGACAACGCGGAGGAAGTGTATCAGCGGATGGGATTCGACAGTCCAGAAATCGATAAATTATTCATGATCCAGAATGTGAATCCCAAGGCTGCGGTTTGGCATTCAATGCTCCAAAAGCACGAGAAGATGCCACGGGAAACCGTTGCGAAGAAATATAATTATCTGCTTTCTCAGAATGAAGTGGATGATGATGATTGTAATACGATCAATAAGAAAGAGGTTAGTCATCGCTGTCAACCCCTTTTTCTTATTTTATATTCAAGGGAGTAATCTTGTTCTTTGGAGAGAAAGATAAACGAACATTAACTGAACTGCTAAAATCCATCAACGGCTATTATAAAGGCTTCGAGACCTGCGTCCTCCGAGTCACTGGGGTTTCTTATTCTTTCAAGGAATTCGAAAATCATAAGAATGAATATCGACGTAAGGAATATTATTCTTCAACACAAGATATAACTCAATTACATCATCATCGTGATATAGGCGAAAATTTTAAAGATTTGGAAGGATTGTTGGCTTATTATGAGAAAAAATTGAAAGGAAAGGCCTTCAGAAAATTGATCATTTTGAACGTTAATGTTGCTGTGGAATACAAGATTGGGTCTCAGAAGGAGAAAAGGCTCAGATCTCTCAGCATTTTGTTATTATCGGGATATTTCTTGGATCGACCCGTCGATTTTAATCGTCTGTTGGAATTTCAAAATCGGGATGAGAGATGTTTTGGCATGAAAAAGAATTCGATTGCGGAGAGGGTTCTCAGCTATGTAAGGGGCTCAAAGCGTTGTGTGGTTGTGGCGGAGATTCCTCAGCTCATCAAAAGAAATGCTAACTCGTTGCAGAAATATAATTGCATTCATACCAATTTTGAAATAATAAATAGTTTGTTAAAATAATTTTTGAATAGAGTATTTTTCGAAAAAAGCTTTGTGCTTGTTTTGTCAGTGATATTTTGTAGATCTCATCAAATATGAAATCTCTCCAAAATTAAAAGTGTCACTAATATGGGTTATTCAACAAAATTCTTTCTATTGGCGGCAAGGAATCTAATAACATTGAAGGGAATTCGTATCTGAGTATCTTAGTTATATACTATTGTTCATAGGTGATATTTGACCTCAAAATATGAAATGCCTGAGATGTAAAGAATAGTGATGATTGAGAGAGAGAAAAAAAACACTTTGATTCAAAAATAAACGTAGGTTTGTTAGGAAAAATGAATTAAATTCATCGCTAAATAATGACGAGTTTGATTTGATTAAGAAGGGTGGCATCAAATGTTCAATTTGATCTCTTCAGTTAAATGAAGTATTTGGTCCCTGGTCCGCCGCGGTATAGCTTAGCGGCTTCTTTTGTGGTTTTTCTGACAATATCGAATGAATTGAGCAATGTTTGCTCATTTTTATTGAATGAAATCATTTTATCCAATGAATCTCTTGAGAGTGCTGCAGTGTTGAGTATGAGCTGAGATTTGTTTATTTTTTTCGCTATATCTGCAAGATATTTCTTTTTCAACACCACTTTTTCAAAGCTTTTTACACCTGCTGACTCATCGATTGAGTCAGCAGAAATATTCTCTGATCTGTGGGCTGCTTTTTTATTGGAAGCGCTCAACGGGTTTACCGATTTTGTCCTGAAAAAGTAACTTGAGGTTATACATTTCTCTAGAACAAAAAGAAATTTGTTATTTCCAAGCTATGTAGGCTGTAATTTTATTTACTCTTCTCATCTTGGCTTTGCTTTGTTCCACTATTTGTGCTTGAAATTCGAACAGATATTGGAGTAACCAATGGAACAGAACTATTTCTAGTACTTGCTTCAGTTGGAGTGATCGTGTCTTTAATCTGGTGATCTAAACCCTACAATATATCAGTGAATAATAATGACTTCAATTATCTGAAAAATTCATACCATACTGCTATGGCGCGAAAAAATACTTATTCTCTCGCCAATAGAATTTCGATTATCATTGTATACTTTCTTCCCATTCCTTTTTCGATTCTCAGTTTTCACACGGAAAAGCGATGCCAATCGAACTTTTGCCGGAGGAGATTCCTTCGCCGTATCTCTATTGAATTCTTTTCCGTCAGCTTCTTTCATGACTACAAATGACTCAATATCTCTAATCATCAAATAATGCTCTTGATTTTCATTCGTTTGAGCGCTATTATAATTTTCATTGGTATTCGCTGAATCCCCATTAACATAATTCTCATCTTGGTGGTCATATTCATAGCCTTCCTCCTTATGAAATATGATTCCATTAAAGGGCTGTTTCATTTTTACTTCTTCCACAAGTTGATCTGTCACCATTTTATCAAGAGGTTTGATCGGGTAATTTTCAACCTCAGCTTCAGATTCACTTTTCAGAAACCAGCTACCCTCAGAGCTCGTCCTTTTTTGTCTAGTGCTACGGAAATCGCTGCTATGAGAGCGCCTGCATTCCCATTGCGCTTTCAAAGTAGAATCTTTCGCAATTTTTTCTGCTCTTTTCTCAAGCATTTTCTAATAATCACCATTGCTAATCAAAATACTTAAGTGATAAATGAATACCTCACGATTTTCTTTCAGGAGGTCAGGACGAAGTGGCCCAATCCCAATTAATTTTTGAAAAAAAGTTGGTTCTTTGTGCTTATTAAAGTAATTTGTGAATGGAAGACTCTTGCAGAGCTCGATGAAACAGTTTTCGCAAAGTGCAGCTTTCTTCTTCCAAAAGCCTGGCTCATTCTTGAGAGTTTGATACTCACTTAATGTCAGGGTTGGATTAATCTTTAAAATCAATGGTGGAATAGATAAATTCACAATCGGCTTTGCAATTCGGGAGTATGAGACGAGATTTCAGTATATTTCAATTACAAATTGAACAGGTGCAGCTCTATTCTGTTTGAAACTCGTCCTGATTTCTTCCTCAATTTTCTGTTGCTGCTGGACGGCCCTAACATTCGATGGCTTCACAAAGTGCCCATTGATAGCATCAGCATGATCGATCTCATAGCCTTTAATAATTTGCTGATAATTCGCGTAAAACACTTGCTTCTCATCTAAAGTGGAGGAAGTATATATAGATATGCCACATTGGTTATGGAATTGCTCGATTACCAAGTTGACTGTCGCAATTGGTGCAGATGTGATTCTTATGTAGATTTTGAGGGCGTTGAACGACTGAAACCACTTTCGCGTTGATAAAATCAGGAGTCTTAAAAAGTTTTAACATGAATCTAGCTCTTTATTGAGAAAGCTTGCCTTATATGTGATATTCGTGTTCTCTGGTCTAATCGGGTCATCTTCTTTCCCTCCCTATTATCCCCGAAAAGTTATCAACATACTCGTATTCGAATTAGGAGGGAGGTATACAATATCAGTTGGTTCCAGGCGTATCATACTACAAAAAAGCACCCAAATTTTCCCACTAGGATCCACTTTCAAGTTGAGAATCAGTCGTTTAACATTGATATGACCCATGCTGCAACCGATAATATGCTTGTATCATTACTGCCATTAATTTCACTCACAATGTTGTTTACCTGCACAATAAGAGAACAAATACGGCCTATTTTCGTCGGTAGCACGTAACCTCTTACAGGAACTAACATTTCTGAGTCAATTTCTATCACTAATAGTTTTATCACCTGTATGCCCATGATGCGCCATAGCTTCCAATGTTACAGCTCTTTCATAAATGTCTAGATTGGTATTCATGATTCTCTGTAGGTTTTCCTTCTTCTCCAACAGACAAAGCTTCGGAGACCAGGTTGCACGAATAATGACTATCATCATATCAATAATATTCACGTTTATTAAATTGTATTAGCTCTATTTTGTGTTTACAGTTCTTTTCTCCATTGGGTTCTATAAATTTTTGCAGGACTCCATTGTAGAGCTTTTTCTTATTAAACCATTCCTCTTTTCATAAATGTAATTCACAGTGGCGAGTGATAAAATTACTCAATTCATTCTCTCCGAAGTATTCGAAGCAGATTTGCTTTGAGTTATTTTCCGTCTTTTCGTAGAAGTAAGTTGCGATGATTCCACATGCTGAAGTATTTTTTAGCATCGCTTTCAAGATCTCTTCATTCGTGGTTCTCTCTTGACTCTTCTTTTTGACGGAATCATTACTAGTGAAATACCACACTTCAGGTTCATCGTATTTGTAGATAATCGTGTCAGGTATCGAAACACTAGGAACTGTGATAGATTCATGTTGATTTGGAAGTTACAAAATCATTTGGAGTTACTCGTTCCGAGAAAAGGATCACGAACCCAGAGGAGGTGATAAAACTGCTCGATAATTCCATCGTTCTCCAGGAAGCTTATCGATGTCTTTCGCATTACACCGAACTCGACTTTTTTCTTTAGAAAATTTGCAAATAAAATTAACCCTTTAATTTTTATTTCGTTTCTTGCTGCTTGCAATCTCTTAAGCTCCCATTTATATTTGACTAACTTTTTTGCCTTCACTACGTGGTTAGAAAGTGAGGCAAGCATCACTTTCTAGAATACATTATTTTAATAATTAAGTTTGAAGTTGGTTCTTGATGAAATCATCCGAATTAAAGCATTTCATCCTGCTTCTTTCGAGAAGCAAAAGTAAATCATCTTAGCAAACTCTGCTGTCATGATGCTTGTTGCATCAACAATAATCAGATTTTCTTTATTCATTCTCATCGCATATTAATTGTGAAAAAAAAAAATGCCAAACCTTACTAAAATTTCATTTAATTGGTAAAAGCCATTTCTCAATTTTACTTCCTCTAGATTTAATGCATGAAGATATCGAATCTCAAGTTTTGGAAATCGTTCTGGTATATTACCGAATCCAAATCTTATTACTTCAGACTCATAACGCAGACCAAGTTGTTCTGCTAATCAATATTTTTGGGGGGTCATTTTCATAAATCCCTCAAATACAGAGTATTCGAATTTTCAGCTGAGAAAAAGCTTGTTCTTTGAGAATAAACGAGTGAGCTAATTTAACGAAAGTTATGAGTCCGAAAGCATTAATTTTAGAGACCTGATTAATTAAATCTGGATAATAACGTTAACGTTACGATTCTAAAGAAACACTGAACAAAAGATGGTAATTTCTCGTCTTCAACAATTCCAGCCTCAACAACTTTGCTGTATTATATAGCAGGACGCAGAACTCCATCCTAAAGTTATTATTGCTCTTCAGAAGCAGCTGAACGAGCTCATGAAGAAAGCCCCAGACGGTAGATATTTGAAAATATCTCATCATTAACTCACTTGATGCAAAGGAATCAAACCGATTCAGCAAGACTACGATCTATCTGAGATTGCTTGTGATGTCTATGGACCAAGTATACATTGAAGACTACTTCATTGTTCTTATTGAATGGTTGCTGAAATAAGTTGGTACACCTTATGCCGGAGGAGTATTCCGATGCAAACTCGTATTTAATTCAGAATTCCCAAAGGCTCCACCAAAAGGTAACTTTCTCTCTTCTTATTTTAAAAGCAACGGGGCTTATGAACATTCAAAGGCTATTTTTTAACGAAGATCTTCCACCCCAACGTCTCAGAAAAAGGCGAGATTTGCGTCAATACTCTTAAAAAAGACTGGAACCCTCAAGAATGGTCTTTATACAGCATTTTCGAGGTTGAAAAATTTCTTTCGTACTGGTTTAAATATTGATTTTTGACACTTAGGTGATAAAATGCTTGCTCATCGTGCCATTCCCTGAAAGCGCCTTAAATGAGGAAGCAGGAAAGCTTTTCATGGAAGATTACGAAGAGTATGCCAAACTTGCGAAAATGATGACCCAGCTCCATGCTCTTCCCAAAGAAAAGATCATGAAATCTCCTTCGGTAAAAGAAACACTTGTATATCAACTGATTTTGAGGGATGTGTCTCTTGTAGAAAGGAAATTTCAATGAAAATTTCATTCAAACCTCTAAAACAACCTCCCAAGACACTTTGCTCTCCAAAGCCCAGCTAACAAGTGGAGAAAACTCAAACGGTACACCTGAGTTAGCGGTTTCGAAGGAGAATATAAACGACCAGCCTTATAAGGCTAAATACGAAGGAGGCGACAGCAAAAATTCAGAAGAAGTTCTGATGACGGTTACAAATTCTATAAATACTGAAGGCATGCAGTCTCAACTGGGATTGACTCGAACCTCACCATCGAATAAAACTGCTGATACTTTGGGCGCAGCTAACTTCGGCTCGACTGCAGGCTCTGCAAAGAAAGAAAACGACAAAAAGATCTGGAAAAAGAGAATCTAGTTGAAACGCTATATGATTATGATCCTTGCATACATCTCCCGAGAGGCACTAATAAGCTTTACATAAGATTTCATTTTTTTAAGTTTGATCTACTTTTTCATATATACTGATTGTTTCAAGAGAAATAAAAAATAACTCAATGCTTATGATGGATATAAGATTACATACTTGTCTGTACTGCATCAAGAAACGCACCGTTGAAGCATTAAAAAAATAATTTAACGGAACTGCATTTAATCAGCATTTGGCAATAAGCTTTGCTAGGGGTCTATAACTGAAAGTACAAAAATAACTAACTGCCGACTCAATCACTTTTTTCAGAGGGGTTACAACGACTAGCCACATTCTTTTAATTTTGAGTTCTGCTCTCACTGAATCAAGTTTCTAGGTAGTCATACGAGATATAAATGTTGTAATTGTGCTTCCGTTTAAAGATTATGTATATACTTTCTCAGAGAAAAGCTTTCATTCATATTTGTTATTATTTATATTTTTAAAATGTTTTTTAGGAAGCTAACAGATTGATAATTATTGAGGGGTGGTAAGAGTCTCTGTTGAAGATCCACCAACAACAGTCGATCCAGCATAAAGAGGGGCACAAATAGTTTGAGCGTTAGGAATTGCGCCGCCGAAAGTGTCAGGAGTCCAGTACGTGTTGAGTGCTCTAATTGAGCTTGGTCCTTTTCTTCCGTCCATGCAGAATGCCAACCAAGTGAGCGAGCCATCCTCAGCAACACCGGTTGGTACTTGTGAAGGAGCGTAGAGTCTGCCAGCGAGCGTATCAAGTTCTGGGAGGTAGATATCCAGGAAAACGGCTGATTTCGTGAGAGGTCTCACTGGAAGGAAATCATCTTGGATCAATCTTCTGTGAGTTCTTCCGATGTCTCCAAGAGCAATAGTAGTGTGATCAGGGTTGAACTTGTATGCCCAATCTCTATCTGAGGCAGTGTCAGTGACGTCAATAGGAAGGAAATCAGGGTTTCTAATGATTGGGTATGGCTCACCTAAGGTACCTGTGGTATTGAATAATGGGTTGATGGTCAAAGTGCCATTAGTGAAATCGCCAGTGAAGTTGGTGGGAATTGCTGTTTCGTTTGAGGCTGTTGTAGTGGCATTATAGCCTGCAGGAGTGGAAGTGGTTGCATTATAGCCTACAGGAGTGGTAGTGGTTGCATTATAGCCCACAGGAGTGATAGTGGTTGCATTATAGCCTACAGGAGTGGTGGTAGTTGCATTATAGCCCACAGGAGTGGTGGTGGTAGTTGTAGTAGTGCCTACAACACCAGTTGCATTAGAGCCAGTAGCAGCAGTTGTATTAGAGCCCACAACAGCGGTTTTGTTAGAGCCAGCAACAGCGGTCGCATTCAAAGGAGTTGTAGTAGTAGTGGCTTTTGTGACGTTCGTCGTGGTGGTGGTGTTAGCTGATGCAGTTGGTGCAGCAGTAAGTGGTTTTCCGGTGGTAGCCACAGGTGTAGTTGTAGCCAAGAGTCTGTTGTATCTAGGTATTTCTGCATAGGTATCTAACAAACCACCAGTGGAGGTTGAGTCTGTCACTGGGAATGGATCGCCAACGGTGATTTGAGCGTTCGATCCAGTTGTAGCGTTAATCGTAAGAGTGTCATTCAAGAAATCAGAAGTGACATCAATAGGGATTCTTGTGTCATTGGAAGCATTAGTACTCACAGTGACAGTCATATTCGAGGTGTTCGTGGTGGTTATGTAAGCTTTCGTGGCGTTAGCAGTGGCATTGGTTGTATTTGTGGAGGCAACTGGGGCACCAGTAGGAAGTGGCTTTCCAGTAGCAGGGGCAGTCGTGGTAAGCGGCTTTGCGGTGGCGTTAACTGCAGCCAAAGCGATTCTCTCGTAAATTGGTATATCTACATTAGTATCGATCAATCCGGTAGGTCTCAGGCTTGGTTGAGGGAGATAGCGAACATAGAAGAGGTAGTAATGCTGACCATAAGTACCAACCTTGAGGGAGTCAAATTGTCTTTCTTCTGTAAACTTAGAAAGTCCACCGCATGAAGACACAAGACTTGAAAGAGAGCAAGTGTTGCCATCTTCACCCTCGAAATTTGCTTGGAGCGTAAAATCTTGACGATCAGGCAAATTCAAGACGAGTTGGAAGTGATTTTGGGTCACAACTGGGACCAGAGCAATTGATACGTTAACTACTCCTCCTCTAACAACGAGGTTTCTAACGTGTTCACCATACTGATCATGTGTGACTCTAAGGACGTAGTTTCCTTTCGAAACATTTCTGAAGTACACCAAGTTACCGAACAAGTTCTCAGTGTACATTGACTTGCCTTGAATGGCTTGAGTGTCACCACCTGGGTAGACGGAGGCGTGAGCGCCATAGACATAGGTTCCATCGATGGCAGATACGATCGAAAGAATGATCGCAGACTCATTGGGACCCACAGTGAAATTGATGGTCTTTGAAGTATTTACCACAGTTCTGTTCACGACATAAGGTTCCTTGATTGGTCCTGGGCCTGTTCTGTTCATTGGTCCGGTTGTATTTGAGGAGTTAGGGAATCTACCGGTATCAGTACCATTGAGTGGTCTTGGTCCTGGGCCTGTATTAGAGGAGTTAGGGAATCTGCCGGTATCAGTACCATTGAGTGGTCTTGGACCTTCTGGTCTGTCTCTTGGGCCATCTGGTCTTCCCATTGGGCCTTCTGGCTTTCCAGTTGAAGAAACAGGAGTTGTGGTTGTGGCCAGAATTCTACCAGGGAATCTGAATAGTTCAATAAAGCCGAGCTCAGTTGAGACTCTTGTTGGGAAACCGCCGATTTGTGCGCTGTAATTAAGAGGCATGAAGCCAGGAGCAGTGATCGCGACCTTAACGAGATATGGCTTGTTTGCAGCGTATTTCGTGAGCGCATATGAAAAATCACCGTTAGAATCAGTGTAAACAGTACTGATGAGAGTTCCCTCGCTAGCTCTGTAAATATCGACTTTGGCGGAACTGACGGTTGTCCATTTGAAACGAGAAGACTCTGTGCCGACAGTACCTCTGAGGACTTCTGTGAGATTTTGCTCGAGACCTAACGCGACTGAAGTCGTTGGAATGGATTCTGTTGTCCATTGGAGCAATCTGGCTGTGCTAGTTTTGATCTGTTTGACTTTCATCGAAATCAAGGTGTCCTTTCCTGGCTGGATTGGGCAGACGGTGATTTGGCTTGCCAAAGCTTTCTGAATGACAGTAGGGTCTCCTTTCAATGCCAAGTATCCGTCGCTTGTAGTGGCATTAGGGAATTGGACATTCTTATCAGTGACATCCAGAATCTCGTAGCTTTTCACGGTCTTGTTGCTAGGAACACTCCAAGTGGCTTGGCTTGCTAAGAGATAAACAACAAGAGAATAGCCAGCACAGTTTGTGTTGTCACAGGCTGTCTTGTTGAAGCTGAGAGACACGTTTCCAATTGAGTAGCAGGCGTTGTCTCCGATGTCCTTTGGGCTGATATAAGTGACATTGGCGGTTGATGTAGGAACGACTTTCACATGGCTACCGTACTCCGTAGGAGTGCTAAGTGGCACAGCGAAATACAACCAGCAGAATACACCGACAAGAGCCAACTTCAAAGCGAACCAGCCGAGGTCCTTTGCGGATTTGGTGATACCGTAGTCGAGCCAATTGATGTACCAGAGGTAGTAGCTTCCGACAGACACCAATCCTGCGAGGATAGTGGTGAGCAAGGCGATATGAGCTAAGAGGTAAAGAGGGCTTGTGTAGTAGTTAGCGACGATTCCGCAGCAAGCTTCATTGAGACAACCTTGTTGATGCTTTTGTTGGGCAGCAGTGACTCCGACGTCCTGTTCCCAGAGCTCTCCGAGCCAAGCATTGTCACATTTCGTGGAAACGGTGCTGTTGACAATGACGTATTTGCTTGGGCATCCGTGAGCAGTGAGGTCAGCGATATTAGCGGCGCCGAGTCTTCCTGGACAGTGCTTCTCGGATTCGTAGTAGGTGTGAGCGTAGCGAGCGTGTCTGTAGGCGTAGCCTGTGAAATTGATCAACCCGACAACGACGATCAAGAGGAAAAAGGCGATGAAGAAGAATCCGATTCTCCATTTTCTCCAGTTGAAGATGAAAACGAAGAGTGTAATACTCGAAACAACGATTCCAATGATCCAGAGGGCGTGGATGTTCCATAGAGGGAAATTCGCAGAGATATGGTCGAAGGAAGCGTATCCCTTGAGGTTGTGAGAGAAGTAGATCAAGGCGAGTCCTGCGGCAAGTTGGAGGGTATTCGCAATGTAGACGAATTGGGCCATGCTTCTGTTGCCGAAATCGAGGAACTTGAAGGCGGATCTCGAGGCCAAGAGGAAGAAGAAGAGGTATGTGATTTGGCATCCTGCGATGGCCAAGATCACATTTCTGTAGAAGTTCGAAACTTGATCTACGGTATAGTTTCCATAGGTCTTAATCCAAGCGCTTGGGTCAGAGACGGCGGCTTGGAAGTAGTCTTCATTCCAGCTGTGGTGAGCATAGATGGCAGTTATGAAAATAAGCGTCGAGGCAGCAAGGAAGAAAGAGATGAAAAAGACGACGTTAGTGAGTCGGGAAGAAGGTGGGGCTTGTCCAAGAGCGTGGTCTTCCTCGACGAGGGCTCTTTTGGTCTTTCCTGCCCAGATAGCGGCGAGGAGAGCAGCAATGAAGAAGATACCACCTCCGATAGCGAGGCACAATGAAAGAATGGATGGGTGGTAGATGTAGAGGAAAGTCGCAGCTGCGACTTGGGTGAGTGAAGCTAATATGGTAGGGATTGCCAAAATTTGGGTCCATTTGACAAATCCGAGACGCTCTTGAGGATTGTGAAGCTCAGCGTCTTGAAGGAATTGTGATTGCTCTTCCTTTTCAGGAGAAGAGATTGCGAACATAGGGTTTGGTGTTGGTTGGTGAAAGATGTCGATTCAGTCTGTTAAATCGAACTCAAATATTTTCGATTATTATAAATACAGGCTCTAACGCTTCGTTATCAGAACTTCGTAAAATCTCATAATTAACGAATTTAAATCAGAGAGAGGAAATGTAGAAAAATCGGCTGTTGTGATCAATCTCAGATCTGCGAATCCTTTATTTGAATCCTTTTCTCTCAATGAAAGTCTGAATATTTGTCTAGAGGCCTCGATTTAGCTGATTTCTCTCGAAATGGATTTAGAATATTTTAACGATCCATGGTACATTCTCAAGAGATTTTTTTTAGAGCATATCTAGGGATAATTTGAAAAAAATTAACAGAATTTGCCTCAGAAGGGTAGAGGAGAACATCGGAGAAGTTCATTATTCAAATTGATGAAAAATGTGTTAGTATTCTTGGATTACAATTCTGTATTTTGGATAAAACTATGATGAAATCAAATAGATCACATTGGACTGTATGTGGATTAGGAGTTACTTCACTTAGGTCTCGCTTTGAAGATTCCATTGAATAATTGAAAAGAACAGAGAATGGATTTTCTAAACAACTTTCAGTGAATTTTAGATATTTATCCTATCGCACTTAAAAACCTTAATCTAACTTCTTTATTTAATTTGACAGTTAAGAAGTTTGATGTTGATCTTTCATTATTTAAATTATTTAGCTTTGGCTTGGTTTGTAATAATAGGATAGTGTAAACTTAATCGCCAGCTAAGCGTAGCTGCTCGCTTTCGTTCTCCGATCTGCATTCATTTTAGCTGCTACTGCTGTGGGCATTTGTTTCAAATTTATTTGAACCTGAGTCGTGGGCCGAGTAATGAAGCAAGGAGACAATAGCACATTGAAGAAAATTGGTAAGACTCATTCATTATTACTCGTTTTGTTAAAAAAA